>Ga0194116_10006622_pt1 | contig 12277 bp, 10 predicted proteins | sample TA2MahsurfametaG_4_FD_148617 | JGI IMG/M metagenome (GOLD analysis project Ga0194116, IMG submission 148617) | Freshwater microbial communities from Lake Tanganyika, Tanzania - TA2015008 Mahale S9 surface | ecosystem: Environmental > Aquatic > Freshwater > Lake | place: Tanzania: Lake... | reverse complement strand
TGGGTATTGGGGATTGGGGATTGGGGATTGGGTATGGGTCCCACTCCCCAATCCCCAATCCCCAATCCCCAATCCCCAATCCCCAATCCCCATTTGTAATTTTTGTTCTGAATTTTAAAGGCTCTAAAATTTTTGAACATTAAATCCTCCTTAAAAAAAATGATATAAATCAATCAAAGTAATTTTGAAATAAATAATCTTTATTTTAATTGTCAAAATTTAAATTATTTAAAAATAATCATAACTTAATCCAATTGAAATTGAATATATTTTAATCAAATCTAATACTTTCTTTTTTGTGTTTTCAATTAAATAATTTTTTAAAAATATTATCTTAGTTTTCGAAGAATATAATTTATTATTTTACTTTTTATATTGAAAAGAAAGTTATTAAATTTTATTAATAATTTATTAAGCATAGTTATGTCTAAAATTTCTAAAGTTCCTTCTAAACCCCAGACATACGATCCAGAATTACAAGTAGAAGATATTTCATCTTCAAAATCAATATTTGCAAACAGTTTCAAAAGGAAGATTACCAAAACTTGGTATCAAGATCCTTCAAATGAAGAAAATAAAAATTCTGAAAAAAGTATTTTTAAAATTTTTAATTTATTCCTCCTTTTAAAAAAGATTTTCAATTTACTTAAATAATAAAACTTTTACAATAAAAAAATTCATATTGTTCAATTAAACTAACTAATAATAAAGATATTGAAAGTAAAAAAATTAATGAACAAGAAAATAACAAAATTTATGATCAAGACACACTTTTTACAATCAATAAATTTAATAGTTTAAATTTCATAAGCTCTCAGTCTACTAATGATATGCTGGACTCAAAGCCTAATGATGAAATTTTTCCGATCACCAAAAGTGGTCTTACAAATTTTAGTTACAATAAATTTGAAATAAATGAAGAATTAGAAATAGAAGATGAAACAATAGCGAAAGAACAATATAGTAATGAAGATAATGAACTTTCCAAAACTAATTTTGTGCAATTTAACAATAATTTAAAGATTTCTTATACAAATGTGACAAAGTCTAGAAGCTGTGGCCAAGAAATTAATATATTAAAATCAGCGAATAATTTGTTAAATGAATTTAACAAAGGAAACTTAAATACTGGAGATTATATTTTTGATGAAAGCATTAGAATAATTAAATATATTTCAGAAGGTGCACAAGCAAAAGTTTATTTGGGATTGATCGAAGAGATCGAAAAATATGTAGCAATAAAAAGATATGTTTTAATGGATCAAGATGAAAATTTAATAGATAAAGTAACTGCTGAATGTGAAGTAGTAAAAAAACTACAGCATTCTAATATAATCAGATACTTTGATGTTGAAATAAACTACTATGGTAATCTTACAACTATAGATCTAATTATGGAATACGTTGAGGGATTTTCACTCAAAGATTTCATTAATAGCGAGGCAATTTCAAAAATAGCTGATAAAGAAGAAAAATTAAGAAAGATAAAGTTTATTATAAAAAATATTTTGGAGGGGATTTCATATTTGCATAATAATAAGATTATTCATCGGGATTTAAAGGTAAGAAATAAAATAAATTTTCTTATTGAAAAATCAATGATTATATATATTAAATTATAAATTCCAACAAATATACATTAAATTCACTTTCAGAATTTAAATTTTTATTCAGCCAGAAAATATTTTAATAAGCGATGATTTTGAAAAAATTAAAATTGTTGATTTTGGAGTATCAACAAAAGTCAAAGACAGTGAAACTTATAAATCCAGAAGCCTTTTGGGTACACCATGGTATATGGCACCTGAAGTCATTTTAGAAAAACCTTATGCTTATGAGGCGGATATTTGGTCTGTAGGATGTATCTTGTTTGAATTAATATGTGGAGTTAAACCTTATTATGATAATAATCCTTTTAACGCTATGCTTAAAATGGCCCAATATACTTCTCCTATTGAATATGCAGATGAAGAAATAAAAGATATTTTTTATGATAAAACGAACAGAAATTTGCTTGATTTTTTACAAAGATGTTGGAGAGCTAATAATATATTTAGACCAAGCGCCTCTGAAATTCTAGAACATCAATTCTTGGAATAATCAAATATTGATTGAGAATAATAAAAATGAATAGGAATAGAGTTAAAATGGTTTCATTAAAATAAAGATTTTGTATATTTAAAATTTCTTTTATTATTTCGAATACCTATTTATAATTTTTGTCAATATTTTTTTATAAAATATTAAAATATTAAACTCCGAAGATTTTATTCATCATTCAAAATAAATAAACAATTTATTTTTTTAATAAAATTCATTTTCTCTATACCATTATTAATATATAAAAATATTTAAATTAAGTTTAGTTAAATAAATATTGATTCAAATAAAATTTTGAATTTGGATTTATCTCCAATCCTTGGTTTTTTGAGCAGAATTATTGTTTTCGAATGTTATTCTTCCTTCACTGTCAGCATAAAAATTATTCCTATGAGAACTATAATTAGAGCTGTTTTTAAAAGTATTGAAATTATGGTTATTTATTTTTGCTTCTTCTTGGTATGAATCTGTTCCATCACTTTTATATCCAGATTTAGAAAAATTGCTTTTTTTATATGAATTTCTTAAAGGATCAGATCTTTCAATATTTTCTGGATATTCTTCCAAATATTCATCTTGGTGATTCAAATGGAATTCAAAAAATCTTTTAAAAATTTTGGAATTTGAAATTAAAGGAATTTCACTAATTTCTCTAACATAACTCTCCAATTGCTTTATTTTATCTTCATGAAAATTATTTTTATCAACAATTTTAACAAACATATTAGCTGATTGAGGGAAAATAAAATCTTCATTCATCATATTTTTGATAGATTTATGTAAATTCGCAAATTGATTAAATTTTTTATTTACTCTCCAAATTTGTTTGTTGTAGATAATTTCTAATATATATTCTATAAAAGGTCTTCCTAACTCATCTTTGTGTAAAATTCCTTTAAGAATCTTTATTCTTAATTTATCATTATTATTTGAAAATGCATTACTCTCTTTATTGATTTTGCAATTGTTGTGATGTGAATTAATAAAAGTTTCATTTTCAATTAATTTTTTACAATTCTTTTAAATTTTAAATTTCTTCATAAAAAATTTTATAGATGAAAAAATATATTGATCATAGGTAAATTTGAAATTATTTTTCTAATTTATTTATAAGTAACATAAGCAATTTACTTTGCATTGTATTGTGAGAGCTTGCTTGAGAACATTTTTAATATAATTCAAGTTTTCATATCTCAATTCCAATGAATTATACCTCTTTTCAAAATTTAGTTGATTTTCTGTTAAGTTCTGTAATGATGAATAATTTATGAAAAAAACAAAAATAATATTATTTAGAAAGACTAGATACTTTATTAAGAACAATATATTCTTCATTTTCGCGCGAAATCCTTTCAACCATATTTTTTACACTTTCGGCAAATCCACATAAATTATTGTTTTGTTCTGAAGATTGGTTATTCAAAACTTCTTTTAATAACTCTAGTAAAGTATAGGCATCTGAATTTGGATCAAGATTTTTAATTTTTGTTGGAGAAGACATTTTATTAGAACTATTTCCTGATGCACATAAAATCAAGCCTTCATTTACCTCCAAAGGATTATTTGAATTTCCAAAAAGATTACTTGATCTGCTTTTCATCAAAATGTTTTCGTTATCTTTCTTTAATCTTTCGTTCTCCATTTCCAAAAGGCTTTTTTTATTAAGCTGATTTTTCAACTCATCTATTTTTTCATATTGCTCTTCAACGGTTGATTTGAGTTTTGCATTATCATATTTCAAGGAATCAATTCTTTCTTTGTAAGATAATATCTCTCGTTCTAGGTATTCCAGCTTTTGTGAGTTTAAAGCGTTCATTTTATCTTCAGAAAATTTCGCCATCCTTAGATAATCATCTTTATTTTTCAAATCTGCTTCAGCTTTACATAAATCGAATTTCAGCTTTTCAATTTTTGAATTCATTTCAATCTTCATACTATCGATTTTTTCATCCGCAGTCGCATTTACCTTTTTTTTTTCAGTTAATAATTGCCCGAATTTTTCTTCAAAAGTTTTTTCTTTCAATTTTAATTCTTTATAAGCAGTATTTAATTTTTCTAAAACATTACTTGATTCCAATTTCAATTTTTCGTATTCTTCATTTTTCAAGTTTAATTTATTTTGCTGATTAGAATTTTCATTTTTTAGTATAGTGATTTCTTTTTCATAATTGAGTTTATTTTTTACTAAATTAACTTCAATGAATTTTTTGATGATATTAATTATTTTTTCATTTATAACTTCCTTTTTATTTTTAAAATCAGGTATACTTGTTTCTAAAAGTTCTTTCAAATTTTCCAAGTCTTTAAATAAAAGATTATAATTTTTAATGTATTTATCTGTTTCAAAAACATCATAAATCTTTTTAAAATTTTTATCTATCTCATCATTCAATTTATTTTCGAATAATCTTGAATTGTCATCATTAAATTTTTCGAATTCTTGTTGAATTTTTGTTTTTAATTTATCAATGTATTCTTTAGTTTCAGGAGAATCTGAGCTTATAGATTCCCTTTTAAAATCCTGAATTGTTGCATCGATCATTTCATCTTTGAATTTTTTTAGATCTTTAAAGAAATTTGGATTATCTTTATGTTTATCTTTGAATTCATTTATTCTGTTACGAAATTTCAACAAACAAATATTCATATTTTTTAATGATTCATTGTGTAGCATATATTTCCATGAATTTTCAATTACTGGCACTGCACCTTTATTTATCGCATCGATTATATTATCTAAAAGTTCGATTAGCATTGATCCTGAAAGTGTCTTATTATTGAAAATTTTAGGTTTCACTTTTTTAAAAACTTTATTGCGAAGAGTCTCCGCTTGATCAAGAAATTCTTTTCTTATTAAAGTATCATCTAAACTTTGCAAGTTTTGTAAATCAATTTCATTTTCTATAGGTCTAACCATTGAAAAACAATCTCTTTCCTTAAAATAAGTTGTAATTAATTTTCGAATTTTATTTTTTTCTTCTATAGTTTCAGAAGAACCTTTTTGTAATTGCAAAGCATTTTCTAAATATTGCTTTGCAGTAATAACATTTCCGAATGTGTCTTCTAATTTTAAAGAAAAATCTCTTAAAAGCCAGAGAAATGAAGGGAAATAAGCTGATAATTCATCTGGATTTGATTCATTACTAAATTGATTCAATTTAATAGTCTTTGAGAGGTTAATAATGAAACTAAGAGAATTTATTGCATTTTCGTCTATATTCCCAAAAGTGTTTAAAATAAATAATGAAGAAATTAATATTGCTATCAAAAAAATTTTAGAATCATGGTTTATTTCTTCATCATATGCTCCTAAGCCTTCTGTGTCAATAAAAAATGTATAAAATTTTTCTTTTGAGTGAATATTTTCTACTAATACAGGCTTGGACCACATCCAAATGCCCTAAATTTAAATTAATTTTATTCGAATTTTTATTGTTACTTATTTTAAACAAATTTGATTTTAATAAATGCTTTTTATCTTTTTAATTATAAAAACAAGATATGTAAAATAATTAATTTAAAATGAAAATATACCTTTGTACAAGGTTTTATAGTTGGTCCAACAACAAATCCTTTTTCTTTCTTTTCATTAAGTAAAACTCTATTTAATAAAAATGATTTTCCTGTCCTGTATTTTCCAACAAGAGAAATTATTCCAATCTGTTTATAAATTGGATTTGTGAGAATTTGTTTAGCCTCATCGGTTATAATAAAATCTAAAATGATAATTATATTTAAAACTATTTAAATTAACTTTTATTAGAATAAACAACGAATGGAATAGCTTTTCCTTGGTCCTGTTTAATCTCCATTTAAATTATTTTTTCAAATTTTTTTAAATTTAATAATAAATAGCAAATTGATATAATATAACTTCTAATAACATTGAAAATTCTCAAAAATTTAGAGTAATTAATTTCCTAAAAAACAATATTTATTTTATTTATATAATATAAAATAAATTAAATATAAAGTAATTTATCCACTAAACGGTTGTTATATTTCCATAATACTATTGCTTACTAGTTCTTACATAATTAAAATTCTGTTTTAATTTGTTTATGCAAGATTTAACAAAATTATTCTCAACAAATTTCTCTCCTCTAAATAATTTTTTAGATTATTAATAGAATATATTTAAATTTTACATTTTTTGATATATATCATTGACTTTTTTATCATAATTTTCATTCCTATTTGCCATTTTTGCAATGTAGTAATCATGCTTTTGGTTTGGTTCTAAATCATCTCCTGGATTTCTCATTGGAATGGCAGAAAATTGTTTCTCATATCCTTTTCTTATTATTTTATCTTGTAATTTAGAATTGAAATTATCAAAATTATCATTTAAAATATTTTCATTAAGGACTTTATTTCCAACTTTTTTTTCAACATCAAAATACATTCTTTCAAATTGTTTATTAATTAAATCTATTCTTGGAAATCCTCGATCTTGATCTGATGAAAGCAAAGATATTATATTTTCTTTTGATTTGTTTTTAAAATTTTTTTTTTTACTTAAATCTGTTCGGAAGAAATTCTCTTCAGAAGAAAAACTTTCTATTAAAAAAAAATATTTTAAAATGATAAATTATAAAAATAACAATTTAAATATTATCACACTCTTATGAAGGAAATAGAAAGAAATCTTTAATGAAATTCAAATTTTTAATATTATGGGAAGGTATTTTTGGAAAAAATTTATAAGATTATTACTGATGAAAAAATTTTACTTTTTGTTAATTTTAAATGTTCTTCCTTTTTCCCCACCATTACTTTATCTAAAAAAGGTAGATGATTTTTTTTTTTATGTTTTTTTTTTATCTCAATTTCTTCTTCTTCTTTCATAAGATCTTTAAGACTTTTTATTTTTAGATCCGGATTTTCTTTTATTAATGCTGGATCCTTTATAAAATAACCTACATCACTTTGAATTATTTTAAGCTCTGCTGGACTTAATTTTTCGGATATCACTTGTTCCGGAGTAAGAAAATTTTTTTCTATGGTTTCCAAATTAATCAAATATCGAAGTGGATTATAAGACATTCCCTTAAAATGAATATTTTTATGAAAATCTTTTAATTTTTGCGAGTATTTTTCAGATATCAAATGATTGTTGATTTTCTCTTTGAAATTTTGGTTTTTAACTTTTAATTCGATACAAAAACTTTGACAATCGTTAGTTAATAAAGAATGGAATTTTTTCTTGAGTTCTCTTTTAATGGTAAGCTCTTCGTTATTAGTTTTATTTTTTCTTGAATAGTTTTTCGCAAGCTTAATGTTTTTTAAAATAAAATTCTTGTTGGAAAGTATAGTATTTTGATTTAAATTATTTTCGCTTTCTGATCTTTTTTCTTTATATTCATTTAAATAGGAATGGTTTTTAAGAATCATATTCGTATTTTTCGTTTCAATTGAATCCAATGTTTTTAAAGAAACTAATCCCTTCAATTTCCTATTATCATTTGTTTTATTTAAATCCAAGTGAGATTTGTTTTGTTCTTTATTGGAAGTTTTAAGATTTATATTTTTTTCAGTAGCTAAAGATGCGGTAAATTTAGAAATGTGTGAATTATTCATTTGAAAATTTTTAAAACTGTTTGATTTATTTTGTAATTTAATGCTATTTTGAAAATCGATCCCATTTGAATTTGGAGGGTGCTTGCTGCTTTGTATATATTCTGTATGAAGGCTTGAATTACTTCTCAAATCTTTTATATCTTTGGTTTGATTTCTAAAGTATGTTTCAGTTTTATTATAATTCTTAGTGCTGTTATTTTCAATTGTAGGATTGATTTTAATTGTCAGAAGATTGATTCTTTTTTTGTTATTCGGATTTTTATTGTTTAATTTTACTTCTTCATTTACAAAGGAATTTGAGTTTGAATTTTCTTTACTTTCATTATTTGTTTTCAAGTTTTTGAAAATATTTTTAAATTTTTTAATAGGAGATGAAAATCCAACATTTTTCATTGTTTCGTTCATAATAATATCGTCATTTTGTTTTTTATTAGATCTAATGACACTATCAATTACTCTTTCTGAGTTAAATTTGAAAGTATTTTCTACCCGATTTTCTATAATATTTAAATTAGAATTCCAAATATTTAAATCTGCAGCGCCATTATAAACTATATCATAATATGAGTTGATATCAGTTGATCCGTTTTTTTTGGTTTTTGCTATTTGAAATTTTTTTTTGTTTAGAGCCCATAAGGAAGAATCTACGTTGAATTTTGTAAAATCTATATCTTGACTTTCTTTTGTAGTATTTGCAAAGGTACTAAACGTATTAAAAAGAAATCGACTGAAGCTAGGCTTATTTATAACTTTTAATTCATTTTCTGGATTGGAAAATTTATCATTAATATTCTTTCTCGTTTTTAAACTTTTTCTATGATTTCCTTGTCTAAAAAATATTAGAAAAAATATTTTACTTAAAAGAATCATTTGTTTTTGATGTATTCCTAAATGGAATTGATTTTCTTGTATTTTCATTAATTTTTAAATTCGATCTTGGAGAAAACGTTTGACTTTCATCATTTGAAAATTTATATGTTGATTCTTCCATTAATTTACTATAACTTTTTAAATTTATATTTCGATGTTCTTTATTTTTTAAAGAATTATAATTTAAATTAATTATATTATAATTTTCATCCGAAGATAAATTTGATTTTCTTGATAAAAGCATTTATGGAGTGAGGAAAATTCAATTTAAGTTTAACTTTTATTCAATTATTCAATTTTCATATGATTAAAATTTGAATTTTCTGATATTAATTATAATAATTAGAAAAAATTCAATCTAAAACCTGTAAATTATTTTTTATTTTTATTTTAAAATCCTTAAAAATCATAAAAAGTTTTCGGATATTGTGTGTAACACTACTTAATTAATTAAATCCAAATATTCAAACCTCGGATTTTGCAAATTTACTTATTTTTTATTTCAACTAATCCTCTCTACCTTTTAGATTAGTAAAATCAGGGTTTTATCATAATCGGAATTTTGTTGAAATAAATAAATAAAATATTATTATTATATAAATTACAATTTCTAATGTAAAGATAATTTTTGTAATTATTAAAGAAATTTATTATTATACTAATGAAAATAATAATATTAATATTTCTATTAATATAGATATTCAATCTAATTTAATTTTTAATTTTTACAAAAGAATTATAAGAAAAACTTAATAAAAGAACCATAAATAAATTATTATTATAATAAAGTAGACAAAAATGTTTTATAAAGTCATCTTACTCTATTCCTCTTACTTTTTCATTAATTTGTATTTTTTACAGAATTAAAATTTTGTTTGATTTTATTAATAGTCATTTTAAGAAAATTATTCTCAACAAATTTTTCCCCTCTAAATTTAAATAATATAAATAAATTTGATAAATGCTTACATTTTTTGATAGATTTTGTTTATTTTTTTATCATATTTCTTATTTCTTCTTGAAATTTTAGAAATGAAATATTCCTTCTTTTTTTTCACATCTAAATCATCACCAGGATTTCTCATAGGTTTTGCAGAAAAGTTTTTATCATAAATATCCCTCATAATTTCATCTTGCATATTTTCATTGAATTTATCAAAATCATCATAAATAATATTTTCATTGAGAACTCTGTTTCCAACTTTTTTATCTACATCAAAAAACATTTGTTCAAATCTTTTATTAATTAAGTCCAATCTTGGATATCCTTTGTCAGCACCGGATGAATATAATGGAATGAATTTATCTTCTTCAAGACTTTTTCTGGTTTTATAATTTGCTTTCTCTGACAATGATTCTTCGAAATCTTTTTTTATATTTATCAACAAATGATTTTAATATTATTATCTAAATATTTAATTTAAATATTATTTATTACTTCCAGCTTTAATAAAACTTGATGAACTTTGATGTTTTTTGTCTGCATCTTTTCCAAAGCTCGAATAAGTACTTCTTTTTTTCATTCTATTTTTCATCTCCGCTATATCTTCTTCATGAAAAATATCTTTTAAACTCTTAACCTTTAAAACGGGATTTTCTTTGATAATTGTTTTGTTTTTTATGTAATAATTAACATCACTTTGAATAATCTTTAATTCAAGAGGAGATATTTTTTCCAATATAACTTGTTCTGGCGTAAGAAAGTTTTTTTCAATTGATTCCAAATTAACAATATTTCTTAGAGGGTTGTAAGTCATACCACGGAAATTAAAATTTTTATGATATTTATTCATTTGTTCTTCGTATTTAGCAGAAGTTAGATGATTGTTCATCTTTTCATTGAAATTATTATTTTTATTTCTCATATTGTGGCAGAATGTTTGGCAATCATTATTCAAGAGAGAATGGATTTTTCTTTTCAAATTTCTTTTGAAAAGAATTTCATCATTATCAATCTTTTGCCCTCTCGAGTAGTTTTTGGCAATTTTAATGTTCTTCAAAATAAAATTCTTCTTATTTTTATTATTTTGATTATTTGGCAAATTGTTATTGTTAACATAAAATTCAGTCACTGATCTTTTGTCTTCATTTTCATTGATATCAGAAGAATTATTGATATTTTTTGAATCAATAGAATCATATGTTTGAAAAGAAGTGACTTTTGGAGATTTTCTCAATTCATTATTTTTATTTTTTATTGATGATTTGCTCCTTTCTTTACTGAGATTTTCTTTATTTGCGTTTGCTTCAGAAAGAGATGAATGATTTAATTTACCAAGGTTTGAGTTGCTATTATTAACTAGTTTAAGGCTATTCGTACTATGTCCAGTTCTTTTTATATTTTGGTAATTGAATAAATTAGAATTTATTGATGGATTGCTTTTATCTAAATTATCAAATTTGATATTTGAAATGTTTCGAAAATAATTATTTTCTTTGTATGGATTCTTAATATCGATATCTTGTTTCAAATTGTTACTGATACTAGTATTTTCCAAAATAGAGCTTCCTTTATTTGATACAAAATGGGAATTCCTATTTTTATTATTAAAAAGCTTGTTGCTTAGTTTATCTTCGTCATTTATAAAAGAATTTGAGTTTGAATGCTCTTTACTATCTTGGGACTTAAAACTTTTGAAAATATTCTTAATTTTGCGAATGGGAGGGGAAAATCCAATGTATTTGAAAGAATCATTTAAATTATTATCTTCGTTCCGATTTTTATTTGATCTTAAAACGCTGTCAATAACTTTCCCACAATTGAATTTAAAGGTATTTTCAATCCTGTTTTCAATTATTGTCGAGTTTGAGTTTATAAAATTAGGATCGCCTGCTCCATTATAAAGAACATCATAGTAAGCACATATATCTACAGAGCCAGATTTTCTAATTTTTGAAATATTAAATTTTTCTTTATTAAGAATCGAAGTTGAAGGATCAAGATTGAATTTTGAAAATTCTTCAATCTGGATTTCTTTTTCAATATTTGGAATCGGATTGAATTTATTATAAAGAAATTTAGTAAAAGTTGGTTTTTTCACGACTAAAAATTGATTGTTAAGGCTTGAGAATTTGTCATTAGATAATTTTTTTGATTTAATGCTTTTTCTTTCTTTGGCTTGTCTAAATAAAAATAAAAAATGTTAATGATTTTGATTTACCTGAAAGAATCGTTAGTTTTTGATGAATATCTGAAAGATAAAGATTTTTTAGTATTATCATTAGGTTTAATGTTTATTTTAGGAGAGAATATATTTTTTTCGTTGTTAAAAATTTTATTTGTGAACTCATCCATTTTAATATTGTAAATAGCTAAAATCCATGAGTAAATAGAAATATTTTAATCAATAATATTTTTATAAATTGAATTTTTTTGAGAAATTACTCTATTTTATGACTACTATCCATTTTTAGAGATACAGCAAAAAGAATGTATTTTTTAATATTATTCAATTTTCCAAAATTTAAATTTTTTTGCAAAAAAATTTGCCTATATAATTAATAAATAATTTAAAGTGAGCTCAAAATATAACTGATAAATTATATTAACTAATTAGATAACAGTATTTATTCTCAATCAATCAAGGAAATATCATTTTCTTATCTCGGATATATAGTAAAACTTAATAAAAATTATGATAAATACAAAATAACATCTATAAACAAAAAAAGTTGAAAATTCATCATAATTTTATGTAATTTTTTTGAAACATATGTTAATGGGGAT
>Ga0194116_10006620_pt1 | contig 12280 bp, 9 predicted proteins | sample TA2MahsurfametaG_4_FD_148617 | JGI IMG/M metagenome (GOLD analysis project Ga0194116, IMG submission 148617) | Freshwater microbial communities from Lake Tanganyika, Tanzania - TA2015008 Mahale S9 surface | ecosystem: Environmental > Aquatic > Freshwater > Lake | place: Tanzania: Lake Tanganyika... | reverse complement strand
CCAATCCACAAGTTAATTATTTATTAGTTTTATCTTTAAAAATATGTAAAAAAAATTAAGTAGGCTTTTAATTCTGAATTTAATAAGTAATAAAATATAAATAATACTATTTATAAAATAAAAAATTTATTTTAATTATTTAATTTTTATGTCTTCAGATAATGCAAACACATCTCGAAGATACAAATCTACTCAATCACAGAATTCATTTATTGGAAACTTTCTGAAATCAATTGATAATTTTGCAGTAACTTTTAACTTTCGAGTTGATAAAAAACCCAAATATGGTTCAGTTCTTGGTGGAATGAGTTTTATCTTTTTCGTAATTTTCGCTTTACTTTACACTACTAAGCGCTTATATGATTATATATCATGGACAGACACAAAGATTCAATTTATTGATAAATCTATTTATCCTTCTCCAGCTTTGAATTTTAAAAAAATGAATTTTTCATATGCAATTAAAGTAACTTTTGAAAACGACACTGCAGTTTGGAATTCTTCACTATCAGATTTATTTATAATTCAGCAAAATTATGTCTTTAAGAATTCTACTTATAGTTCTAAAAATCTCAATCTACCAAGAAGATGCTCCGATCAAGATTTCTATGGAAAATCTAATGATTATCCTATATTTCAGAAAGACTCCATTGAAAACTTCGGTTGCTTTGATATTTATGACAATTATACTTTACAAGGGACCTATACGGATGCAAATATGACTTATATAGAAATTCTTTTGAAAATTAATGATACCTATCTTTCAGATTATAGCAACTTGAAAAAAATTTTTGACAAAGATTCATTTAAATTTTCTCTTTTTTATATTGATACTTTTAATGATGTTAGTGATTACAAAAATCCTGTATTTTATGAAATTGATGCAATATATACATATCTTGATTTAGGTTATTTTAAAAGGAATAATATAAACTTTCAAAGATTCAATTATTCTAGTGATAAAAATTTATTTTATAATCACTATAAACATGAGACATATATGAAATTGTTTTCTAGCCAAGAAATAATGTCACCTATAACAGACAGAGAGACAAGTTCAAAAGAAGAAAAAGCCTATCTGAATAAATTCTTTTTAAGAGTGGTAAATAATGAAAGAACTGTAAAGCTAAGCTTTGTTAAAATTCCAGAGTTTTTGGCTTCTTTATCAGGATTACTAGTAAATATGCTAATCATAATAAAAATTTTCATGACAGCTTGGAACTTCTTACAAGCAAAGCAAACTATTATGTCAAAAATAATGAAGTATAAAGATGTTTTAACCAAAACTGATAAATCATCTCTAAATTATTTAGAAAAAAAGTTTAAAAATGCTAATAAAGACCTAAACAAAGATAATTATTCTAGAAACAACATGAATCAAAACCCTAACTTCAACATTATGTATGGTAGTCACGTAACATTAGAAAATTCAAATGGAAATTTAAGCCCATTACAAATAAGAGACCCAGGCCCTTCAGCACAATTTTTATACAGTGACTCTTGTTATGTTGATAACCCTATAAAGAATACTAATAATATAATAAAAGTTGAAAATGAAATTTACAAAAATTCCAGAAGCAGCAGTTTGGATTATCAAAATAACCAAAATGCTAATTCTAAAACAAATAATGAAAATAATTTAAGTGAAAAGTTAAATGAAACATTTCAAACTGAAATATCCGATATTCAGGAAATTAAGGAGAATAGAAATCCTTATTTATTAAAATTTTCTGATTTTTGCAAAGCAATATTTTGCTGTAAATTTAAATCAAAAAGCATTAAAAAGAAAATTAATATCTTCAAAAATGCTCAAATGAAATTCAATTATAATTTGGATTTAGTAACTTATATGAAGAAAATGCAAGAAATTGAAATTCTAAAATATTTAATTTTGGATAAAGATACTATTCATCTAATGAATTTTATTTCAAAACCAAGTATTTCATTGACGAATACTTCTATTAAAGATGAAGAATATCAATTATTTTTTGAAAACCTCAAGAAGACGAATTCAATTAGTAATCAAAAAATTGACACTATTAAAACTGCTTTTGATAATTTAATGGCTAGACCAAATCATAATGATGTTGAAAAAAGGATTTTGAAATTATTTAATTTGCAAATTCAAGAAATTTTAAATTAAAATGTTTTGTTTTTCATCATAAAGAAGAAATTATAAAAAATTTCTTTTAATATTTAAATATCCACTTTATTTAATCCGAGTTAATGTTTAATCTAATTTTATAGCTGATTTATTTATTAAAGTAAGAAAAGTACTAAATAGATTTTATTTAACATTTAATTTAAAAATTTAATCACAAAATAATTATTTTTATTGATTTATATTTATATTAAGCAAAAAAAAAATTACATGTTTCAATAATTAATCGTTAATCAAATCATTTATTTTGAGTTTATTACTATTTTAGATTTTAAATATCTCATTTTTAGATATTATCAATCATTGAAGAAATATATAATATACTTCTATCTTTTTTAAAAATGATTTGGTTAAAAGAAATCATAAATTCAAAAATGAATTATTTTATTGTCGTAATGAAATACAAATTTAATTAAACCCTTATTAATTTAAATTTTACAATTTAATTAACATAAATCTTCTAATAATTCATTCTTTCAAATTGGAAATTGATAATAATAAAAATTTTTCAATAAAGATAATGAGTCTTGAGCATTTTATGTTATATTATAAACTAATTTCTTTTTTGCTATTTCCTTCTATAAAATAAAATATATCCTTCTGGAGAGACGATAGTTTCTTCATCACTAGGGAAAATAGTCGCATCATCAATTTCATACCATTTTCCAAAATTTCTGCATGCGGCAGCGTAGTGTCCGCCTTCAAGGGATCCTGAATGCTGACTTATTGCATATAAATCATAAGTGATTTTATTTTCCTTATAAAAATTATTACTGATAAAGTATTTTCCTAAACTTAGATTATTAACAGGATATTTAACTAAGGAATTATTTTTCCAGATTTGTATTTTGCTTTTTCCAATCATTTTAGTTTCAAACCTTTTTAATATAATAATTAAGTTTTTCGGAATGTAATAGAGCTCTAATCTCTTTAATGAATTTTGATTTTTCTTACAAGAACTGCAGTACCATTCATTTCCTTTTTCTAACTTTTCTGCTAAAAGAAAATTATCAAAACAATCTTCTAAACTTATAGTTTTTTGGAAGTCATGACTATTTTCAGAGATATTTTTGGGATTTATTGAAATAACTTTATTAAGCTCGTTTTTTATTTCTATGAACCTAATATTAGATTTATTAATTTCCAAAACTAGTTTGTATCCTATTTTAATATATTGGTTCAATTTAGTCAAGCTTAGATTACTCGGGAATTCAACGTTGTATTCATCTGGGTTATTTGAAAATAAAACTTTAAATTTAAAGTCATCTTTCGCGCTTACTAATTTAACTGTATAAGGAAAATTAATAAGGAAATCCGTTTGACAAATTTCTGTAAAATTATCTTCAAAAATGTATCTGAATTCTTCTTCTACATAGCTTTCGTAATCAGATTCATTTAAATTTTTGATGACATCTGCATCTGAAAAAAAGTCGTTTGTGAGATTTATTTGATTCAAAGGCATAAAATCTGTTTTGATTAATTCAGGAGATTTATTTTTCAAATCGGAAAAATTAAATTCGTAAATTTTACGCATAAAAGCATATAAATTAATTCTCAAGTCACGTACTGTCTTATCTAAGCTTAAATTAAACAAACGTGGAAAAGACAAATTATTCATTAAATCATTTTCTGCCTCTTTTTCTTTTTCAATAATAATTGCTGATTTAGTTTGTTTTTCTTCTTTCTTTTTTTGATCTGATCGACATTGTTTGTCTTTAATCTGTTTGTCAATTTTACTCTGGTTTCTTTTTTTATTTTCTCCTCCTTCTTTAGTCTCTTGATTATCTGAATTAATTTTTGAAGTATCTTCTTTAAATTTATACTCTTCATTATCTCGTATTTTACATTCCTCTTCTTTTTTCTGTGGTAAACTACTTTGCCTCACCATGCATATATATGGATAATAATCCGATTCATCTTCATAATCATCAATCTCATATATTACTATATTGCCTTTTTTGCTCGTTTGGTAAATGTTATCGTTTAACTTTACAAATCTAGATGTGTAAGTAGTAGTATTTACTAGCAGACATTTCAATTTGGTCTTTCTTTCCGAAAATTCATTATGGAAGTTTTCTTTACGAAATTTCTCTATAGTGAATTTTGCGATATCTTGAAAAAGAGCGTTAACAGGGATAAAGAGGCTGAGTTTTATAACTGGTTTTAAATTAAAATGTGAAGAAACTAGTAAAATATCAACTCTTTGAATATCAGGTATTTCTAATGTTAAAGAAGAAAATGGCTCAAAATAAATAGCACTATTATCACAAACCAAGCAAGTTATAGTGGATTTATATTGACCATGAAATAAATCTGTTATTATAGAATTATTAGTTGATTTATGAAAGTTCCAAAAACGCTTAGAAGCTTGAACATCAGACTCTCCTTCCATTTTTTTTGCGATCTCATCTGATTCCAAAAAGTTATTGTTTGTTGAAACTCCATTATTTAGGGATTGATTATGTTGTTCACCCAGGAGGTCCAGAAATTTGAATAAAAATTCGCTTGCATCAAACTGGGCATTGTTATTTGAATATTGAGAAAAATAGTCTTGTAAACATAGTTTAAAATCTGTGGGCATGATGTATTTTTCTGTTGTTGTCCAGAGTGTAGATATAATCGAATAAAATGGAGTAAGAATTTTTCTCTCTTATTTAAATAAAGTAAATATATTAATATTTTTATTAAAAAATAAAAGATTCAAATTGATTGATAAAATTTAGATAATTTTAGTAAAAATATGATTTTACAATGAAAATATTTACTTGATACCGATTTTTTGTTGACTTCATTAATATAGTTTTTTGAAATGTAAAAATAAGCAAGATCTAAAGTATGACTTAAGCACTGAAGTATTGAGTTCATATAACCGCTGTTTTTTAAATTTTTTAACCCTGTCAAACCATGATTAGAATCTTTTTGAATATAATTAACTAATTTCTCCACTTCTATCTTTCTATTATTTGTATAGAAGGCTGGATCAAAGAATATATCGAAAAATTCTTGTTTGTGGTTTAAATTAATTCCTTTTTGTATATTATCGAAGTTGAGTTTGAAATCAACTATTTCATCATTTATTTGGTTATTTAAATTATTTAAATTATTTTCTTCAAAATCTTTTTTAATTTCATCTTCGTCTTCATTTAAATAATCATTTTCATTATCATCATCACTATTTTCCTTTTGTTCAAAATCTTCTTGATCATTGACGTTTTCTTTTTCTTCCAATATTTGATCTTGTAACTCCTCTTCGTCAATATTGGAATTTTCTTGATCTTTATCGTAAATATTATTATCTTGTAAAGACTCCATTTTAAATTTTAAATAATATAATATATTTTATTACATTTTTTACAAGTGAAAAGTTTTCATTTTTATTTTATTCTATAATTTAAAATTCAATGAAATACTTTAAAACAATTTAATCGACGAAAACCATTTTTAAAGAAGCTTTATTATTAAAATAAATTAATGCATTTATATAAAAATGATTAATTATCAATGGACTTCTTAATTGTATTATTTCATTCTTAAACTTTTAATTAAGTTTTGTATAGGTGTGATTAATAATTTTTAAAAAATCTTTTAAATTTTTTTCTAAAAACTTAATTACAACAATTTTATTTAATTTTAATAGGTAATTATAAGATGATAATATTCTTTAAAAACTAAAAGAATAAATTTAGTTTAATAAATAAATTAAATATCAAATCAAGTCTTTTTTTTTAATTCTTAAAATTTTTCAGTAAAAAACAATAAAAATTCTCTCGACTTATATTTTAATAATGAGAAATCTATTACATAAAAATACAACTTGAATTATTATTAATTTCACTGTTATTAGTTTTTACACTTTCTTTTCTTTTTATTTCTACGTTTTCTTTTTCTCTCTCTTTTGTTTTTTCAAGAGTGATTTTATCAGTATTCTAAAGTAAGTTGAAAAAATATAAAAATTTTAGATATACAAAATAATTTAAATAATACCTCTTCAATACTATTTCTTACATTCAAATACAGTTCTTTTTTTAATGAACTCAAACTAAAGTATTAGAAAATTATAATTTACTCCAAATGCCCTATTCCTGATTTTAGTTTAACCTTTAATATATTATTAAAATCCTTTTTGAAATTCATATTTCCTTCTATAACATAACCTTTACCATATGATGTAATTACAGGTTCTCCGTTTGAATAAAAATTATTCATGCAAATCCTTTCCGATATTAAATTTTGAAATATTTCAACCTCATTGTTTAATGCTTCTGATATATTATTGATTAGATTCATGTAATCTAATTTATTTGGTTTTGATTTTAGCCTATACACAAGTATATAGGCATTTGAAGAAACAAGCTGATTTTCATTAATTTCTGACAAATAAGAATCATCATAATTAATCCAAGTATTATTGTTATTTTTGATGTAGCTTTGATAATGACCTCCGGATAGGTAGCCATAGTGATTCTAAAGTAAAAAGTTCTTTTAAAGTTTTTTAATAGAATTTTCATAAAAATAAATAAATTTTATTATAAAAGAATGTTGGAAAAAAATTATTAATTTAGATGTTACAATAATTCCATATAAATCATATTTTTGTTTGAAATCTAGTGGTAATTTGGAATCACTGAGATCAGAGATGTCTAAATCATAAATTGGGAAGTCAATTAAATTGTCTAGTTTCACTTTATACATTTTCGCAAATTTAAATCTTTTCAAAGAAATTATTAAAATTGGTGGTAATCGGTCAAAGTTATATTTTTTATAGAAATTTCTTAAATCTTTGCATCTTGAACAATAAATCTTTTGATCTTCTCCTTCTAAATATTCAGATTCCAAGAAGTATTTCATGCACTCTTGCAGTGTTTTTTGGGAGTTCTCTTTCCCATTATTTTTGGAATTTTCATGCTTAAGTATCGTGCGAATATTTGAGGTATTTAATTCTGTTCTTTGTATATTATAGCACCAATCTACTGAAATAACATTCTATAATATTGAATGAATATAAAAAGTTTTTTATGCATTAATTAAATTAACTTTGAAGCTTTCTAAGATGTTTTTTTATTTAATTTAAAAAATTTTCTTACACTCGGCTTTATAATTAGATTGCTATCCTCAAAAGGATTTACGACACATCCTGGGCAAAATTTATACCATTCACATTGAGCGCAAGAATTGCTATCTTTGTTAAGAATCCTTAAAACAAAAGGAGAACAATATTTAATACTATTTTTTTCAATAATATCATCATAATTCCACCAACAAGTATTCTTAATTTTCAAGGGATTGTTTATCATGTATTCATATTTTTCCCATATATATTCATATAAAAATCTTGCGTTTATATTTTTATTCTAAAGGTTAAATATAATAAGATATTGAAGTTTAATATTAAAATAATTTGTATATGGATTTTTAAAAAAAATAATATTATTGTAAAAAATTACACTATTGTTTAATATCAAACCATCAAAAAAGAAATTGTGCATTAACTGAAAATTCGCTTGGTGAAACAAATAACATTCTTTCTCAGTAATAAAACGATGATTTATTTCAACCAAATACTCAAACACTTTATCCTTATTTTCAAAAGTGAAATCGAGAATCGGCATCCTGAAGTTTTTTAGTGTCTCAAAGCAAAGAGATTCTAATTTATTACTATTGCTATTTTTAATAGAATTATTCTGAATTGTTGTATGATTTATATCATTCTTTGAATTTTGGGTTTTACAATTTTCTTTTGTTTCGTTATTTTTTGCATAATTTTTATTTTTAGAGTCCTTTTCTGTAGGACAATTAGAATTGGTAATTAAATCATTCGCTTGTTTAATGCTTTCTTTCAGATTATTTGAATTCCAAATAATTTCATTTAGCCCATTAGAATTAAGGAATTCATAGATGTCGATAGTCTGATTATTTTGAAAACAATCATCTATTTTCAACTCAGTATCAATAAAATTTAAATTATATCCTATTAGAAGAAGATTTGTATACAAGTCTTTCTTTTCTAATTCTAATTCTTTTAGATTTTTTACTTCTTCAATAATTGTTTTTACTTTTGCTTTTCTTTCGAATTCCAAAGAGATTTGAATTGGAATTGAAGTTACTAAACGAGATGTATAAGACTTTTCTTCTTTTGAAGAAGAAAAAGAATTAGATATACTATTTCGATTGATTTCATTTTGGGAGTCCTCAAAATTTGAATGAAAATTATTGTTATTGGATTCGTTGTTTCTTGATTTAAATTTGATTGTTTTTGATTCGCCATCAGCTTTGCACTTCATCTGCTCTATTTCAGCTACATTGCAATTATTTTTAGTTAATTCGGTATTAAAGTTATTGGTATCATTACTACATTCATTTAAAGAATTTTCGGTATCTATTAAAATTAATTATATTTATATCTTAAAAATAATTAGTTATATTTAACAATTGGAGCTTGATAATTTTTAGATATAAATACATTTAGTTTTTTCTGGTTCTTTTTCCATTTCACTATTTAAATTTTTTATTTCATTTTCATCTCCACTAAATAAATTTTTGGAAACCAATTTTACTTTTTCATAGGATTCTTTTCTTAGAAAATTTAATCTGTCACGGATTGTTAATACGCTGCTTTCTGTAATATTAGACTCCTTTCTTTTATTCTCTATTTTATTCACTTCATTTATTTCTAAAATGTATTTATTTTCTTTCTCCTTCATATTTTTTTCTAAATTATCCTCAACTTTTAAATAATTCTTGTGATTTTCATTTATATCAAAATATTCTTTTTCCTTTTCATCTTCTTTTTTCAATTCATTTACTTTATTCATTTTCAATAACATTTCATTTGTCGGGTTAGATAAAATGTTTTCTTTATTATAATTTTTAGTTACATTTTCTTCTGAATTTCCTTCTTTAATATTTTGGTTTTTTCCATAATGTTGGAAATAATATGCTTTATAAGTAAAAGGAATCCTATGAATAATTATATTTAAAAGAATCGTTTTTTTTTGAGGAATTGGAATATTCAAATTAGTAAAAGTTTCATAAGTGATTTTTTTCTCAAAACAAGTACCACAAGTAAGTGTTGATTTTAACTGTCCTAAAAATAATGAATGAATGAATGAAGCATTTCTTCTTAAGTTATTTGCCCAATATTCCCCAGATAGTTGTTCTTCCGTTCCATCAAAATTTTCAGGATTTGGAATATATTCTTTTTCACTTTTTATATTGAGCTCTTCATGTAAAACATCGACCAAATAAGAAAGAAATTCTTGGGAATCTTGCTGATCTAGATTTTTAAATTGCGAATTCGTTTCTCCTATAGCTGATTTGAATTTATGAGGTTTGACAGCCTCTTTGCTTTTTATGTAATAATCATTAAAAAGCATTATAAATGCAGTAATAATTTTTCCGTTGTATCCATATTTATTTTTTCTATTTACCCAATAGCGAAAATTTTTATTCTCCAAAAAATTTTTTAACTCATCTAAATTAAGCAAAATTTGCAAAACGGAATTCATATAACATGTATTTCCAATATTGATAATTCCTTTGCCATAAAAATTTTTATTATATTTTTGTCCTAAAGCATCAGTTTTGCTATTGACATTAGATTCCTTTTCGTTACTGTATTTTTCAATATTCAAAAAAAGAGAATCTGAAGGCCACTGGTTATTCACCTTTATTTCAACTACAATTATAAATTTTTCTATAATGTTAAAATTTTCCAATAAATAATTTTCATTTGTGATTATCTTTAAGTCTCCAGCATGATATATCCAAATTCTACTGTTTTGCTTGGAACCAGAAGGTAAAGAATTTGTATCATATATTGAGTTTTTGATACTTGCGAAGTTTGTTTTTCGAGAAAAAATAAGTGTTCTACCAATGTTACTGTTTGGATTATTTATTACTTTTTCAAGGATGTCTTTTACAGCATCAAGATTAATAACATCAACTTTTAAAGAAGAAATTATTTCATCATATTTAAAATATCTACTATTCAATGGATAAACCTCTAGCAAATTAACTGTATTTTTCTGCAAATCGTATTTTATTACAGGCCAAATTTTTTTGAAATTTTGGTTATTTTGAAGTTCTATTTCTGAATCTATTTGGAACGCTAATTTAAATTCTGAAATTGAATAGCTTATTTTTTTAACAATAATCTCATCCCCGTATTTTCGATACCAAATCTTAAATAAATTGTAAACTTTTTTTGGTAACAAAATATAATCCACTAAATACTCCATTCCAGGTCGAAGTGAGTTTGGGATTATCCCACTTATGTAATCAATGTGTATTTCTAATTTTACATTATTTAAATTATTGATGTTATTATTCGTCATTTCATTAAATAAACTTTTATCATTGTATAGATTTTTGCTATTATTAACATTATCATTATTTATTTGATTGCTTATCTCGCTCAAGTTTTCAAGAGAATTGTTAATATAATTCAAACCAAAATCCCAATCACAAAATACGCACCATTCTCTCCAAAAGCTAATGTCAACACAATTAAATTCATTTTCAGATTCCAACGCATTTATTATATGAGATTTTAAATTTTTTTCATTATTCATTAATATAGATATACAATCACGTTGCATAATTAAATTGTTCGTCGGTAAATTGAAAAAGATGTATGGAATGTAATTCACTTTATTCAATTGATTAAGCATATCTATTAGGAAAGAATTTTCTCTAATTAAAGAAAAATAATCATCCTCATTAAAGGATTCCTGAGTAAAGGAGTTTAGAATATCATTGAATTTTTCTTTGCTTAATTCATTTTTTATTAGAGAAAGCAATTTAGAAATTTGATCTTTAGCAAAAGTCTTTTTAGGGAAAGAAAGCATTTCGAAAAGAAAAGCTTTTCTTGATTCGTAAGATAATCCAATTTTACAAAGGATATATTTGAGTATTTGAAAATCTATGAAATTCTACATATTGATTTAAAAATTAAACTAATAAATTATTTGATTAAATTAATTTCTAATTGAAATTTAATTTAGAAATTTATTATGTTTTCTTTTTAAAATATGTTTGGTTTACCTTCTGAGTTTTTTTCTTTAAGTAAGAAGAAATTAGATTGATGATTATAATATTAATATCAATTTCACTCATCATTTTTTCTAAAATTAAAATAGTAAATATATTGTCATTTTTCCTTTCTATCATTGTGAAATTATCCTTTATTCTTTCTATGAGAATTTCAAAGTCATTTTTCGTCTGAGAATTATTTTGATTATTAGCTGACAATTCAGTCTTGGATAGTTTTTTTTTCTTGCCCAATAAAAAGCATTTACAATTCAAATCATTACTAGATATAAAAGTTTTATCATTTCCCAAACTACCATTGCTTTGTAAATTTAAAATATTTTCCAAATTTACTCCTACACGGAAATCTTTTTTATAAAAAGGCCTTACGAAAGAAAATTTTCTAAAAATGTCTCTAAAATTTCTATGCAAATATTGCCTTACATTTTCCTTACTAATATCAAGACTCGATCTATCTATCATATCTCTAATTCTATCATTGAGCAGAATTTGATGAATTACGTCTTTTTGAGAAAAGTAAAAATAAATTTTTTCCTGATATCTAATGAATCTTTTTTTGCTTTTTTTAAATATTAAATCCACAATAAAATTAATTTTTATATCAGTGTCTTCCGTTGTGAAAACAAAATATAAATATTTTAAATCATCTTTATTTAAGTTTTTTTTATCGAAGCAGAAATAAGAATATAATTTTTTCATTATATCTAATTTTGATTTAAAGTCTAATAAACGAGAAAATTCTCCAATACTGATAAATCCGTTATTATTAGTTTCAAATATTTTTTCTATGTTTTCTATTGTTGAAGTCGATTTGTCTAAAACTTCTATTGAAACTAGTTTTTTCCTAGAATTGGTCGTACCCATTTATTGTTCTAAATTATTAAAGTTTGTTTAATTATGTTTTATTCTTAAATCAATATAGTCTAATTATATTTTCGAATTATATTTTATTGAATAAAATTTATTCTAATTTTAATATATTATTTTATATAACTCAAAGGAGGCTTATATTTTTTATTTTATAATTCCATATTAATATAAAATAACTGGGGATTGGGGATTGGGGATTGG
>Ga0194116_10006618_pt1 | contig 12282 bp, 12 predicted proteins | sample TA2MahsurfametaG_4_FD_148617 | JGI IMG/M metagenome (GOLD analysis project Ga0194116, IMG submission 148617) | Freshwater microbial communities from Lake Tanganyika, Tanzania - TA2015008 Mahale S9 surface | ecosystem: Environmental > Aquatic > Freshwater > Lake | place: Tanzania: Lake... | reverse complement strand
ACGCTTGATTAACGGCCAGGATATCAAGGTGATTTATGATGGTCCTTGGTTCTGGAAGGTGTCGGCTTACAAGTCAACGACGGCCTGTGGCAAGGAGTTAAGAAATGACCGCTATGTTGAGCGTAGAGATGACCGCTATGTGGATAATCGAGGTTACAGAGAGCAATATGATCCCAGAATTTACGACCGCACTGATAATAGAACTCACGAGACGAAAAGAGACCGAATTGTGTCGGCTATTAATCATAATAGAAAGGAACAACGAAGAGAAAGTCCTTCAAAGCAAGATTTAGACCGCGAATTAGAAAGAATTAACCCCACTATTCCCCAGAACATGCGAGTCGAAGAGCCTGTTGTCGAAGAGCCTGCGCCTACAAATGAGGTGTTCGTTCATTCTGGTACTGTGATCAAGAATGGCGATGCGGGAACCGGAGTGATATATAATGAGGCTGCAATTTCGGCTGCAAAGAAGCGTAAGATTCAAATTAAAAAGTAAATCCGCCTACCCTAAAGGGAAAAGGTGGAGCCAAATGGTAAGTGTATATTTGTATTTGTATATTTGTATTTTAGGGCTGCATTTAAGCGTAAGTTGACATAAGTTAACCCTATTTTTTCTACCATTAAACTAAGGGTTAATATATAATTATAAAATAATGTTATTTATTAACATTTTTTGGTCTAACTCTTGAAGATTTTTCTTTTTCAATAGGGCAATTCGCTAGTATAATCCATTCATTAGTTTCTTTACAAAAATATTCTAATTTATTAAGACAATCAGTTATATTATTAAATTTTGGCCAAACACTTTTTATATTTGATAAAGCAAATTGACTTAATGTTTCGTATTGAATATTAATATCAAATAAGCCATTTTCATTACATTGATAAAAACCAAATTTGCCGTTATACTTAAATAACATACAATAAAAAATAAAAGGTTTTAGTAATTGTATTTCTTCTTTATCTAAAAAACCAAGTGTATTATTACCTATGTGAACATATGTTAATCCTGTTAACTTACATTTTGGCCCATAATCTAAAAATCTTATATTTTCAAAATCTTCTTTATGTCTTATAACTGTTCCGTGTTTTAATTTTGATAAAACTTGCGTTAATGTTTGTTTTGACATTTTATTTTACTTGTTTATATACTTTTAAATAGTAATATTTTATATTAATTGGTTTTTACACCTAAAATATAAGAAAAATATTTGGATTTGACTTTGGAATGTCCTCTACAACCCTTATCTTAACCCCCTGCCAACTATACCACCCGTCAACTTAACTACAATATCAACTTCAAATTGGACTTCAATAGGATGTCGACTTTTTTACCTATTAGGAGCAGCAGCAGGCAGCAGGCCTTTAAGGCAGTCGCCTTTGGCTTAGAGCAGCAGGCAACAACACATTATGCAGTAAAAAAAGTTGGGGTTTCCCCTATAAATTGTGTCTTATCTTAAATTACATAATAAATAAATATACATATACAAAATCAACTTACCTTTTACAGTCGCTTTATATCAGTCGCCTTCGGCTTTACCACTCATCATCCTCATCGACAAATCGTCGGCCATTCTCAGGAATACGAACGCTAGTAGTTCTAGTAATAACCGGAGCATTAGCAAACTCGTCCTCCTCTTCATTCATATATGAGGCCGCAGTAAACATCGACGTAGTGCGAACAGGCATAGTAGGAAAGGCTTCAACTTCCTCCTCCTCAGAGTCGCTCTCATCAGCCCAGGACTTAGCAGGCGCCTCGACCACCTTAGGTGCAGGCTTAAACGAAGGCACTGCAGGCTTGGAAGCAATCGCAGCCCAATTATTACTAGGCGTCGCCGCGAATTTTACTTCCTTCTTCTGTAAGGTAGGAAAGTTACCTGCCTCCTTAGCAACAGGCTGCTCGATCTCATCATCGCTATCATTATTCAGACCAGCGAACTTACCCTTATATGTAACAGACAGGTTTCGAAGAATAGATCTATCTTCCACCAGGAGGGCTTCAGCAGCCTTCTCAGCCTTAATTGCGACCGATTTCGCCTTCTTCTCCCTCTTCTTGTTCTCCTCTAGGATAGGGCAGAACTTCGCAGTATGACCGAAGTTATAGCAGTAGCGGCACTCAGTAGCATTTAAAACAGGGCAGGTAACAATAGTCTTTCCGTTTATATCAGGAAGAGATCGCACAAAATGAGAGGTATACTCGCTCTCGGGCTTCTTAGCATCAAAGCAAACCTTGCAGAAAGGCTTCTTTTGGCTGTTGTTAATGAACTTGGACATTTTAATTTGATTTGATTGTTTGAAACTTGTTTACTTTATTATTTAATAGATTTGGCTTTATATTTAAAAAGTATTTCAATTTTTTTATTAATAAGCCATAAATGATTTTAACTAAAAATTTATATATCAATTATTCTATTTAAATTTTTAGTTGCATTATAAAACCTATATTTTAAAAAAAAATTGAAATACTTTTAATCCTTATCATAAAAGGTATTAAAATATTATTAAGTTAACGAAAACAACAAGTTAAAAGCAAAGTAAAAGAATGTCATCAATTAGAGTATCTGATAGATTAAGATCAAAGAGATTTAAGACCGGTAATGCTACCGCTGAGGATAAGGCTTATATTGAGAAGAAGTATGGCTGCCCATGCGATATGAACGGATATCCCTCTCCATTCCCTCCAGGAGAAGATCCTTACTTTAAGGAATGGACATATACGCCTCTGCCTTCTAACTATGTTGAAAAGAAGGCGCAAAAGAAGCCTAAACGTACTTTGAGTAAGGACAATAAAGTTGTAGAGGATAGAGTGAGATGTGAAGTGATTCCTTTGTCTAAGCCTACGCTCGTTATTGAAGAGGAAGAGGAGGAAGTCTTTACTAAGAATGACGCTATTTATCTTAACTCTTTGATTCGAGATAGAACGAATAAGATGCGCAATCTTCTTAAATTAGATGAAGAAATAGAGAGACTTGAAAAGAAGAGAGCAAATCATGTCTCTGAAAAGTGCGTAGAAATGACTCCTGAAAGGTTTAGAAATGCCCTCTTTGATTTGGGCTATATCAAGAAGTAAGGTAAGTGTATTATATATTGTATTTATGTTTTATATGTAATTAATTAATTAAGTTTATGGGTCTAAAACCCCACTTTTTTTACTATTTAAAAAAATTGAAATACTTTATCACCCATAAGTCAAAGGTATAAATACTATTATCTTAACAAGTCTATTCCGTCAGTTTAAACTTAATTCTAACTTAATTAAAATGTCTTTCACTCGCAATATTGATTCTATTTTCATCGGAACTTCTATTTCCTATAACTCTATTGATGACATAAATGATGTTGTTCTCGACTTCATAGAGAGAACTGAATATAAGGATGCAAATTTCATTCCTCGTGTCAAGGTTATTGAGTTAAATAGCAATTATGCTTGGGATATTTGCTATAACATCAAGGTAAAAAATAGAGTACCTTATATCATTGAAATCGCTGCGTTTAATCGCCAGTCTTGGTATGTAACGCTTTACAGCAAAAAGCCGGTCAAAACTGACGGCTATAGTCACAAATATCTCAGTGACTTGTTTATTGAACTTAAGGATTGTCTTATTTTAAATAAGCAGCCTTATATTGTTCCTGCAGAACTGCCTTCCAATCAGCAGCGAATTGTCGGGTTTATGGAGAACGTCCTTGATAAATATCATTTGGATAAGGAGTTTAGAGAGATGATGGTAATTGGCTCACTATTTATGTTGTGGGTCGGTCTTATTATCTTATCATCTAAGTGTTAAATAAAAAAATATCTGGGTTTCCCCCTATTAACTTAAATTACATATAAAATTATACATAGGTTTTGCTCCACTTTAATAAAGTGGATAATATATAAATTTTTTTCTTACCTGTCGCTTCGCTTACACAGTCGCTTCGCTTACACAGTCGCTTCGCTTACACAGTCGCCTTTGGCTTAAAAGTCAGCCCATCGCTCCTCATATTCCATCTCCTCCTCCCAGCGTTCCTCTAAGCGGCGCTGGACTTCATCATAATCATCCTCATCATCTTGAGGCATCTGTCTGTCCCAGTAGTCAATGTAGAACTCCCTTTCCATAATCTCTTCGGCCTCACGACTTACCACTTCGCCGCGAATAAATGGCTCTTCTTCTTCCAAGGCTTCTAAGGCTTCAGCCGAGCTGTTTGCAGCTGAGTCATCTACAGACTGATCCATAGGTTCTACGACTTCCGATGAGCTGTTTGCAGCGGTCATTTCGTAGGTGTCATCCTGCAGGGCATCGAAGTCATATAATTTAGACCTCGGAAGCGAAGCATCTCGCGCTCTTATTTTCTCAAGAGTTTCATACACCAAATCAGCATTGCGAATGAAGTCCTGAAACATGGCTTCCTTTCTTCCATCGCCATATTGTCCGGAGCCGTAAATGCGACCAGGATGGTATCCTCGGCAAGGCCAAGGGGTCACCAAATTGTTATTCCACCAGAAGTATTCGAAAATCTCCTCTAGTTCTTTGGCACTCATAAAGGTCATCGCGTTCATGTCGTCAATATTAGAATCAGACTCATGGGAAATCATAGAGCATTCTTCAGGCGCAGTGTAACTAGCAGAAAGCGCAGCATCTACGCGCTCAATCTCGGCATTGGGTTGAAGAGCACCGAATTCGGTTCTAGGGCAGGTGAGTGAGAACTGAGCCAACTCAAAGATGTTGGTCTCGCGGGCAGCCTGTTCGATCGCTTCTTGATACATTGTCGTTTATAACTTAATAATCTAAAATACCTTATGCATTTTTTTTTATTTTCAAAAAGTATTTCAATTTTTTTAATTCTAGGCCATTTATTAAATAAACTAAAAATTTATAAGAGCAGCAGCAGGCAGCAATAAAAAATGAACTTAATTACTTAACTTCAAAATACTCGGGCATTGGCCCTTGGAAATATACAATATACAATATACAATAAACTTAATATCTGCGATCGGTTGCCTGCGTATAAATCCTGCTAATCATCGGATCAGGATGATATCGAACCCAATCACTTTCCTCCCATTCACTGAGATCAGATGGATTATCGTTCTCGGTAAACTCCTCATACATTATTACAGCCGCATCATAACTCACAATTGGCGCTCTAATAAATGGCTCAGGTTCCAGAAGATCATTAGGATAAACGTCATCTACTATCTCACCTTCCTCAATCTCAGTAGGTCTAGGAGGAATAGTCATTGTCTCAACAGGCTCGTCTTCATCTTCATCTTCAGAGTCATCCGAATATTCGCCCTCAAATCGAATCGTATCATATATGCTGGCATAATAGTTTCTAGCCATATAATTATCGAACTCGTAATCATCGCAAATATTCGCACCATCTGCAGCACCTTCCGCAGCCATATCATATATTGTAGGTGCAGGTACGCTATTTTCTATAATGTCAATATATTCATCAAATGTGTTGTTTACCAACTCATCATTACTAATAAATGACTGGTATCTCTCTTCCCTTGCTCTATCACCATACTCACCAGGCGACCCATATACACGACCTGGTTTATAATGTCTTGAAGGTCTAGATGGCGCTCCAATTGGGTTATTTTGTTCGTAGAACTCGAAAAGACTCTCTAGTTGTTGTGCGGTTAAATCAAATGACATTTTACTTGTTATAATAGTTGATATAGTTTTAAACTTAATAGATTGTTAATCTTAAATACCTTTCATTTATGGGTGAAAAAGTATATCAATTTTTCATTTTTCTTCGAGTTATTAAGTGTTACTAAAAATTTATATGGCTGTTTTTATAAGTTAAAATGACCTTTAATTATTTGACTCCAAGCGGCTTATACAGTCGCCTCCAAGGGCACCGAACGGTTTGTCGGCTTTAATCCGGACTGATAATCCGGACTTACCATAAGGGTTTTGCTCCACTTTTGGGAAAAGTGGAATATAAATTTTTAGTAACCTTGACCTACGGCCTATAATAAAAAAAATTGAATACTTTTTGCTTTTTTTCGCTCGGTGGTATTCAATATTATTAAGTTAACATTTTTAAAATGAGTAAGACTATTGAGGAGAGGTTAACCCTCTTCGACACCTATTTGGAAAGGACTAAGATGGATAAAAAGCAGTACCAGTATGATGGAGTCCGCTGGATACTGAACAATGAACTTAGAGATGACCCGGTTTGCGGGGTTCGCGGCGGTATTATCGCTGATGAAATGGGTCTCGGAAAGACCATTATGATGATTGGAACCATGCTATGCAACTTCGTGCCTAAAACGCTTGTGGTTGTGCCGCCTGTTCTTATCGATCAATGGTACGTCCAGATCTACCGCACCACCGGTCATAAGGCTCTAATATATCACGGCGAGGAAAAGAAGAACATTACATTGGAGGATTTGGAACAGGCTAAGATTGTCATCTGCACTTATTCGGGGGTCACCCTAACCAGAGAGCAGATTGCGGCTAAAATGCTGACCGATTTGCATAAGATTGCTTGGACTCGCATTGTTTTCGATGAGGCGCATCACCTAAGAAACGCTAGAACTACTCGGTATTTCGGTGTCAGAATTTTACAGGCCAATATTCGTTGGCTTGTTACCGGCACACCGATACAGAATAGGAAGAAGGATTTCTATAATTTGTGTAATATTCTGCGCCTTCCGGCCAGTTTCTACACCAATATGGACTCCTTAAAGCAGAACGCACGCGACTTTATTATGAAGCGAACCAAGCAGCAAGTCGGCATTCAAATCGCCGATTTATATATCGGAAAAAATATGGTGCAGTGGGCTAATGAGAAGGAAAAGGAATTGTCTGAGGAAATACACTCTGCGTTGTCGTTTAGTAAGGCGAAACTTAAGGGTGGTGCCCGTATTCTTAATGCGTTGAGCGAATATACTTTGCCGCTTATTATGCGTGCTAGACAGTCTTGTATTTACCCTAAACTTATGGCCGGCGAACTTAACAAATTAGTTGAGCGAGGTATTATGACCGATTATAGCGAGTATAAGGAGGCCTTCGATCATAGCAGCAAACTCGATTACGTTGTTAAGAAGATTCTCGAACGAAAGGATAACGGTTGTGGTAAGATCATATTCTGCCATTTCCGCGAAGAAATAGACGAGATCGCAGCACGATTACGCACTGGAGGAATGCAAAAAGTCGCCACTCTTGACGGCAGAACTAGTAATGGAAAGCGGTTCGATGTTTTGAATGAAAAGAATGACGCTTTAATACTGCAAATTCAGACTGGATGTGAAGGTCTTAATCTACAGGAAAACTACAGCGAAATATATTTCATCTCGCCGCATTGGAATCCTGCAGTTGAAGACCAAGCCATCGCAAGATGTCATAGAATCGGACAGACTAAACCTGTGTATGTAGAGCGCTTTGAAATGTGTTCGTTTATGTATGAAGACCAAGAAACTGATTCGAAAACTGTAGATAACTATGTAACAAGCGTTCAAGACGATAAACGAGTTGTCGCTAATAAAATATTAGGAAACTAAATAAAATTTATATATATTGTACTTCAAATAACAAAAAAAAACAAAAATAAAAAGGAATAAAACCCCTTTTTTCTTTACATAATGTAAAGGAATTCTTTAAAAATGCAAGGATTTCATTCTCTCCACTTGTAGAAGAGAATATTAAATTTTTTATGGGAAAGTTTTTTTGAATTTTCAATTTTGGACATTTATAAATGTCCATTTTTTGAATTTTCCAAAACGATGTTGAAAAAAATCTAATTTGTGACGATAAAAAAATTTTATGGTCTGGTCGCCAAAAAAATAATTTTCATTTTGTTACGATAATTTTTTTTATAAATACTTAAAAATAAAATCTTAGTCTATAAAAATGGAAACTTTAGGAAACAATTTTGGTGCAAAAACGTGCAAAAAAGTGCAACAAGAATATTATTGTGAAAAATGTGACTATAAATGCTCTAGAAAATTCTGTTGGGAAAGACATTTAAACACAGCAAAACATATAGAGGAAACCAATGGAAACCATTTGGAAACCGAAAAGGTGCAAAAGGTGCAAAAAGGTGAAAACTTTTGCTGTGAAAATTGCGGAAATGAATACTTAAATAGGTCAGGATTATGGAAACATAAAAAAATATGCAATAGTAAAAGTAAAAACAATGAATCTATTTATGTTAATGAAGAAAATACAAAACAAAATAACTTCTCAAATGGTCTTACAGAACAATTAGTTATTGAATTAATTAAACAAAATAAGGAATTATTGGAAATTGTAAAAAATGGAACACATAATAATAGTCATAATACTACTACCAACTCTCATAACAAAGCATTTAACCTTCAATTCTTTTTAAATGATACTTGTAAAGATGCAATGAATATGACTGATTTTATTGATTCTCTCAAAATGGAATTATCTGATTTAATTAATGTTGGTGAAAAGGGTTATATAGAAGGAATAACTAATATTATTGTTAAGAATCTTAAGGAATTAGATGTTACAAAAAGACCAGTTCATTGCACGGACAAGAAGAGAGAAACAATTTATATTAAAGATGAAAATAAATGGGAAAAAGACGAAGATAGGACTATAATGCATAAGTTTATTAAAAAGGTTGTTTCAAAAAATATGAAAATGTTACCAAAGTATAGAGAAGCACATCCGGATTGTATGTCATATCACTCAAAATTTGGAGACCAATATCATAGCATAGTTTATGAAACTATGGGTGGTAAAGGAGACAACGATTTTGAAAAGAATGAAAAAATTATTAAAAACATTTTAAAACAAGTCGTTGTAGACAAAGGTTCTGAATAATTAATAGCAACATTAAGCAACAGAAAGGTGCAACCTTTAAACTTAAATATATTCTTTAATTAAATTAACATAATATTCTAAATTACCCTCAGCATAATGGACGTATTTACCGCCCTTCGCAATCCATTCATCCTTTATTACATCGCGATCATCTATTAAAATATCGCCTTCACCACAGTATAATGGTTTATCATCTGTTTTACATGTTATTACCTTTATTTCAGGACCCAATTCTCTAGCACACCAAGCGCGTTTATCGTCCTCACTCCAGCCACCCCTAGGGCATCCGGTTAAGATGACCGGATTATAATCTTTAATAGCAGCCCATAGTGCTTTACCTTCTGGCATCCAAGGCAAGTTTGCATAAAATTTCGGAATTTTTCTTAAGGTTATCCACATATGATTTGACTTTAATTCATATGGATATTTTTTCATTCTCTCTTTGACACCTGCTTCAAAGTCTGCTAAGACTCCATCAAGGTCGCAATACAATACGTTTTCTTCAATTATAAGAGACATTTTGTTTTTATTTATGAGATGAAGAGAGAATATTTTAAATAAAATCAATTTTAAAATAAAATTGAATTTATTATTACTTATTTAAAATAAGTTATCAAATTATTTATTAACTAGTAGAAATGAATCAGAATAAAGTATGGACTGCCATTGGCCTGCGCAATATCTTTGCTTGTATTAAAGGTATTTATGGAAATGCTACTATTAACCCGACGCCTAATCCCGACTTACCAACGGCCGTCTTCGACTTAGAATCCGGACTCTATTATATTGGCGAAGAATGCAAGGATGAGTTTAATAATGCCGATAGATATGTTATAAATATATATGACTATAATTATGGACCACAATGCCATAAATAGTCTGTCATCTTAACCACATTAACTTAATAATTAAATAAAAAAGCCAAGAATAAATTTTTTCCTGAGTATTATACTTAAATTTAAGTGTTAACAATCGCCTTTGGCTTGCAGCCATTACCGCTCGGTGCCCTTGGAGCAGCAGTCAGCAATACTTTTTGGCTCCACCTTTAAAAAAAGGTGGAAAAAATGAGGTTACAAAGCAGTCTCTGCGAGCCTTGTGCCCTCTATATATTAAATTAAATTACATAAATAAACAATATACAAATATACTTTTTGCTCCACTTTTTTTAAAAGTGGATAATATACAAATTTATACTTACCTTTTTCTTACCATTTTTGCTCCACTTTTTCTAAAAGTGGACTTACATAGCATATTCCTCCTCTTCCTCCTCCTTATCGTTAGCGAAGTCGATCTTATTCTTAGCATCATTCCACTTTCCAACAATAACCTGCTCGCCGTTCTTCACATACTCGGTGTAATCATAAACAATACCGGTCTTCTTAGACTTCAAATACTTCTTGCCCTCGAACTCGATCTTCTTCACAACATCAGGCTCCTCCTCTACCTCAGGCTCCTTAGGCTCAGGCTCCTTAGGCTCAGGCTTAGCAGCAGGCTTAGCAGACTTCTTAGCTTCCTTAGCGGCTTCCTTCTCAGCCTTCTCAGCAGCCAACTTAGCCTCCTTCTCCTTCTTAGCTAACTCAGCAGCCGCCTTCTTAGCAAGTTTCTCATCCTCCTCAGCCTTCTTCTTAGCCTCTCTAGCAGCCTTCTCCTCTGCAGCCTTAGCAGCCTTAGCAGCCTTCTCAGCAGCCTCCTTAGCCTCCTTTTCAGCCTTCTCAGCAGCGCGCTTAGCCTCCTTCTCCTTTTTCTCATTTTCCTTAGCGATACGCTCTTGTTCCTTCTCCTCATCGGACTTTCCGCGCTTCTTCTTCTCAGGTTCCGCAGTAGTAGCAGCATTAGCGTCAGCAACCAGACTAGCGAAGAGATCATCCTCATCTCCCTCAATCTGCAGCATCTTCTTAGCCTTCTTAGGTCTACCCTTAGCACCCTTCTCACGCTGCGCTTGTACCTTCTCCTTCTTAGGTCTACCCTTTGAAGTCTCAGCGGGGACGACGAAGTGCTCTTCAGCGATAACAATACCGAACTTAGCCGCTTCCTCAACAGCAGCAGCCTGGTCGATCTTATACTTCTTCATCACCTTAGTAAAGGAAACAGGCTTGCGACCCTTAGGATCAACATACTCATACAAACCAGCAGCCTGACGCATAGCAATAGTACCATATTCAGGCACTCCACCATTCTTATCAGCATTCAACTGGCAAGCCTTGCAGAACACCTTGCCCTTTTTAGGAGCCAAAGTGCACTGAGTATATAGACCCTGGTTCTGACGTAAAGCAGAGCAGCAGTTAGCAGCACATAAACCGTTAAAAGGAAGAGGGAAAGCAGCCTTCACAGCCTTCTCCTTAGGAGCCTTCTTAGGTGCAAGAGGCTTACTGCGTTCCATGCGAACATTCTGGAGACCAAGAAGCTTGAAAGCATCCTCAGCATCGAAATTATACCTGGTAGCACATTCTGCCACCGATCTCTTTGCCAAATCCTGAGCGGCATTAATAATCATGCGATTCAACTGCTCGGAAATGAAAACAGAAGCGTTAAACTCGGACATAATAGCGGACATTCTTAACTTAATTACTTGTAACTTGATATAGTTTTAAACTTAATGACTTAAATTATTATGCCTTACTCTACTGGCTAAAAAAGTATTTCAATTTTTTTTTCATTCCCTTTATTTTACACTTTACTAAAAATTCATATTTAGGGAACCAAGGTCTTCAGCGCAGCCAGCCCTAAGACCCCTCCTTTACTTGCTAATATATATGCATAATTCGCTCATAATTCGGATGGATAATTCGGATGGATAATTCGGATGGATAATTCGGATGGATAATTCGGATGGATAATTCGGATGGATATACCGGATGGATATACCCTTTGGCTCCACCTTTCTCAAAGGTGGATAATTATAAATTTTTAGTGTTATTCATTTATGGCTTGGAAAGAAAAAAATTGAAATGCTTTTTCAGCCTTCGACCAAAGACATAACTATTTATTTATTAACGTATTTTAACGATTATTTACAACTAAGATGTCTAACTACCACTACATTGCTACTGTTGGATTTGAGTGCTCTAACGCATTCAAGCTAATTAATAGAGCATTAAATATTGATTTGAAGACTAATTACGATGAGTATGAGTGCGAAGATTATCAGATAAGCCTCGATAACGATATGGCGTTTGTATACTTTAAGGAGCCAAATAAGGCTTTGATTCGAAGAACTATGGATACAATTGCGTATGCGCTGGGCGAAGACCAATATTGCTGGGATTTGCGCAACCAAAAGAATGATCGCGAAGTGCCCGAAGAAGGCGAAGATGACGACGAATTGGACGGAGAAATCAGTGTTATTCCTCGCGATGACTGCTCCAGTTGCTGCAGCGCTAACGATTGTACTGAGGAGGAGGCGCTTGAAATTCTTGCTGAATATGCGGAAGAAGAGCAACTTGAGTCCGAAAAGCAAAAGAAATATGACGATTTATATAAGGAAAAG
>Ga0194116_10006614_pt1 | contig 12290 bp, 10 predicted proteins | sample TA2MahsurfametaG_4_FD_148617 | JGI IMG/M metagenome (GOLD analysis project Ga0194116, IMG submission 148617) | Freshwater microbial communities from Lake Tanganyika, Tanzania - TA2015008 Mahale S9 surface | ecosystem: Environmental > Aquatic > Freshwater > Lake | place: Tanzania: Lake... | reverse complement strand
CGCGAGTGCGAGCGGGCGCTGCGCTGGGACGATCCTGAGCTGGCGATCGCCTGGCCCCTGGTAGGGGTGCCGCCCCAGCTGTCCGAGAAGGACGCCGTGGCGCCCTTGCTGGCGGAGTGCCGGGATGGGTTGTTCGGCTGTGTCAGGAATTCTGTACAGCCTGTACAGAATCAGGACGCAGCTCTGGCGGGAGAGGCTTGATGAAGGTGCTGCTCACGGGCGCCGCCGGTCAGCTGGGCCAGGCGCTGCTCGCTTCGCAGCCGCCTGAGCTGGAGCTGATCGCCACCAGCCGCAGTGGTGGCCCGGGCCTGCTGGCGCTGGATCTGGCCGATGCCGATGCTTGCCGCGCTGCCGTGCGGCAGCACTGCCCTGATTGGGTGCTCAATGCCGGTGCCTACACGGCGGTGGATCGCGCCGAACAGGAGCCCGCGCTGGCCCAGGCGGTGAACGCCGGCGCCCCGGAGGCCTTTGCCGAGGTCCTGGCGGCAGCTGGCGGCCGGCTGCTGCAGGTGAGCACCGATTTCGTGTTCAACGGCGAGCAGGGCTGGCCTTACGGCCCGGAGCAATCCGTGGATCCATTGGGCGTGTATGGCGCCTCCAAGGCGGCCGGCGAAGCGGCAGCGCTGGCCCTTCCCGGGGCTCGGGTGCTGCGCACCGGCTGGGTTTATGGGCCTGTTGGGCGCAATTTCTGCCGCACGATGCTGCGTTTGCACCGCGAGCGGGCGGCATCCGGCCAGCCCCTCGGCGTGGTGGCCGACCAGGTGGGCTGCCCCACCAGCACCCTCACGCTGGCCGCGGCCTGCTGGCGCGCGATCGGCGTGGGTACGGACGCGAAGCGGGCCCCTAACGATGGCCCGCGCATCCTGCATTGGAGCGACGCGGGTGCGGCCAGTTGGTACGACTTCGCAGTGGCCATCGGCGAGTTGGGGGTGGCGGCCGGCCTGCTGGAGGGCGCGGCTGCGGTGGCGCCGATCACCGCTGCCGACTACCCCACGCCCGCGCGGCGGCCCAGCTACTCGCTGCTGGATTGCACGGCCAGCCGCCAGGCGCTGAACCTCGAGCCGCTGCACTGGCGCGCGGCGTTGGCGCAGGTGCTGAGGCTGTGCGTGGCTTGACCGGTGGTTGTTGGTTCATTTTTCAGCCAGCCCCATTCCAAAGCCGCAGTGCAAAGCCGCAGTGTCAAGCTGGGGTGCGTCAAGTTGGTTGGTTTTGAGCCCGTCTGCAGTGAAAGTTGCCCTCATTACCGGTATCACAGGCCAGGATGGTTCCTATCTGGCCGAGTTGCTGCTGGAGAAGGGATATGCCGTGCATGGCATCTAGAGGCGTGCCAGTAGTTTCAACACCAGCCGCATTGATCATCTTTATCAGGATCCGCATGAGCAGGATCAGCGACTGACCCTTCATTATGGCGATCTCACAGATAGCACAAACCTGATTCGAATTATTCAGCAGGTGCAGCCTGATGAAATTTATAATCTGGGCGCTCAAAGCCATGTAGCCGTGAGTTTTGAGGCTCCTGAATATACGGCCAATAGTGATGCTCTGGGTACCCTGCGCATCCTTGAAGCCGTGCGGATGTTGGGACTCGCCGCTAAAACTCGTATTTATCAGGCCAGCACGTCGGAGTTGTATGGCTTGGTGCAGGAGATCCCGCAAAAAGAAACCACTCCATTTTATCCGAGAAGTCCCTATGGAGTGGCCAAGCTATATGCCTATTGGATCACTGTGAATTACCGCGAAGCCTATGGTATGTATGCGTGCAATGGCATTCTTTCAACCATGAATCGCCGCGCCGGGGGGAAACCTTTGTCACCCGTAAGATCACGCGGGGCTTGGCGCGCGTTGATGCCGGCCTCGAAGACTGCATTTATATGGGCAACCTCGATTCGCTGCGGGATTGGGGTCATGCGCGCGACTATGTGGAGATGCAGTGGCGCATGCTCCAGCAGCAACAGCCTGAAGACTTCGTGATTGCCACTGGCCGTCAGGAATTGGTGCGGCGCTTCATTGAGTTGGCTGCCACCGAGCTTGGCTGGGCTGCAGGGCTGGAGGGTGGCCCGTCCATCCTCTGGGACGGCGAGGGGCCCGAGGAAATCGGCCGCCGCGCTGATACGGGTGCTGTGGTGGTGCGGATTGATCCGCGCTACTTCCGGCCTGCCGAGGTGGATAAATTGCTGGGTGATCCCACCAAGGCTCACCAGAAATGGGGTTGGAAACCAACCACAACGCTGGAGCAACTGGTGGCTGAAATGGTTGCTGCAGACATGCAGGAGGCGGCGAAAGAGGCAACCCTTAAGCGTGAGGGCTTTGAGGTGGTAGGTAGCCGCGAATGAGTGGATTAGTAGCCGCAAAAATCTCGCCTTGCGATCGTATTTATGTTGCTGGCCACCGCGGCATGGCTGGTAGTGCAATTTGTCGTGCGTTGGCTCGGTCCGGTTATGGCAATATTCTGACAGCCAGTCGTGCTGAGCTTGATCTAAGCGATAGCGCTTGTGTGCAGCGCTGGTTTGCTGAACATCAGCCTACGGTGGCCGTGCTGGCAGCTGCAAAAGTGGGAGGGATCTATGCGAATGCTGCGTATCCGGCCGACTTCTTGCTCGAAAATCTCAAAATTCAAACCAGTGTCATCGAGGCGGCCTGGCGCAACGGTGTGCGTCGACTCCTTTTTCTGGGCAGTAGTTGCATTTATCCTAAGTTTGCCGATCAACCCATTCATGAAGAATCTTTGCTAAGTGGGTCTTTGGAGCCCACCAATGCTTGGTATGCGATTGCCAAGATCGCTGGTGTCAATCTCTGCGAGGCCCTCAGGAAGCAGCATGCATTCGATGCGATCAGCCTTATGCCCGCGAATCTTTATGGGCCTGGCGACAACTACCACTCTGAAAATAGTCATGTGATGGCGGCTTTGATCCGGCGGTTTGCTGAAGCGGCTCAGCGTCCTGATCAGGGCCTGGCGACTGAAGTGACCTGCTGGGGAACGGGCACCCCCCTGCGTGAGTTTCTGCACGCAGATGACCTTGGTGAGGCCTGTGTGTTCGTTCTTGAGCACTGGTGTCCGGAGCCAGACGAGCTTCCCCACTTGAATGTTGGTACCGGTTCAGACCTTTCCATCCGTGAGCTGGCCGGGCTTGTGGCCGAGGCCACCGGCTTCAAAGGTGAGATCCGTTGGGACACCGGCAAGCCCGATGGAACGCCTAAAAAGCAGCTTGACGTGAGCCGACTGGCCGCGATCGGTTGGAGATCGCGCATCTCCTTGCCCGAAGGCATTCGCAGCACTGTGGTGGATTACCAGAGATCGCAGACAGCATGATCCGGTGGTGGGTCTTTGAGGCCCCTCGTCTGCATCTGGTGATGGCTTTGACAGAGAATGCCGGCAGTTGCATCGGAATGGATGAGGGTGTTGGTGACCGGCGGCGCGGGCTTTATTGGGGGTGCGGTGGTGCGCCGTCTGCTGCGTCAACAGAACACGCTGGTGTTCAACCTCGACAAGCTTGGCTACGCCAGCGATCTCCGTTCGATCGAGCTGGTACTCGCAGAGCTAGGCGGTAGGGCTGAAACGTCTGTGGGGCCGCGCCACCAGTTGCTCCAAGTGGATCTAGCCGATGCCGAGGCCACCGCGTCAGCGGTGCAGCAGGCCGATCCCGATCTGGTGCTTCATCTGGCCGCTGAGAGCCACGTGGATCGCTCGATTGAGGGGCCTGCTGCCTTCATCGACAGCAATGTGAGCGGTACGTTCAACTTGCTGCAGGCGGTGCGCTCCCATTGGGAGCAGTTGCCCGCCGAGCGGCGCGACCAGTTTCGCTTCCACCACATCAGCACCGACGAGGTGTTTGGTTCGCTGGGGCCTGTGGGCCGCTTTTCGGAAGCCACGCCCTATGACCCGCGTAGCCCCTACTCGGCCAGTAAGGCCGCCAGCGATCACCTGGTGAATGCCTGGCACCACACGTATGGCTTGCCGGTGGTGCTCACCAACTGCTCCAACAACTACGGACCCTGGCAGTTTCCGGAGAAGCTGGTTCCAGTGGCGATTCTCAAGGCCGCTGCCGGGGAGGCGATCCCGCTGTATGGCGATGGCGCCAATGTGCGCGACTGGCTCTACGTTGAGGATCACGTGGATGCCCTTCTGCTCGCGGCCACGCAAGGGCAGGTGGGGCAGAGCTACTGCGTGGGGGGGCATGGGGAGCGAACCAACAAGCAGGTTGTGGAGATGATCTGCGCTCTGCTTGACGAACTGCGTCCCGCCGGAGCTCCCCATGCTCGACTGATCACGCCAGTCGTCGATCGCCCGGGGCACGACCGTCGCTACGCCATCGATCCCTCCCGCATCAGCACCACACTGGGCTGGGAACCACGTCACACCTTCGAAGCGGGGCTGGAAGCCACGGTGCGTTGGTATCTCGAAAACCTCGACTGGTGCGGAGAGGTCCGTGCTCATGCCGGTTATGGCGGGGAGCGTCTTGGGCAGCTGTGAGGGCCTCTGGCCTGTCCCTGCGCCAGCGACTTCGCCGCCGTTTGGTCTCGCTGCTCTGCAGTCCTGTGATCGATCTGCAGCGGTTCGAGAGCCTGGGGGAGAACTGTGAGTTCGGATTCCTGCTGCGTCACCACCAAGTTGCCTCCGGGGGCTTCTTCCGCTGGGCTTTCACGCCTCTGCACAGCTTGATTCGAATCCTGGCGGCTGATTTCGAAGGGGTCTACGTCCTCGATCAGCTGCGGCCACGCTTTGGTGCCATGGTGCAGGACAGTCGCTACGACATCCTGTTACACAGCCAGCTCCACTCGGAGCAGGAGCCCGATGGCAGCTGGCGGTTCAGCGCATCGGCTGCGGAACGGGAGCAGATTTACGCCCATGAAAGGGCCAAGGTGAACTACCTCGTGGCCAAATTCAGACGACGGCTGGCTGAAGAGCAGTTGATCTTGGTGCTGAAGGCCTTTGCTCCGCCGCCTGCTGAGCAGCTGCGAACGTTGGTCACCCAGCTCAGGCCGGCCCTGCGACAGCGTGGGTCCTCCCTGTTGCTGGTGACCCCAGCCGCTGCTGATCAGCGGCCCGGCAAGGTCCGCGTTCGCGGCCCGCATCTGATGCACGCCTACTGGCTTGTTTTCAACCCGATGCGCTACGCCGTCACGCGGGTGGTGCTGGCGGTGCTTTGCCGGTGCGGATTCAGCAGCTTCCATGGCTGGTTGGATCAGCCGCGCCGTGTTGGGCAGGTCTGAACGGCTTGCTGGGATGTGACGCTTGCCCGGCCGGTGGGGATGGCGTTCGGGTTTTCTGTTGCTCGTTAATCTCTCTTTAAGCAGGACGGTCACCATTGCCTTGGAAACGACCTAGACGTCAGCTGCTTCTGTGCGCGCTGTTGGATCTTGTGGGCTTCATCGCCTCCGCGGCGACAGCTGCTGCGCTCATGGATCGTGGGCCGATCATCGGTGAATGGTCAGCTGTCCTGGTCTTTGGCCTGGTTTATCTGCTGTTTGGCTGGTTGTTCGGCAGCTACACCGTGCTGCGTTGGCCGTGGTTGCAGGGCCGGCAGATGTTGCAGCGCATTCTGACCCCCGGTTTGGCCACGCTGTTGGTGATGGTGTTTTGGGGCTGGCTTGCCCACGTGCCGGATGGTCTGATTCTTTACCACCGCAGCATGTTGCTGCTGATCTTCAGCTTTGAAACGGTCTGGGTTCTGCTTGGGCGCCTGGGATTCCGCTGGCTCTTGTCCCGGTCGGTACCGGTCCGGTGGCAGATTCTTCAGGGCAGCCAGAAGGATGTCGTGCTGATCCGTAGGGAGTGGGCTCGTCATGAGCATCACCACCCACTGCCGGTGTCTCTCGCGTCCCTGTCTCCAGCTCCCTTGGAGCAGAAGATCGGCCTGCTCAAGCCTCTACAGCAACGCAAGCAGCGAACGATTCGGTATGCCAGTGCCTTGCATCTGGCTGAGCACGAACTGGAACGTCTCCCCCCAGCTCTTTTGTCCAAGGCGTGGCTGGACTATGCCGATGCTCCCTGGAGCAATCCCTTCAGCTTTCAGCGTCAACTGAAGCGTTTTGCCGATGTGGGTGTCTCTCTGCTGCTGCTGCTGCTCACCTCGCCGCTCTTGTTGCTGGCGGCCCTGTTGATCTGGCTTGAGGATCGTGGGCCTGTGTTTTTTATGCAGGATCGAAGTGGGTGGATGGGCCAGCGCTTTCGCCTCTACAAGCTGCGAAGCATGCAGGTGCAGTCTAGGCGTCAGCCCCCGCAGTGGACGGTTCCTGGCGATCAACGCATCACCTGGATTGGTCAGTGGTTGCGGCGCACGCGCATTGATGAATTGCCGCAGCTGATTAATGTTTTGCGGGGTGAGATGAGCTTGATTGGCCCGCGTCCGGAGCGTCCTGAATTCGAAGAGGAACTGGAGGAGAAGATCCCCCATTATCGCAAACGTCACTGGATGCTGCCCGGTCTGAGTGGCTGGGCTCAGGTGTCGGCACCCTATGCAGCCAGTATTGAAGAAGCCGAGTTGAAATTATCTTACGATCTTTATTATATTCGCCACTTTAGTATGGCGTTTGATCTGTTGATTCTTGCCAAGACGATCAAGACTGTGCTCAAAGCGCGGGGGCGCTGAGGGTGCAGATGGGGTTGGAAACGAGAGACCTGATCCTCATTATGGTTGCCTTCCATCCTTCCTCGTCAGAGGTGGCCGCGTTGCAGCGGTGTCTTCAGCAACTCTCTCCCGAGATCGGCTACGCCGTTGTGGTGAACGATCACAGTATGGGTGAGCCGGTTGAGGCCTTGCTTGCTGCGGCGGATTTCCATCTCTGCCTTGCCGACAATCCTGGCTATGGGCGCGCGGTGAACCGCATGGCGCGGTTGCTGCCGGCGGCAGTTCCCTATCTGGCGGCTTTGAATACGGATCTCACTTGGGAGCCAGGCACCTTCGAGCGGATGGTTGGCTGGTTGCGGGAGCATTCGGGCGCAGTTCTTGTGGTGCCTCGAATCGTGGACCCGGATGGAAGGGAGCAACGGCTCTGCAAGCAGGACCCCACTGTGCTGGGCTTGTTCAGCCGGCGGTTCTTGCCCCGCTGGCTCAAGCCAGGTTGGTTGCGTGCCTATGACGCCTGGTATGCCATGGCTGATGCGGATTACGGCAAGGTGCAGTCGGTTCCCTATCTGAGTGGGTGTTGCATGGTGGTGCGCCATGCAGCCTTTCGGGCGATTGGGGGGTTTGATGAGCGCTTTTTTCTGTATCTCGAAGATGCCGATCTCACGCGCCAGTTGCGACGTTTAGGACAAGCTCTCCATTTTCCTCTGGCAACGGTGGTGCACGCTTGGGGAAGGGGCAATCACCGCAGCTGGTGGCTGACGGTTGTGAACCTCCAAAGCGCTTGGCTTTATTTTTCGAAGTGGGGTTGGCGTTGGTTTTGAGCTCAGGCCAGGGCTGAGCGGTAGACCGCTCCATACGCTTCGGCGATGGCGTCAGGCCTGATGCGGCCAGAGGCGGCTGCTGTTCTGGCTGTGTGGCGCTGCAACCGTTCCGGCTCGAGCAGGTAGCCCTCGATGGCGTCGGCGAAATCGGTTGGATCAGCCAAGCCTTGCCGCAGGGGAACGACGGTGCCCGCGAGACCCTCCTCGGTGCTGAGCATGGATCGGATTTCCCCGAGGTCGGAGGCGATGTAGGGGCGACCAGCGCGCAGGCATTCCATCAGGGTGAAGGGGCTGCTCTCGCTGCTGAACCAGCTCGGGAGCAATCCGACGTTGGCGCAGGCGAAGACGGCGCTGCTGTGGGGATGGAAGCCGAGATAGTGGATCCAGGGATTGTTGTGCGCAGCCTGGAGGCGCTGTCGTTCCGGACCGCTCCCCACCAGGAGCAGGTGCACATCGGCGCGGTGGCGTGCCCGCACCAGGCGCACGGCCTCAATCGCGATTTCCCAGCCCTTTTCACGGATGGCCCGGCTCACGAGGCAGGCCACGAAGGCTTGCTCGGGGATTTCAAGGTCCTGCCGCGACAGGGGCTGAATGGGTCGATCGTCGGGGGCGTTGGCGATTGTGTGAATCCGCTCGGGGGCCACTCCCATGTGCAGGAAGGCGGCGCGGTTCTTGCGGGCGACAACGGTGAACTCGGCCACCTTCGGCACCAGGTTGATGGCGGTTTGTTGGAGCTGGTGGGCTGCCATGGCGTCGTAGAGCCCATGGGAGGTCACCACCAGGCGCACCCCTGGGCAGTCGCGCAGCAGCTCGGCGGCCGTGAGATCCAGCCAGCTGTGGTGGGTGTGCAGGATTTCAATGCCGAGGGTTTCCACCAGGGGCCTCAGCTGGGGCAGCGACTCCAGGGTGAAGAGGGGGATGTCGGCTCGGAGTTGGCGGCGGATGTTGGGTTCGGTGCTGTGCTGGGCGGCATTGAGGAAGCTCACGCCATAGCCCTGGGCCTTGAGCAGGTTGGCCAGGCGGAGAGGGGCCAGTTCACCCCCGCCGGCCACCAGGGCGTAGCAGCCGAGCATGACACTGGGCAACCGCTTGGGATCCGGTTTCAGCGCTGCCTCCAGCTCCTGCTTCCAGATCTCCGGCATGGGATCGCTGGTGATGGTCTGCCAGCGGCGCCCCAGCTCCCGTCGCAGGCCATCCAGGGCTGCGGGCTCGAGGCGATAGAGCCGGTGCAGCTGCCTGCACACGGCCAGATGCTCCTCAAAGAACCGGATGTTGTGGTGCTGCCCCACGGAGGTGTTGCCCTCGTGCTGGCGGTAGTGGCTGCTGGCGTGGGGCGTGTAGGCCACCAGGCCGTCGCGGGCCAGGTTGAGGTAAAAGATCCAGTCGCCGCAAACCCGCAGGTTCAGCCAACCTGGATCGTCGAGAAGGGGCAGATCAACCGGCTTGCGAAAGACGGCTGCACTCACATTCGGGATCAGGTTGCGCCGGCACCAGATCCGTTGCACCAGTTGGTGGGTGGTGGCCAGCCAGGGCTGCCGCCAGAAGGCTTGCCCCAGCTCGGGCAAGTAGTGCTCCAGGTGCCATACCTCTGTGCGGCCATCGGCACTGCAGAAGCGGGTCTGGGAGAACGCCAGCATGACCGCTGGATTGGCGAACAGGGGCACCAGGGCCTGGAGGAAGTTGGTGTCGCAGCTGTCGTCGCTTTCGGCGATCCACACCAGTTGCCCGCGGGCCAGCTCCAACCCGCGGCGCCATTGCTGAAAGGGGCTGCCGGAGTTTTGCGCATTGCAAAGCACCCGGATCGGCCAGTGTTGATGCGAGTCGGCGAAGGCCTGCAGTTTGGCGGCACTGTCATCACACGAGGCGTCGTCGAGCAGGATCAGCTCCCAGTGGGGGTAGGTCTGGCAGGTGATGCTGCGCAGCCGCTCCTCCAAGTAGGGGGCGTGGTTGTAGCAGGGCACGATTACGCTCACCAGTGGGGCGCTCCCTGCTGAATCCGCTGGTTCCCCTGGGGTTGCGTTGAGGGCGGCCTGCCATAGGTGCAGGCCCAGGCCAGGGTTGCTTTCCCGCAGCCGCTGGCGCAGGCGGCTCAGCCGGCGGCGCAGCTGGAAAAAGAGGGTGTCGTGCAGCCAGGGGGCTCGGGGGTAGACCCAGCGCATCGAGGCTGCCCGCAGCCACCGCGCTGCCCTTCGCGTCGTGGGGCTCATGGGGTGCGGCTCATCGGCTCAGCCCCGGTTGGTGGCACACGGCACAGCGGTAGCCGGCTTGCTCCACCACCAAGGGCAGCAGGCGCTCGATGGCATGCAGTACGGAGCCGTCGTGGGGCAGGGGTTCGGGGGGATAGGCCTGCTCGCTCCAGCCCAGCTCGTAGAGCCGCGCCAGGGCGCCCCGGCGCACCCAGAACATTGAGCCCACCGGCACCCGGATCTGCTCGGGCAGCGGCTCCAGCTGCAGGCGAGTGGCCAGTCGCTCGGCCTCAGCGCGGTTGCCATCCCAGCCGATGCAGGCGGGATCGTCGGGGAACACCAACCCGATCGAGGGGTCAGCCGCCATCCGCTGCACGATCGCATCGGCCATGGGCCGTTTGGCCGTGCCGAGCAGCTGATCCAGCAGGAACCTTCGCCAACGCTCCACCACCGGGCGCTGGGCCGCGGGGGTGGCCTTCGTGTGCAGGTGGCCGTAGATCTGGCAGTGCTGCTCCAGCAGAGGGCCGGCCTCGCTGAGAAACGGCCCCAGATCCCGACCCCGGTTGGGCAGGCAGCGCAGGGCCAGCAGCTCCCAGCCGCCCCGCTCCAGGAGCTGGCCCACGGCCTGCTCCTGGCTGGTATCGGTGAGGGTCACCACCAGCTTGGGACGCAGCTGGTTGTGCCGGAGGGCCCGCAACAAAGGCGGCAACAGCTCGGGGTAGTGCACGTGCAGGTGAAGCCCGACGGCCATGGGTGCCGTTGGGGTCGCCGGGGTTCGGCTTGGGGCAGGCTGCGGCTCCATCTCCTGGGGGCTGATCACCTCCAGCTGCCAGGGCCCGGCGGGCTGCCCCTGTTGCAGCCAATGCAGCAAAGGATCCTGCTGCTGCCCGGGCGCCATCATCCGCTCGGCGTAGATGCCGGGATGGAAGCCCGGCCGCGGCTTGCGGGGCAGCACGCGGGAGCGCCATTGGCGTAGGTGGTGGTGCAGCAGGTGCCGCTGGCTCCAGCGGCGGGGCAGGCCCTGGAAGGGGCGATCGATCGGCTCCGGCAGGGTGATCAGGGCCTCGAGCTCGGCCTGCTCCCGCTGCAGGGTCTGATGGGCCTCCTCCCCCAGGACCTCCAGGGCTGCCACGTAGTCGTCCATCTGGAAGTGGCGCTGGGCCAGGGCCTGGCTGCAGCTGGCCAGCGCGGCGGCCAGGGCCGGCGCAGCCAGGATGCGCTCGGCTTGACAGGCCATGGCGGCCGGATCCAGGTAGGGGGCCAGAGCGTGGCGGGCCAGCAGGGGATCGGAGGCCAGCAGCTCGGCGATGCCAGAGGCGCGCTCGAAGGCCAGCAGGGGCTTGGCGGCACGCAGGGCGTCGATGGCCACGTTGGGCAGGGGGTCGAGGCGCGAGCTGAGCACAAACAGGTCGCAGCGTTGGATCAGCCAGGCGTAGGCGTCGTGGGCCTCGAGGATCTGCAGCTGGTTGCTCAGACCGCTCCGCTCGATCTGATCGTGCAGCCACACCGACACCTGCAGGTCGGTGTCGGGGCGGTAGCCGCCGCCCAGCCAGAGGTAGAAGCGATCGGGATTGGGCGCCCGCCGCTCGAGCTCGTGGGCCATGGCGATGAACAGGTCGACCCCCTTGCGCGGCTGCACGGCCCCGGCTCCGAGCACCAGCTGGGTGTGGGGGCGGAGGCGGGGCTGCAGGTGCGCAAGGGCCGTTGGTAAGTCGGCAGCCGCCGTGGCGCTCTGGCGAGGTGGCTGGCTCTGGCCCTGGGGCAGCAGGCGCACGGGCAGGTGGGCCAGCTGGGGCCAGTGGCGCCGCGCGTCCTGCCAGGTGATGGCGGCGCTGAAGATCAGGCGGTGGGCCCAGAGGCCGGCTTCCAGAAAGGCCTGGGTGGGTGCCAGGGGCGGCCGCACGTAGGCGGCGAATTCATGCACCAGGCAGAGGCCGGCGATGCCGTGGCGCCGCAGGGGCTCCAAGGCCGAGAACGACACCACCGAGTTGGCCAGGGCGTAGCGGAAGCGCAGCTGGCGCGGCAGCAGGCGCAGGGCCCGCTGCCAGGCGCCTGGCAGCAGCAGGGGCCCGCCGCTGTGCAGCAGCCAGTGGCTGTGCTCCGCCAGCGCGGGGCTGAGCGGGCCCGGGCCGGCCAACACCAGGTGCACCACGGTGTGACGCTCGGCCAGCGCCTGGCCGAGGTTGAGGCTAAGGATCGGCGCGCCTGTGGTGGAGGCTTCGTGGCTCACCACAAGCACGGCGGGGCGGGCAGGATCCCAGGGGAGGGAGCCCCGTTGCGCCCGCATCCGGCGCTGAGCCAGCTCCCGGCCTAGGCATTGCCGCAGGGCTGAAACCACCAACGCCTCTGGCACTGCCCCTAGGGTATGGGGTGGCTGAACCCACGACAGCAGGGATGCAGGTCCTCGTTACGGGTAGTCAGGGTTACCTGGGCTCTCATCTGGTGGAGGCCCTGCTGGCTTCGGGTCATGGCGTGCACGGCCTGAGCCGTAGCCCGATCGGCCTGCTGCCGGCCAGCGTGGTCCAACAGGCAGCCTACCGGGGGTTTTGCGGCAGTTTTGCCGATGCGGAGGCGCTGGCGGAGGCCTTGGCGGGCTGCCAGGTGTGCGTGCACCTGGGCTGGGGTTCGCTGCCGCAAACCTCGAATGCCGATCCCCAGGGCGACCTTCAGCTCAACCTCCTGGGCACCCTGCGGCTGATCGAGGCCTGCGGGCG
>Ga0194116_10006612_pt1 | contig 12292 bp, 6 predicted proteins | sample TA2MahsurfametaG_4_FD_148617 | JGI IMG/M metagenome (GOLD analysis project Ga0194116, IMG submission 148617) | Freshwater microbial communities from Lake Tanganyika, Tanzania - TA2015008 Mahale S9 surface | ecosystem: Environmental > Aquatic > Freshwater > Lake | place: Tanzania: Lake Tanganyika... | reverse complement strand
AATTTAATTTGAATTAGAGCTTTAAATTATTATTTTACTCAAATCCTTCTTTGACTTATTTTAAAACTTCTAAATTTAATTCATGAAAAATAAGTATATTATTTAAAAAACAGTTTATTGTGTTAAGTAGTCGAAAGTCATTCCCAATCCCCATAATAATTAAAATTAATATTTTTGATTTGTGATTATAAATAAATTTTTTTAAAATAAAAAGAGTCTAGGTATTTTAAAAATTCTAAACTCATATCTCGTATATATATTAATTTATTTCTTGAAAATCTTCAATTATATAATATGTAATTATTCAAATAAATTAATAAATTATATCTACATCAATATAGATTTTAAAATTTTATAACTAAGGTTTTTTATTTTATGAAAGACTGTCTAGATAACTCTAATTCAAATCTATTCTATTAATATGAAATATGCATTTTTATTTAGATTGACTAGATTATTTCCATTTTATTTATATCTTTTAAATAATTACCAAATTAAATTATGTCAACATAATACTAAAAAAAATACTTTATTTAGGATGCCAATTAGAAAATCAGAACTTAAAAAGCTCAATTTGTCTATTTTATATATAATCTTTACAAATTCTCCTTTCGAATTTTATTCATAATTTAAATCTAATAAATATCATAAGTTCTTTAAATAAATCAAGGAGTTTTTATTTTGCATATTGAATATTCATATAGATTAGTAATATTATTATTATTATTATTGACTTGTATAAATCTAAACGAAGAAATAAAATTCATATTTTGCCCCACTTCAATTTTTAAATTTACTAAATCATCCAAGCCCTTGCTTGAATTTTTTAAATTAGAAAATTTATTCTTGCACTTCATTTCTAAATCTTTTTTTCTGGATCCTTTACATCTATATCTATAATAAAAGCTATTTTTTATTTGATCAAAAATTAACACAAATTCTGCTAAGACGAAATTTCTCTCACAAATTACTTCACTTAATTGTAAGTTTAGAATATTTGTCAAATTCGTTTCTTTGACGATATTACTTCGAGTTTGATACCAAACATCTTCTAAAGATAGAGGATTTAAAGTAGAATCAAAAACAGTTGAAAGATTAGAGTTGAATATAATAATTTCATTTAAAATTTCCGATTCTTCATCTAATTCACATGTTCCATTCGAATTATTGAGTGTATTTGTATAATTGGTGCAAAATTTGAAAGAAGGATGAGAGGGAATGAGGTAACTTCCATTGGCAGTAGTTAAATTTACTAAAGATTTTATCAATTTGCTTTTGTTTTTGGAATCAAAATTTTCATTGAAATCATGATTAAATAGGGTCATGTTATCTTTTAATAATTCATCCTCATGCTTGTTCATTTCTTCATCGAATGAATTTTCTTCATCAGAGTTAACGATAGTTTCGTTAGAGCTGATAATAATACTATTATTAATAGAAGTTGTTTTATTGATTGATTCATCATTTATGTTATTAAAATTTGAAAAATTATTTTTATTTGGATTAGTATTATTATCAGGTTTATCGTTCAAATTATATAATTCAGAAGTTATATTAATGTTATTCGTATAATTTTTCGAAATTGATGGATTTTTAGGCTTAGTTAAACTATTATCAAAGTAAGCTGTTTGATTTTTTATATCGGAAAAATTATAACCAGATTTAATCAAATTTTGAAAATCAGGCTTGATACACGAATATTCATAAAAATACATTCCATCTTTTTTTTGAAGTAAAAAGCTTATCAAGAATTCGTCTTTATCACAAGAAACATTCATTTTTGATAAAGCCAAATAAACATTCTTTTCAAAATCCTCTGAACTTATACGAGCAGATTCTCTTACAATCGCATGACTTTTTAAAAGCAAAAGTAAAATTAAAATTATAATCGAAATTGTAAGTAAAATAGAAGCAGCTAAAAAAATGTATTTTTTATTTATGTTGAATATCTTTCCTATTTGAGCATTTTTTAATTTTTGTTTAGGTGTTGCAATTGAAATTTCTATAGCTTTTAAAGAATCTAAAGTTTTTAGTATAAATATTACCTAAATTTCTACTTTTATTATCATTATTATTTGAAAGTTTTAGTATTTCTTTCTCAGAATCGTAATCAGATTCAATATTTTTAATTACATTTTTATTAGATTCACACTTATTTCTTTCGTAAACTAAGTATATTAAAAATCATATTGGTTTATAAATCCAAAAAATTTAGAGGATTTATTTCTCTACAATAAACTTTTTTATAATTAAATTATTTTACCTTCATTTTTATTATAACAATCTTCTGATATTTTCTTATCTAAATCAATGGTTTTTGATTTAACACCTTCATAAATTTTTTTAATTTCATAATTTTTGATATTATTTATGAAAATTTCTCTGTGTTTATATTTATCCAAATTTTGAACGGAGATGTCTCGAGTGTTTTGGTAAGCTGGTTTTTCGATTAGTTTAAAATCTTTTCGCTTATAATTACTATTAATTTCATAATAATAATTATTATTAATTGATTCCCTATTTAAAATAACATCTTCATTTATTTTATTATTATCTTTCAAAATTTTTGAATTTACGGTGGACATGTATTCTTTTTTAGAAAAGGAATCTAAATTATTATTCAAAGAAGAGTGGAAGATCTTACTCTCTTCTGATAATTCAGTTATTTTACTAAAGTTTTTTTTCAATTCAATTTTATTTTTTACTCTTTTTCTTTTTATTTCTCGCACACTTTTGACTATAGGATTTTGATTTATTATATTTAAATATAGATTTTCTTTCTTATGATATAAATTATTGTTGTCTGATAAATAATTTTCTGAATTAAAATTATCTTTTTGAATTTTAATATTCTCTAAACAATTATCAGTTAAAATCCCCATTACCTCTCCATCTGAATTCGATACTTTTTGCTTCTCAGAATTCATTTATTGCTTTTATTAGATTTATCAATTGAAAGAAAAAATAAATTTTTTTAAGTATTTTTTCTAATCAATTTATGATATTTATTCAAAAACAACTTGATTTTCAAAATAAAAATTATTTTATAAATTCAATTAAAACTTTATGTTTAATATATAACAAAATAATTATTTTATAAGAATTTAAAAATTTCTAAAAATATAAATAAGAAAATTCATAATACTTAGAAAATTTATTAAATTTTAGAATTATCTGATTTTTTGAAACTCTTTTAGAATAATCTAAATGAAGAATTTTATAGAAAGTCTTTTTCTTAAGAAATTTATTAAAAAAGGAACTCCTATTTTATTAAGCTAATGCAAACGCAAAAAAATTAATTAATTAAGTTAAATAAAATTATTTTTGTAAAGTTGACGCTTTTATTCCGGAAATTTATTAAAGAATATGTTTTTAAATAAAATTGTTTTGATAAATTATCAAATGGAATACAATTGGCTAATATTTATTTATATTAATTATTTTTTATTTTATTTCAAAATTCAATATATTTTTTTTCTCCAAATATCCAAATTTTAAAAAATTTTTTTTCTTATTTTAAATTCATGATATGTTAATGTTAGAATAAAATGAAGAGGAGTTGTAATTTTAAAAATTATTATAAAATATAATAATTTAAGGCTATTAAAATAAAAACTAAAGGATAATTTTAATTTAAAATTTTACTATTAAAAACTTTATGATCTTCAAGAAAAAGAAAAATTTGTGAGAAGTAATTATAAAGACTTAGTTTACGGATATAAATAAATATCAAATAATAAAAATTTATTTTTCATTGGAATTTTTTGAGAAAAACTGGTTTGCAATTAAGAAAAATTTAAAAAATTTTAAAATCTAGATTGATTTCAGAAAGAAATAAAGTTCAAATTAATTTTATTTAATCATATCGAATAATTTATTTAATTCAAAAACGAGAAACTAGATCTAAATTACTTATCTGAAATGGATCTTTTGGATATCTAGAAGATTTTATTTTAATGAATATACGTATACTTTTACTAAATTTATGAGATCCGACCAAAAATTTTATGAAGAGAATAAAAATGACAATCAATAATTCTTTTAATATTAGAATAAAAATTACATTTTATGACTTGAAATAGAAATAATTTTTAAAAAACTATTTTCATAAAATAATTGAAGAAAAGAATTAAAATTGAATCAAATTGATAAAAAAAAAATAAATAGAACTAGATTTATAAAATTGATTAAGTGTGTAATTTTATTAACAGTTTTTATAATCGTTTTCTACTTTTTTATAAGATTTTTATTATAAAAATATTTTAAAAAAGATTGAACCAATGAAACAAATAAATGAATTAAATTGTATTAAAATAAATTTTTTCTTGTAATTTAATCAGCCTCTCTAAAATATAAGTTTATTAATTTTAAAATTAATATATTTCTCTTTAAAGATTTATTGTAAATAAAAATAAAATGAAAAACATGATCTAATGATTTATTTATTTAATAACTCTTTCTGATCATCCATATCAAACGAGAAAAATCCCTACATTTTTTTTAAAGAATTTTTTATATAATTTTAATATATAAAATACAATAATTTTTTCTTATATCTTATTTGATATGACTGTTCAAAATGCAAATAGAATGAAATTTATGTTTTTCTTAACTAGTAATAAGGCAGTTCAAGTTTGCTGTTGTTCATTGAAAATTGGTAGCTTTATCTTTGCGATTATATCAATATTAAGCTCGACAGCTCAAATTGTACAAAATGAAAATGTTGATGAAACATATCAAAATGCAACTATGATTTTGTGTGCAATTGAAATTCTTCTTTCTATATTATTTACTATATCCGTTATTTCTTTCAATTTTTGTTTGGCATATTTTTGCTGGATAATTTACACAATATATTGTTATATTGCTATTATTCTTTTTATTATTTCAATAATATTACTATTCCAAAATTATCAAGATAGTTCTTTTATTGCCTTCGGATTTTCAATCATTATATTATCTCTATCAATTATGCTTTATTTCAATTACATAATTTATTCAGTTGCGAAAACGATTGGTTTTGGTCAAAAAGCTCTTTTAAATGGTGATTTTACAGCAACAGAGATTGTAGGATTAAATTCAAGTATTAATACAGGATTAATTAATAATTCAAATATGATGATAAATAATAATCAACAAAATCAAAATGATTTCCGAATTTAAAAATTATGAAAAGTTAATAAAATAAAATAAAAATTGATTTAGAATCAAAATGATTTCAGAATTTAAATAATATGGACAGTCAATAAAATAATATTATATTAGATTAAATGTTTTTAAATATTTTCTTTAAATGAAATTTGATAAAAAATTTAAAAACCGAAAAAAAAAATTTTATTTAATTATATTAAAGAAATTTCCGAAATCATGAAGAATCCTAATATGCTTAACGCTAGACTCAATGAGGCTTTAGATCTAATTGAATCGTTTCTACTTTAAACATCTTATTATTTATCTGCTAAAAATTACAGCTTTGGATTAATTTTTATTCATTTACAAAATTTAATTTATAATTATTAAATTTATAATAGTAAATGATTTAAATTTAATAAAATAACTTATTATTTTTAGTGTTAAAATTCAAAAAATTATAATAATTTTCATAAAATAAAAATAAATAATATATTTCTCTTCAAAATATTAATAGTAAATAAAAATAATATGAAAACCATGCTTTAATGAAATATTTATTTAAATACTCTTCCTGAACATCCATATTAAACAATCAAACGAGAAAATTCCTTACATTTTTTTAAATGACTTTTTTTATAAATTTGATTATTCAAAAAAAAATTTTCTAATAACTTATATGATTTGATCGTTCAAAGAGCAAATGAATAAAATTTATATTTTAATTCACTTCCAAAAATTACATGTAATTTAAATAAAAGAAAATTAACTATTTAAAATCATTTCTTTTAAATATTTAGACGAATTAGTTTTTTATTTAAAGTTTTAAAAGACTATAATAAAGTGTTTTAGCTCTAAAATTAAGTTTACATAAATTCTCAAATTTGATAAATGTTTTTTTAATTATTTTTTACTTTCTAAAATTCATTTTAGGTTTTTAAAAATGTCTATAAATTATAATGAAGTATACTTTAAAGAAAAAAATTTCAAGATTATTCCAAATAAAATTTTAAATATTTTAATAGTTTTTGGATTATTTATAAATGCTATATCTGCTAATAATCATGACTCGAATATAACAAGCAATACTAATAATACAAATAATAAAGGTTTGGTAAATTCAATAAAAGAAAATTCACTAATTTTAGAGTTAAATGAAGATAATTTCATAGAAAAAATAAGCCAAATTGATTGTGCACTTATACAATTTATGGTTTCCTGGTGTAAATTTTGTAAGGATCTAAAGCCTAAGTTTGAACTTGCTGCAAATTTATTAAAGGGTGAAGATAATCCTTCTATAAAATTATTTACTATTAATGCTGAAAATAATAAAAATGTTTCAGATTTCTATAATATATTAAGTTATCCTACTTTAAAATTATATAACGAAAAAAATGTAAATTTAACAGACTTCGAAGGTAGCAAAAACACAGGACATGACATTGCAATTCAAATGAAAAAATTGTGTAATAAAAGAATAATCGAATATAAATCATTTACAAAAATAATTGAAGACGTTCAAAAATACTTAAATCTTGTCGTTTTATTCGCTTATAAATCAGATATTGAAAAAAAAATTTCAAATAAAGGTAGTTTATATGACTATTACAATATTTTGACAGATTTATCATACTTGCATAATGACTTGATTTTTATATTATGCCCATTGGAGAATATTGATTGTAATCCAAATGAAATATTAGTGAGAAATTTTAATAATATTAATAATTCCTCATTACATGAAATTTACAATTCATTATCAGCTTCTTTTTTAGCAAGTAATGCAACATATGAATTCAAAAAGCTAATTTTTTTTAAACAGCAAATGTTTGAACAACCCAAAATTATAAATGATTCAACAGAAGTTATAAAGCCTATATTAATAGATTTTGATAATTATGAATATCCTTCAGACATTAATGCTTCTCTGGATAATTTGCAATTGAAAATTAATTATTTATTAAATACTAATGCATATGACTTAATAAACAAACTAGAGGATAGAACAGCAGAAATGATTTTCAATCCAAATATTACAAGCATGTTTTATTTTAGAAATAGCACTAGTGTTTTTACCAAATACGATAAAGTGCTAGAAAAAGTAGCTAAGAAGTTAAAAGGAAAACTTTTCTTTTTGATAGTGGATATTCAAAGTGAATTGGAATCCAGATTGGCCGATCTATTGTTCATCGAACCAGAAGAGTTACCGCAATTAAGAATAGTTTTCACTTTAAATGAAGAAGAGATTAGAACTTATTTGCTTGATTTTAATTTTAATAATGCGAATGAAGATTTTACAGAAGATGTAATTATAGACTTTTATGAAAAATATATGAAAAAGGAATTAAAGCCTTATTATAAATCAGAACCAGTTCCAAACTCAGAAGAAGAGATTAAAAATAATAATGGCAAATTTTATATTAAAAAGGTTGTAGGGAGTACTTATAATGACTTAGTTTACGATATAGACAAAAATCGATTAATAAAAATTTATTTACCATGGGATTTTTTTTGTAAAAAACTTCGTCCGGTTTATGAAGAACTAGCTGAAAAATTTAAAAACTATGATGATCTAGTTTTCACAGAGCTTGATTTTTCAAAAAATGAAGTTCCAAATAATTTTATTAAAGCATATCCAATAATTTATTTCTTTCCCAAAGGCGAAATTAGACCGAAATTATATGTTGGAGATAGAACTTTTGAATCCTTAGAGGATTTTATTTTAATAAATATGAGCTTGCCTCCTGTAAATAGGAATAATAATGATCCAAATTATCATGAAGAGCAAGCACCGACCCAACCAGTAGAAGAATTCTTTAGAGTAAAGAAAAAAGAAGATCCTAATTTATATTCAGAAAATAGCAATAATTTCAAAGAATTTAATAATGAAGAAATTGTTTCTGATAAAAATGGGAAAAATGAAGATTTATAAATTAATCAAACTTATATAAAATATTAAATTTTGTTTTTATTATGTTCATTTTGAAGGAATTTTTTCTTTGATTAATTTTATTAAATTCTTAGTTCTCAAGATCAGAATATTTAATTTAAATTTAATTATGAATTGAATCAATCATCAAGTTTTACAAAAATAAAATTTTATTTCTTATAATAATCTTTTTATAATAGAGAATTTATATAGATTTATAAAAAATAATTATAAAGAATAAATAGAAAAATTAATTAATAAAATAAACACCAATAAAGTAATAAAGCAATTATCATCAAAAAAACAACCCTTAACAATTTTTTCTTTTTCATCATAAGCAAAAAAGAATCCCATTTATTGTCTGCGAAAACCACTTCAACCTCTTGAAACTTTCCTTTTTTCGTCTTTTTTTTATAAATATAACCTGTTTCTCTCTTCCAATTCTTCTTCTTTTCTTGAATTTCTCCTAAAATTATTTTAGGATCACATGCATTGATAGTGAAAATATTATCCTGAATAGAAAAAGATGGCTGTATAGTAGCTTTTGCTTTAAGATAGCCATCATAAAACAGCTGCTTCATTTTATTTTCATTTGCAATTAGGACTTTGAGAATATTTGCATTTCCGTTTAATGTTATCTTGGCATTAGGCAAATGAAAGCGAAAATTGAAAGGAGTAACTGCAATATCAAATACATGTCCTTCAATTCCTGGATCTACCATGAGTGGATCTACGTACCATCCATTTTTATAGCTTTTAGGTAATAAATTTATGAAAGGAGTTACATTAGCAGAAAGTACCATGGAATATTTTAAGTCCTCTTCTGATATGAATTTATTTTTAAAATATTTTTTGAAACCTTTCAACTCCATTAATCCAATGTTAAGATTTTCGTTGATTTTATCCAATGGAAGCTTATTGTTTATTCGAGACATTTCAAAATAAGCAAGAAAAACATTGAATGTGTAGTTCCAGGTAAAAAAAACTACGTTTTTAGATAAATCGAAAATTTGCCTTATGGTCAAATCAAGATCAGCTCCACCTAACATGCAAAGAGCAGCCAAACTCCCTGATGAAATTCCATAAGTTTTTTCAAAGCCAATTTTAAAATCTTTGAAACATTTAACAACACCTAAATGAAAAGGGAGGTAATAGCCCGCGCCAGAAAAGAATATAGATTTATAAGAATTGCCGGGCTCAAACATTTTTTCTTATCGGATTTAATTAATATATTATTGATGTTTTTTATTTGATTTATATTTAATGAAAGACAGCATTATTTAACAAATAAGAAAACATTAAATGATATTTATTTTATTTTAACTTTTTTTCTGATAATTATTAATTTAATTTATTTTTTTACAAATTTTTTTAAATTTAAAAAAATATTAAAATAAATTTTTTAAATAAGTTTTAAATTAAGTAATAATTCAATAATAGAAAATTATTTATCCATTTTTCAAAAATTTTTAGAAATTTGTTATTCGTTAATTTTATGATTAAAATCTATCCAGAATCTGATTTAAAAAATCATCTTCAATATTCAAAGCGGACTATATTAAAAGTTTAATGCAATTAAAATTATTTTTTAGATAAAAATGAATACGACAAAATTTTACTATGATAAAATTACGAAAAGAAAATCAAAATTATATAATTTATTAATTGATTATGTAAAAGGGATTTTCAATTCTTTAAAAGAGCAAATGTAAAATTAGTTTTATTTTGAATAAATAAATAAGGAATATCACAAACAATTTCAGGAAAGATGTTCTTAATGAAAATATAGAAATTTTGAATTCAGATGAGTATTTAAAGCCAAAAGTTGATAATTATAAAAAAAATGAGGATTTATTAAATCAAGCAACCAAAAATTTCGATAAAGAATTCAATAAAGAAATTGTAAGTTAATTTATTTATAAATTTTCAGTTGAGTCTAAATGTTGAAAAAGAGACTTTAAGTAAACTGGTAAATTTAGAAGAAGATGTAGAAGTTATTAATGATTTGATAAAGATTGAGAGTGAAATGATAATTATAAATAATTTTGAAAAGCTAGTTAAAATTTGTATAAAATCGCAAGATTTTCAGAAACTAGAAATGCTAAATTTAATGATAATTACGCAATGTTATGGAAAATGAATTTTAATTCTAAAATGCTAAATTTGTTATTTAATTTTTATTTTTATTAATTTTAATTTAATTTGTCAAAATTTTTAAAAAATCTATAGTTGTTATTTATCCCTCAATTTTACATCAAAAATTAAATAAAAAATTTAAATAAATGTTTTATATTATTGTTTGTTGAAAAAAAAAGAAAAAAATTTCAATAACATATTAATTTAATTATATTTTCGTCATAATCAACTGGCTCACTTTTTTTTCTTTTTGAGCTTTTTTCTAAATAATCAATAATTTCATCTATGAATTTCGCCTCTATATGAGATTGGGATCTTTTATAATTTGAATCACTTGTCAAAATAGGCTTCTCCATTAATTTAATCGCTTTTAATTGATACTCATTTAAAACAACTTTTTCAAAATTATTAAAGTAATTTTGAAATTTTATTATTTTTGCGATATCACAAAACTCAACTATTCTCTGACTAGCTAAGTTAAAAAGCTTGTATTTAATCTCTATCTCTTTATGAGCTTGTTTTCGACAACATTTTTTACAATTTAGGTTTATATAAAAGTAATTTAAAACATCAGAAAATTCCATTTTAATTTTCAAATCTTTCGTCCGAAGGAAAATTTTCTTTTTTAAGAGTTTTATGTTTTTATAATTATTATAATTTTCTTGAAATAGAGTAGAATAATATTTATTTGGAGAATATAATGGATTAGAGGTGTTTTTTTCATAAGCAAAATGCTCATAATTTTTTATGTTTTTTGGAGTAGAATCAATTTTCCTCTCTTTAATTAAAATAATTTCTTTGTTTTCCGATTCTGATTTTAAATTTTTGTTTGAAGAAATATTCTGTTTTTCATTATTTTCAACAAAATGAATATTATCATCACAATCACTATTTATTCTTTTTGGTATGTATTTATCAATTTTTTTATTTGATAAATTTTTTGAACTCTTTTGAGTCTTCTTAATTAGTATATCATCAACTTCATGATGACTCTGTTTAAAGTCCAGTAATTTATTGAGTCTTTGATAATTTCCCTCTTCTTTTTCTTCACATAAAATATTTTTATTAATCGTGTCTAATTTTTGTTTATTTTGATTTATTGAGTACTTATTCATATTTTCAACTTCAACACAATTCAAATTATTGGTAACATCGAAAACTTCAGATTTTTTGGTTTCGTAAAAATTTTTAACGAAATTTTGTTTATTTTGCAATTTCCCTAAAATACTTGATAATTCTTTTTTTTCTGTTAAATGTTCCGATTGATTAAGCTTCCCATCTCCATCTAGTTCCGAATTTAAGTTTAATCCTTCTTTACTACATAATTTTTCAGATTTTATAATATTTGTTAAATTCTTTTCATCATGTTCATTATCACTATTCAATTCGACTAATTTTGTAGGCTTTGATTTTGAGAAACTATTTTCTATGCGATTATTATCAATTTTAGAATTATTAAAATTTTGATTATTTGGTAAATTGACATTATTTCTTCCATCCAGATAATTATTTATTTTTGAATTAAAATTTTTTGCCTTTATTCCTAAAACTTTAATTTGATTCTTTCTGTTAGATGTAATACATTCATTCTCTAAAATAGATTCTTCATTTTTAATTTCATAAATTTTAGAATATGATTTCTCTTTATTTTTTAACTTTAATATATTTGAATCTAAAGAATTTTCCCTGAGATATTCCAATACATTTTCTTCAAGACCTTCTTCTTCATCATGAAAATCTCTGTTTTGTATATAATTATGTTTTTTCTTTGAGTTGTTCTTTATTGATATTAATTCTATATTTTGATTATTTTCGATTTGATTCTCTATGGAAGAAGGTAGAGCATGATTCTCTTTTGTTTTTAATGTTAATTTTTCGATTTGTTTTTCTCTTGTATCAATCCATGAAATTGCCTTCCATCTTGAAGAAATATTTATTGATCTTTTTTTAGGCGACTTTTCTATTAATGAATTTAATTTATCGATATGGTATTCTCCTTCTCTAAAAAGAGAAAATGTCCTTTGTATAATAAGTTCATTTTTTTTAAAATATGCGAATGTTCTGTTAATTTTTCGAAAAAGCAATGTGAATACTTTT
>Ga0194116_10006608_pt1 | contig 12293 bp, 10 predicted proteins | sample TA2MahsurfametaG_4_FD_148617 | JGI IMG/M metagenome (GOLD analysis project Ga0194116, IMG submission 148617) | Freshwater microbial communities from Lake Tanganyika, Tanzania - TA2015008 Mahale S9 surface | ecosystem: Environmental > Aquatic > Freshwater > Lake | place: Tanzania: Lake... | reverse complement strand
CGGTTGTCTTGATAGCGCTCGTCCTGGAATCGCTCCGGGCTGTAGCGGTCTGGGTCGGCATAGCGATCCTGATCCGCGTAGCGCATCGGCGGAACATCCAGGCGTGGGGCCGGTGCGGGGCGGCTCCAGTCATCGGCGCCCCAGCCACTGCGTGCAGCACTCCAGGAGGGCTCGGCCCAGGGATCGCGGCCTCGGCCGCGGGAATCCCAGTCGTCCCAATCGTCATCGGCAAAGAGCTCGTCCTTGAGCGAACCCAGGGTGTTCTTCAGGCCCTGAAGCGGGCTGCTCTCCTGCTTGCGCTCGCTCGCCAGGCGCCGGTTGAGGCCATAGAGGGCCTCCTGCAACTGGCTCACCGCCAGGTCCAGATCGCCCAGATCACCGGAGGCGAGTTGATCCTGCACGTCGCGTACGGCGATCTCCACAGCGCGCTGTTGACGCTCCGCTCCGTAGGGACCGAGTTCCAGGGCCGCATCCCGCAGGCGGCGTTCAGCCTGCGCCACCAGGGTCTGGGCTCTGTTGCGGCGGTCGATCTCGGCCTTGCGCCGCCGATCTTCGCTGGCCTTCTGCTCGGCCTCCTCGATCAGGGTCTTGATCTCGTCTTCACTGAGGTTGGAGCCGCCCTGAATGCTCACGCTCTGCTGGCGGCCCGTGGTGCGATCGGTGGCCGACACCTGCAGCAAGCCGTTGGCATCGATATCGAACGACACCTGCACCTGGGGCACACCCCGCGGGGCCGGAGGAATGCCGGAGAGGCGGAAGCGGCCCAGGCTCTTGTTGCCTTCCGCCATCTGCCGTTCGCCCTGCAACACGTGGATCTCCACGGAGCTCTGATTGGCCTCGGAGGTGCTGAACACATCGCTCTTGCGCACCGGAATCGAGGTGTTGCGCGGAATCAGCACCTTCATCACGCCACCGATCGTCTCCAGACCCAGCGACAGCGGGGTGACGTCGTTGAGCATCAGATCGCGCAGCTCGCCGGTGAGGATGCCGGCCTGCACGGCTGCACCGATCGCTACCACCTCATCGGGATTCACCGATTGGCAGGGCTCGAGCGGGATCAGGGTGCGCACCATTTCCTGCACCATCGGCATGCGGGTGGAGCCACCCACCAGCACCACATCGTCGATGTCTTCGGCCGCCAGGCCGGAATCACGCAGGGCCCGCTGCACGGGCCGCAGCAAGCGATCCAGCAGATCGGGGCAGAGGCCCTCAAAGGTTCGCCGCTCGAGTGTGGTTTCGATGTGCAGTGGGCCCGCTTCGCCCGTGGCAATGAAGGGCAGGGAGATGGGTGTGCTCTGCACACCACTGAGCTCGATCTTGGCCTTCTCCGCCGCTTCGGTGAGGCGTTGCAGGGCCTGGCGGTCCCGGCGCAGATCGATGCCGTGATCCGTCTGAAACTGATCGGCCAGCCAATCCACGATGCGCCGGTCCCAGTCGTTGCCACCCAGCTGGGTGTCGCCGCTGGTGGCCTTCACATCGAACACACCCTGGGCGATGCGCAGCACCGACACGTCAAACGTGCCGCCGCCAAGGTCGAACACCAGCACGCGCTTCACGGTGCTGCGATCAAAGCCGTAGGCGAGGGCAGCCGCGGTGGGCTCATTCAGGATCCGCTCCACGCTGATCCCGGCCAAACGGCCGGCATCGCGGGTGGCCTGGCGCTGGGCATCGTTGAAGTAAGCCGGCACGGTGATCACCGCCGCTTCCACCGGTTCGCCGAGGTAGGTGCTGGCGTCGTCCACGAGCTTGCGCAGGATGCTGGCCACCAGCTCCTCCGGCGCATACTCCCGTTCCGTGGCGGGGCACACCACGCGCACGTTGCCCTGGTCGTTGGCGCGCACGGTGTAAGGAACCGAGAGGCTGCTGTCCTCCAGTTCCTCCCACTGGCGCCCCACGAAGCGCTTGAGGTTGGCGAAGGTATTGCGGGGGTTGAGCACCAGCTGGCGACGCGCCAGTTGTCCCACCAACAGTTCAGCGTCCTTGCTGAAACCCACCACAGAAGGGGTCGTGCGGCCGCCTTCGGCACTGGCAATCACCTGAGGGCGCCCACCCTCGAGCACCGCCACCACCGAGTTGGTGGTGCCCAGGTCGATGCCAACGATCCGTGCCAACTGACTGACTGCGCCCCAGGGATTGTTGCCTAAGACCTCACGCTAACGGCCCTGCGCCAGAGCTTTAGATTTGGGTCAGGTAAAGATCCCCATGGCAGCGGGTGCGCGCCCCGAACTCTTCTCGCAGCGGCGGCGTCCCCCCTGGGAACTGCTGATTGATCGGGGCTTCCAGAAGCTGGCGGTGGTGCTGGCCTCCGTGGTGGGGCTGGTGTTGATCGGCATTTTGTTCACGGTGCTGGGGGGTGCCCGCGAGGCGATCGGCCGCTTCGGCCTGGAGTTCCTCACCACGTCGAACTGGGATCCGATCGGCGAGCACTACGGGGCCTTCACCGCCATCTATGGAACGGTGGTGAGTTCGCTGCTCGCCCTGGCCATTGCCGTACCGCTGGGGGTGGGTACCGCGATATTCCTCACCGAAAACTTCATCCCCCTGCCGGTTCGTCAGGTCTTGGGCTTGATGGTGGAGCTGCTAGCCGCCATTCCCTCGGTGGTCCTTGGGCTCTGGGGCATTTTTGTGATGGAGCCGTTCCTGCGGCCAGGGCTCGAGGGCCTGCACCAATGGCTCGGCTGGCTTCCCTTCTTCTCCACAACACCTCTGGGCCCGGGAATGGCTCCTGCCGTGCTGATCCTGGTGGTGATGATCCTGCCGATCATCACGGCCATCTCCCGCGACTCGCTCCAGCAGGTGCCGCTGGCCCTGCGGCAAGCCGCCTACGGCGTGGGAACCACCCGCTGGGGCGCCATCGTGCATGTGATCCTGCCGGCCGCCATCTCCGGCATCACCGGTGGGGTGATGCTCGCCCTTGGCCGCGCCATGGGCGAAACGATGGCGGTCACGATGCTGATCGGCAATTCCAACAACTTCAGCCTCAGCCTGCTGGCCCCGGCGAACACCATTTCCTCGATGTTGGCCAACCAGTTCGGTGAAGCCGATGGATTGCAGGTGTCGGCCCTGATGTACGCCGCCCTTGTGCTGATGCTGCTCACCCTGGTGGTGAACCTCCTCGCCCAGGTGATCGTGCGGCGCTTGAGCCTCAAATACTGAGCCCGATGACGTCCTTCCGCCGCGGCTCCCTCACCCTCCAGCCATCGCTGGCGCGCAACCGCTGGAACCTGCTGCTCACGCTCACCGCCGGCCTGTTCACGGCTCTGGCGGTGCTGCCCCTGATCGTGGTGATCGCCTACGTGCTGTTCAAGGGCGGTTCACTGATCACCCTGCAACTGCTCACCGAACTGCCTCCCCCTCCCGGGCTTGATGGCGGCGGCATCGGCAACGCGATCCTCGGCACCTTGATCGTGACCCTGGTGGCTGCGCTGATCGCCGTGCCCGTGGGCGTTGGGGCCGGCGTTTACCTGGCGGAATTCGCCTCAGCCGGCTGGTTCGCCCGATTCGTGCGCTTCGGCACCAACGTGCTGGCGGGGGTGCCTTCGATCATCTGCGGGGTGTTTGTGTACGGCCTGATCGTGAGCACCAGGCTGTTTTTCAACCAGAGCTACAGCGCCCTCGCCGGCGGCATCGCCCTGGCCGTGCTGATGCTGCCCACGGTGATCAAAACCACCGATGAAGCCCTCAAGCTCGTTCCCCAGGAGCTGCGCTGGGGTGCCATGGGGGTGGGGGCATCCCGCTTCGTGACCATCAGCCGGGTCACCTTGCCCGCGGCCTTCTCCTCCATCGCCACCGGCGTGGTGCTCGCGGTGGCGAGGGCGGCCGGTGAAACAGCCCCCTTGATCTTCACGGCTCTCTTTTCACCGTTCTGGCCTGAAGGGTTGTTCAACCCGATCGCTTCGATGTCGGTGTTGATCTACAACTTCGCGATCATGCCCTACGAAGCCCAGATCGCTCTGGCCTGGGCCTCCTCGTTTGTGTTGGTGGTGATGATCCTCTTGGCCAATCTGCTGGCCCGCTGGCTGGGCCGCTTCAGCAGCACCTGAACGCACCGGTTTCTTTTCTCCTCCCAGCCCTGATCTCCATGTCGCCCAGCTCCCCCAGCGCTTGCTTCACCCTCGAGAACGTGAGCATCAGCTACGGCACCAATGTGGCCGTTCGGGGTGTCTACATGCAGATCCCCCGGGGCAGGGTGACGGCCTTCATCGGGCCATCGGGATGCGGCAAGAGCACGGTGCTGCGCTCGCTCAATCGCATGAATGACTTGATCGAGGGCTGCTCGCTGAAGGGGCGGGTGCTGTTTGACAACCAAGACCTCTACAGCCGGGAAGTGGACCCGGTGGAGGTGCGGCGGCGCATTGGCATGGTGTTTCAGAAGCCGAACCCCTTTCCCAAGAGCATCTACGAAAACATCGCCTTCGGAGCACGGATCAATGGCTTCCGCGGCGATCTGGATGAACTGGTGGAGCGTTCCCTGCGCAAAGCAGCCCTCTGGGATGAAACCAAAGACAAGCTCAAGGTGAGCGGCTATTCGCTCTCCGGCGGCCAGCAGCAGCGCCTCTGCATCGCCAGGGCCATCGCGATCGAGCCCGAGGTGATCCTGATGGATGAACCATGCTCAGCCCTCGATCCGATCTCCACCCTGAAGATCGAAGAGATGATGCATGAGCTCAAAAAGAGCTACACGATTGTGATCGTGACCCACAACATGCAACAGGCGGTGCGGGTGAGCGACATGACGGGCTTCTTCAACGTGACAGCCAATCCCGACAGCGACGGCAAGGTGGGCTGCCTCGAAGAATTCGCTGAGACAGAAATGATCTTCAACTCACCCCAGCAGAAAGCCACACAGGATTACGTCACAGGGCGGTTCGGCTGAATCCGGCAGCGCCGCGGATCCCTGACTCCGCCGCCGCAGCACGTGGACATAAAAAAACCGCCCGATGGGCGGCTGGTCGTTGAATCCTGGAGATCAGGTTCGTGGACCTTGATAACGGAGAGGGAGGGATTCGAACCCTCGATAGAGTTGCCCCTATACAGCATTTCCAGTGCTGCGCCTTCGACCACTCGGCCACCTCTCCGCGGGAGGGGGGCTTTTGCTGCGTTGCATCACCAACCCTCGAAGAGCTGGATTTGAAACGCGGCTGCGCGGGGCAACAACGAGAATGTAGCAGTCACCACGTCCTTCGCTGCTTGCGGCATGCGCACCTATCCGATCACGGTCCATTGGCGGCAGGAAGACCGCACCATTGCGCTGGACGTGCCGGAAGGGGAGTACATCCTGCGCAGTTTTGAGCAGCAGGGTGAGCCGCTGCCCTTCAGCTGCCGCAATGGTTGCTGCACGGCCTGCGCCGTGCGGGTGCTCGATGGCTCGATCGATCAGCGCGAAGCGCTGGGGCTCTCGCGCGAGCTCCGCAGCCAGGGCTACGGCCTCTTGTGCGTGGCTCGCGCGATGGGCCCGCTGGAGGTGGAAACCCAGGACGAGGACGAGGTCTACGAGCTGCAGTTCGGACGCCACTTCGGCCGTGGCAAGGTGCGTGCCGGTCTGCCCCTCGACGAGGAATGAGCGCAACAGATCTGCAGCGGCTCACCGATCTGAGCGCCCAGCAGAGTGGCCTGGCGCCTGGGGAGCTCGAACGCCTCGCCGAGGTGGCCCGCCGTGCTGCCGAGGCCGGTGCCGGCCAACTGTTGGCCCATTTCGGCCAGCTGGAATCGATTCGTGAAAAAGGGCGTGCCGGCGATCTCGTGACCGAAGCCGATGTGGCTGCGGAACAGTCCGTGCTTGCGGTCCTGGAGCGCGACACTCCCGAGCTCGGCGTATTGGCCGAGGAGAGCGGCCGCCGTGCGGGCCGCGGCTCTGAGCTCGAATGGTGCGTGGATCCCCTCGATGGCACCACCAACTACGCCCATCGCTATCCCTTCTTCGGCACCTCGATCGGGCTCACCTGGAGGGGCCAACCTCTGCTGGGAGCCCTGGCCGTACCCGCCCTGCAACAGCTCTACTGGGCCGCACCAGGGCTCGGTGCCTGGTGCAACAGCAGCCGGATTGCGGTGAGCGGCTGCACCAACCTGGCCAGCTCATTGCTGGTCACGGGTTTCGCCTACGACCGGCATGAGCGGCTCGACAACAACTACGCCGAATTCGCCTGGTTCACCCACCGCACCCGGGGCGTACGGCGGGGCGGGGCCGCAGCGGTGGATCTGGCCTTCGTGGCCGACGGCCGCCTGGATGGCTACTGGGAGCGCGGGCTCTCCCCCTGGGACCTGGCCGCCGGTGTAGCCCTCGTGGAGCAGGCGGGGGGCGTGGTCTGCGCCTACGACGGTGGAGCGGCCCAGCTGGCGGAAGGCCGGCTGATCGCCTGTACCCCCGATCTGCGCCAGGCTCTGATCGATGGGTTGGCGGCCTGCCGGCCCCTGACGGGCGCCAGTTTCGGTGCGCCCGAGCTCGATCGGGCCGCTCCATAGGATCAGCGCCAGTTTGAGCGCTGTGATCCGATGGCCCTGCAACCCGCTGCCGGCGCCAGGGATCTCAACCCTCGGGAAGTGGACAGCAATCGCTGGCTGTGCGAGCAGCTGGCGGCGGTGTATCGGCGCTGGGGCTATGCCGAGGTGGCACCACCGCATGTGGAGCGACTGGAAACCCTGGAGGCTGGCGGCGGCATCCGTGATCGCGAACTGGTGCGCCTCGCCTCGGATGAGCCCCTTGGCCTGCGGCCGGAAATGACCGCCTCCATCGCCAGGGCCGCCTGCACGCGCCTGGCGAGCCGTCCGCGGCCGCTGCGCTTGTGGAGCACGGGGCCGGTGTTCCGGAGCAGCATCAACGATGTGGGCCAACCCCGCCTGGAGGAACGGCTGCAAAGCGGCGTGGAGCTGTTGGGGGCTGACGCCAGCCAGGCGCTTGTGGCTGATGCCGAGCTGTTGCGGCTGCTGCTGGCCTGCCTGCGGCAGCTTCAGATCACAGCGGAGCACCAGCCCACGCTTCTGATCGGCCACCACGCTGTGCTCAGCGCCTTGCTCGATCAGGTGCCGGCGGAGCAGCGGCTGGCCACCCGCCAGGCCCTGGTGAGCTTTGATCCCCTCGCGCTTGCCGAGCTGCAGCTGCCGGCCCACCAGCGCCAGGGCCTGCAGCAGTTGCTGCGCCTTCGGGGCGACACCAAGGCTGTTCTCTATCAGCTCGAGCAGCTGCTCGGCCCCTCGGATCTGCTGGAGCAGTTGGCGGGAACCCTGAACAGCGTGGCGGCCACGGCCGCTGCCCAAGGGGTGCGGCTGCAGTTGGATCCGAGCTTCCAACCGCATTTCGACCTCTACGACGGGCTGGTGCTGAAGCTGGTGTGCCAGGGCCCGGTCGCGCCCCTGGCTCTGGCGAGCGGTGGCCGCTATGACGCCCTGGTGGCCCGCTTCGGCGGTGTGGCCGGAGGCATGGGCTTCGGCTTCGACGTGGAGGCCATCCGCGATCTGCTGGGCACAGAGGCCACGGCGCCGCAGCGCCCGGCCGCCACGTTGGTGGCCTATGTCGAGGCCAGCCAATGGAGCGCGGCCCTGGATCAACTGGAAGCCCTGCATCACAAGGGCGAGCCAGCAGAACTGCTGCAAAGCCCCTGTGCAACGCGCGAAGCCGCCGAGGCGATCGCGGCAGAACGCGGGTGCGCCGCCTGCCTCTGGGTCGCTTCCTAGGATCCGCCCACCTGAACGGCAGTCCCGATGGCCCACACGATCGTCACCGACATCTGCGAAGGGGTGGCCGATTGCGTGGATGCCTGCCCGGTGGCCTGCATCAACCCGGGCAGTGGCGCCAACGCCAAGGGCACGGCCTTCTACTGGATCGATTTCGACACCTGCATCGATTGCGGCATCTGCCTGCAGGTGTGCCCGGTGGCAGGGGCGATCGTGCCTGAAGAGAAACCGGATCTGCAGCGGGTCGGCTGAGAACAGGTCTGCTCATGGCGAGTCAGTGGGACAACTTTCTGCGCAACCTGGGTGAGTGGCGCGGCAGCTTCGCCAGCCTCGACGTCAATGGCGCCGTGGTGGAGTCGACACCGTCGATCCTCACGCTGGAGCAGGGTGAGGAAGACCGCCTGGTGCACTTCCGCCTGAGGCGGTTCGCCGATGGCGACCTGAACGGCGAACCCAGCCGCGACATGAGCGAGGACTACCGCAACCTCGGGCGCCAGGTGGTGTTTTTCGAGAGCGGCACCTTCTGCAAGGGGCGCCTGCAGGTGGCACCGGGCACACCCTTCGGCGGCGAATTCGGCTTCATCCACGGCGACCGCCGCCATCGTCTGGTGCAGTTGCACAACGACGACGGCAGCTTCGCCAACCTGGTGCTGATCCGCGAATTCCGCTCCGGCAGCAACGCCCAGGAACTCCCGGCCCTCACGCCGGATCAACTGCACGGCAGCTGGAGCGGCACGGCATCCACCATCACGGCCGATTGGCCCGAACCCGACCAGGCAACGTGCCGCTTCGAGGTGAGTGCCAACGCGCCAGGCAGCCTGCAAATCCAAACAAGCCTGGGGGCCAGCAGCGAGAGCGTGGAGGCTGGCAACGCCGATCCCCTGCATCAGCTCACCTGGATGGCGGATGGTGGCTACCACCTCACACCGCGCCGCGTGGATCATCGCCATGCCTTTGCGGTGGAGGCCGGTTGGCTCACCGCCCCGGATCGGCTCGAACGCCTGATCCGCCGCTACGACGCCAGCGGCGCCTGGACCTCAGCCACCCAGATCATCGCCACGCGTGACTGACTCCAAAAGCCAGGATCGCCTTCAGCAACTGGGACGCTTTGGGCTGCGCGCCCTGCGCATCGCCGCCAGCACCGTATCGCTGATTGAATTGCTCCGCTCCGAGTGGAGTGGTGGGATCGCCGCCGGCGTTGCCTGGCTGGTGTTCGTTCAGGTGGAACGCCGCGTGTACCCCCCAGACAAGCCGCCAACGGCTGGGCCGTAATTGATCCCAAATGGGAGCTTGTGCGCCATCCACGACCCACAGGAGGGTTGCTGCGTCTGGAGCGAGGTTCCATGTCAGCACCCACCTTCACAGCTGCCCTCACCGTTGGTGAACTGGAGGCGAGCTATCCCCTCTACTGCAAGGCGCTGAGAATCCTCATCCGTGATGGCGTGACCCGCAGCAAGGCCAGCCGCACGGTGTGCTGGAGCCGCCTGGAAACACTGCATCATTCGCTGCCGCGCCAGTACCGCCATCCCGAGCAGCTGTTCTTCCTGTTGAGCCGCGAGCTCAAGAGCGCCAGCTGAGCCGCCTCATGCAGACAACGCCAACGCAGGGGTCGGTTTCCTGCCCATGGCGGCCCCTTGGCGGGCTGGCCTGCCACGGGTGAGTCTGGAGCCACGTTTCTTTTTCACGCTGTGGTGCTGCAGGCGGAACAGGGCCAGATCCAGATCCACACCGAGAACATCTTCCCGATCATCAAGAAGGCCGTGTACAGCGGCCATGAAGTGTTCCTGCGGGAGCTGGTGAGCAATGGCGTCGACGCCATCAGCAAGCGCCGCATGGCCGCCATGGCTGGCGACTGCAGCGAAGGCCCCGAGCCCAAGATCTCGATCCGAATCGACCGCGAAGCCAAAACCCTCACCATCTCCGACAACGGCATCGGCATGAGTGCCGATGAGGTGAAGCGCTACATCAACCAGGTGGCCTTCTCCAGCGCCGAAGACTTCCTCGAGAAGTACAAACAGGAGAACGACGCGATCATCGGCCACTTCGGCCTGGGCTTCTACTCCAGCTTCATGGTGGCCAAGCAGGTGGAGCTGGTCACACTGTCGGCCCGCGATGGCAGCGAAGCGGTGCGCTGGAGCTGCGATGGCTCCCCCAACTTCAGCCTGGAGGCAGCCGAACGCAGCGAGCCCGGCACCGATGTGATCCTCCATTTGATGGAGGAGGAAGAGGAGTACATCGAGCCGGCCCGGATCCGCACGCTGATCACCACCTATTGCGACTTCATGCCTGTGGAGGTGCAGCTCGAGGGTGAAACCGTGAACAAGCGGGAAGCCCCCTGGCGCAAGAGCGCTCGCGACCTCACCGACAACGACTACATCGAGCTCTACCGCTATCTCTATCCCTTCCAGGGCGATCCGCTGCTCTGGGTGCACCTCAATACCGACTATCCCTACAACCTGCAGGGCATCCTCTACTTCCCCAAATCCACCGGCCGCGCCGACTGGGAGAAGGGCGAGATCAAGCTCTACTGCAACAACGTGTTCGTGAGCGACTCGATCAAGGAGGTGGTGCCCCGCTACCTGCTGCCCCTGCGGGGCGTGATCGATTCGCCCGATATCCCCCTGAACGTGAGCCGTTCGGCCCTGCAGACCGACCGGCGTGTGCGTTCCATCGGCGGCTTCGTGGCCAAGAAGGTGGCGGATCGGCTCAAGCAGCTGCACCGCGATGAGCCCAAGCGCTACGCCGAGATCTGGGAATCCCTGGCCCCCTTCATCAAGATCGGTGCCATGGAGGACGACAAATTTGCCGAGCAGGTGGCTGAGCTGGTGTTGTTCGGCACCACTGCCGCTGCGGGTGAGGGTGAGAGCCCGGATCCCATCCCGGGCGAGAACAGCAAATGCTTCACCACCCTGGCCGGCTACCGCTCCCGCCTTGCTGCAGACAACGACAAGCGCATCCTGTATTGCACCGATGAAGCCGGCCAGGCCGGTGCCCTCTCCCTCTGGAAGAGCCAGGGGGCTGAGGTGCTGCTGGCCGATACCTTCATCGATACCCAGTTCATCCCCTGGCTGGAATACCGCCACGAGGAGCTGAAGTTCCAGCGCGTTGACAGCGAACTCGATGACTCCCTGCAGGAGAAGGAGAGCGAACTGAGCGATGCCGACGGCAAAGACAGCTCCGAGAAGGTGCGCGATCTGTTCAAGAACGCGCTCAACAACGACAAGGTGACGATCCAGGTGCAGGCTCTCAAGGGCGACAACAGCCCCGCCGCTCTGATCCTGTTGCCGGAGCAGATGCGCCGCATCAACGACATGGGTGCCCTGATGGAGCAGCGCCTGCCTGGCCTGCCCGATCACCACGTGCTGCTGGTGAACCGCAAGCACCGTCTGGTGGAGGGCCTGCTCAAGCTCTCCGCCGGCTCGGTGATCACCGGCGGCAGCGGAAGCTCCCCCAGCCAACAGTTGGCGGACGATCTCAGCCGCCATGTGTATGAGATGGCCCGCCTGGCGGTGGGCGGTCTGGAACCGAACCAACTGGCCGGCTTCCAGCAGCGCAGCTGCGATCTGATGGGCAAGCTGATGGAGCGCGGCCTCTAGATCCGTTTCCCTCTCGTTGATCCCGCCACGGGCGCTGCGGCGCTGGGCCCTGCTGCTGGTTGCCCTGGTGGGCAGCCTCAGCCTGGGCCTGTGGGGGCTGGCGACTGAGCGAGTGGAGCCGGTGTCGGTGTTGATGCCGGCCCCCTTCGCCGATGCCACCGCGGAATTGGTAAGCGCCTTCAACCGCAGCCATCCGCGCATTGCATTGAGGGTCACGCGGGGGCCGCTGGAAACGGAGGCCGTCTCTGATCTGGCGATCAGCAGCCTGCTGCTGGGGGAGAGCTCCTACGACCTGCTGCTGATGGATGTGTCGTGGACGCCGAAATACGCCGCCGCCGGTTGGCTTGAGCCCCTGGATGCATGGCTGGGGCCGGATGCTCTGGCAGACCTGGCTCCGGGGGCAGACCTGGGCAATGCCTTCGGCGGGCAGCTCTGGCGCTTTCCGCTGCTGGCGGACATGGGCCTGCTCTACTGGCGCACCGATCTGATGGAGGCGCCGCCGCGAACACCAGCGGAGCTGGTAGCGATCAGCCGGCGGTTGCAACGGGAAGGCCGGGTGCCCTGGGGCTACGTGTGGCAGGGCAAGCAATACGAGGGCCTGAGCTGCGTGGTTCTGGAGCTGCTGCGCGGCTTCGGCGGCCACTGGCTTGTGGACAACGAACCGCAGCTCGATTCCCCAGCTGCCATTGCCGCCACGGGCTGGCTGCAGGATCTTGTGCGCCAGGGCATCACCCCTGCGGCGGTGGGCAACATGGGCGAACCGGAGACGCTGCAGCTGTTTCAGGCCGGCGATGCCGCCTTCATGCGCAACTGGCCCTACGCCATGGCGGAGCTCAACAAGCCGGGCTCTCCGCTGCGCGGCAAGGTGGCCTTCACCACAATGGTGAGCGAAGAGGGCGAGCCCCACGCCGCCACCCAGGGCAGCTGGGGCTTCTCGCTGCTCGCGGGCTCCACGCACAAGGCAGCCGCGGTAGAGGTGCTGCGCTTTCTCACCAGCGCAGACGCCCAGAAACAGCTCAATCTGCG
>Ga0194116_10006607_pt1 | contig 12296 bp, 10 predicted proteins | sample TA2MahsurfametaG_4_FD_148617 | JGI IMG/M metagenome (GOLD analysis project Ga0194116, IMG submission 148617) | Freshwater microbial communities from Lake Tanganyika, Tanzania - TA2015008 Mahale S9 surface | ecosystem: Environmental > Aquatic > Freshwater > Lake | place: Tanzania: Lake... | reverse complement strand
CAATGGATGGGACTATTGGCAAAGAAATGATGAAAATTTTGAAAAAAGAAGGGTTCAAATTCCAAATGGAACATCGCGTACTGAAAGTAGAAAACAAGGGAAAATCAGTTGTTTTAACGGCCATGAACAAAAAGAACGAGGAAGTGACTTTTGAGGCAGATTATTGCTTGGTTGCTGTGGGACGAAAAGCCTTTACGGACGGTTTAGCGCTTGAGAATGCAGGTCTTGCTTCGAATGCACGTGGACAAGTTGAAGTAAATGATCATTTACAAACATCTGTTCCACACATCTACGCAATTGGTGATGTGGTGCGTGGTGCTATGTTAGCGCACAAAGCAGAAGAGGAAGGTGTGTATGTTGCAGAATTAATCGCGGGTCAAAAACCACATTTGAATTACAACCTAATTCCCGGCGTAGTATATACTTGGCCGGAGGTAGCCGCTGTAGGAAAGACAGAAGAAGAACTAAAAACTGCAGGCATCGAATATAAAGTGGGGAATTTTCCTATTAAAGCACTTGGTCGCGCTCGTGCTAGCATGGACACAGCAGGATTTATTAAAATATTGGCAGATAAAACCACCGATGAAGTGCTTGGCGTTCACATGATTGGTCCTCGCGTTGCTGATTTGATTATGGAAGCTGTTACCGCAATGGAATACCGAGCTTCTGCTGAAGACATGGCACGCATTTGCCACCCTCACCCAACTTATTCAGAAGGCGTTAAGGAAGCTGCACTCGCAGCTACAGAAAATAGAGCGTTGCATATATAAATTTCCGTTTTGAGTAGTTCGTGAAACATGGAATTCAAGTTTGCTTATGATGGTCAATCAGCATTAAAGATGGTTTCTGCTACTAAACGAATCTATAATTTTCGTTTCTCAATAATATGACCTGCGTTAAACAAGACCATTAAAAAAGAATGTACGCCATATTCATTTGCTATCGATTATTTAGGAGGAAAGTCTGTGCTTAGTAAAGTTCATTTGTTGTAAGTTGTGTTAGTTGCGCAGGATTTGAAATCCTGCGCAACTAACACAGAGATATCCTTAATACTAACTTTTTACATTAAAAAAGTCTTGTACAGTAATTCCTAGAAGTTTACAAATGCGGAAAAGTGTTTTCATTTCAAAGTTTGAACCTTTTTCAATTCTCCAATATGCTGATCTGCTCATGCCTAGCTCGTATGCAAAATGCTCATAATTATTAAATCCCTTCTCTTTTCGAAGCTGCTTTAATCTCTTTGAAATCCATTCAAAATCCTGATGAAATTCTTGTCCCTCTTGCATTAAACAAAAGTCAAAAAGATTTCTTTTTTAAAGTACTCTATTATTAAATGTACTATATATAGTGTTTTTTGTATATTTGAATAAAATTTAAATCTATGAAAAATACAATCTTAGTTATTAGTGTTGTCTCACTCTTGTTAAATTATGTAAATGCTCAGAAAAACAAATCAAATCAATCTAATTATTCAAAAACAGAATTAAGATTGTTTGAGGGAGAAATTAATCAATTAAATGACATCCCTAAATATACAAACTTGGAGACATTAAAACTTAGGGGGTTAGGAATAGATAATCTCCCAAATGTATTTTCTAATTGTAATAAATTGACGAGTATTATACTAGATAACAATGGATTAACAGAATTTCCCAAAAGTATTTTGACTGCTAAAAATCTTCAAGTTTTGGAAATCTATGGAGAAAAGCTAATTCTTGCATTACCAAATGAAATCTCGAATTTAAGTGAATTAAACAAATTAGAACTTAGATATGTAGGCCTTAAGGAATTGCCTAAATCAATTGGCGATTTAACTAAATTAAGAACAGTACAGATGGAGTCTTTACCATTGAATAATTTTCCAGATGAGTTATGCAATTTGTCTAATTTAGAGGAATTGTACTTAGGTGACTTTTCCGGAGATAGAGTATTTACCATTAAAAACCTACCAGAACAATTTGGGAAATTAGGGAATTTAAAATCATTAATCTTTTACGAAGTCGGGATTGAAAAACTTCCAGGGTCATTCTCAAACCTAAAAAATATTGAAACAATTGAAATTACAGGAAGTAAAATTAGTATACTTCCTGAAGGATTCGGTAAGCTGTCAACTTTACAGAATTTAATAATTGAATCCGCTCCATTGTTAAAATTGACTGACGATTTTGGAAACTTAAGGGGCTTAAAGAATATTAAACTTGAATCTACATCCATTTCCGATCTGCCTGAATCTTTTGGAAACCTTTCAAGTTTAAAAACTTTAGAAATTTCGGGTGGATATCGTGTGAGTGGAGATTTGTATGTGAAAGAAGGAGGGATAACTCTTCTTCCGTATTCTTTTAGTAACCTAAAAGAATTGGATTCTTGTATTATTTCCTCTCAAGGTTTAAAAGAGTTACCAACAAATTTTGGTGAGTTGAAAAACCTCAGATACCTTGATTTTTCAATTAATAAATTAACAATGCTTCCTGAATCAATTGGAAAGTTGTCTGTATTAAAAGAACTTATATTAAATAACAATGAATTATCCAACTTACCAAATTCACTTTCCAATTTATCCTCTTTGGAAGAGATCGATTTAATGAATAATAAGTTAACTTCTCTTCCTTCAAATCTAGGAAATCTAACAAGTTTATCTGACCTGAATTTGTCGGGTAACGATTTAAGTACTTTACCTGATTTAAGTAATTGTAAAAATCTTAAACACATTGATTTGCATGGAAATCAATTGAAAGAGTTTCCAAAATCTTTGGGTAATGTAGTAAGTCTTGAAACCTTAATTCTGACCTATAATAAAATTACAGATTTAGATGCCTCCATTGGAAATTTAGTTAATCTTAAAAAATTAATCCTTGGTCATAGTTTTGGAGCAATCCCCATTAATAAATTACCAAATACATTCTCCAAACTCCAGAAATTAGAAGAGTTTATAGCTGAGAATTGTCAATTAGAGACACTACCCGAGAATATTGGTAACATGACAGCACTTACAAAAATTAGGTTAAGAAATAATAAATTAGTGTCAATTCCGGAATCCATTGTAAAACTTAAAAATTTAGAAAGCTTGGATTTGTCGGATAACAAAATTACTAGTTTACCAAAATCGATGAAAAAGCTTAAAAAACTGAAGAATCTTAATTTGAAAGGAAATACAATTTCTGCAGAGGAGAAAGAGAGATTAAAAAAGGAATTACCTATTTGCGAAATTAGTTTTTAATCTTAAAAACTTCCAACCTCCCCTCAACATCGTTTGTCGGGAGGTTTTTTTTGCTTAAAGGTATTGCCTTTGCTCTTTTCAATAAGAAAATATCTAAAAATGCTTTTTAGAACAGCAAAATTTGATCTTCCGATAAATTTTAAAAACACAAAGTAAGGGTAATTAATCGAAATTCTTGTAACAAAGTCAGGGTAATTAATCGAAATTTTTGTAACAAAGTCAGGGTAAAATTAGTTTTGTTTGAACGAATAAACTTAATTTTCGTTGTTAATCAGGTTGAATTCTGTCTGTAAAATACAATCTTGGGTTGTCGACCCAAGAACCCGGTTAAAGCCGGTTATACCAATAAAATGGAGGATTGGCCATATTCATCTGCAATCTATTATTTAGGAGGAAAGTCTGTGCTTAGTAAAGTTCATTTGTTGTAAGTTGTGTTAGTTGCGCAGGATTTGAAATCCTGCGCAACTAACACAGAGATATCTTGTATAGTAATTACAAATGCGGAAAAGTTTTTTTTTTCGAAAAAATTGAAGTTTAAATTAAGCTTCGTGCTTTTCCCAAATTTGCACCAACTCACTCAGTGTCGCTACAGCTTTTTCCATATCTTGCACGCTCACATATTCATGTTTCGAGTGAATAGCCATTTCACCTGTAAATAGATTAGGACAAGGTACACCCATAAACGATAATCGGGAGCCGTCAGTTCCTCCTCGGATAATTGCGCGTCGAGCTTGTACTCCTGCTCGTTCCATTGCCTGCACCGCGTATTCCGTAACAAAAGGGACATCCGCAAGCTTCTCCTTCATGTTTCGATATTGCTCGCTGCGCTCTGCTCGGTAGTGTGCTCCTGGAAAGTCGATCATAACTTCTTCTGCAATTCTTGTTAATTTGTCTGCATACGAATTCATCTTTTCTGTGTTATGGTCACGTAAGATAAATTGAACTGTAGCTTCTTCCAAACCTCCCTGAATCGAAACCGGATGAACGAAGCCTTCCCTTCCTGAAGTGGTTTCAGGTGACCATTCTTCCTTTGGTAATCGCGAAACAAATGCCGAGGCGAGTTTAATTGCATTAACCATTTTTCCTTTCGCATATCCTGGATGTGCACTTACACCGGTAAAAACGAACTTCATTCCATCAGCTGAAAAGGTTTCGTCTTCGATATCTCCTAAAGGTCCGCCATCTAAGGTATAACCATAAGTAGCCGTAATTTTATTCATGTCAAGATAATCTACTCCTCTTCCAACCTCCTCATCTGGCGTAAATAATACTTGAATATCTCCGTGTGGAAATTGTTTTGTTGTGAGCTGTTGAACAAAATCCATAATAATGGCTATTCCCGCTTTATCGTCTGCTCCCAAAAGTGTCAGACCGCTCGCCGTAATCAGATCGTCCCCGATTTTTTCCTTCAAATATGGATACCTTTCAATGGTGATCACCTGCGAAGGATCATCTGGCAAAACGATGGGTGCCCCGTTGTAGGAACGGTGGAGAATAGGCTTAACATCTGTTCCGCTGCAATCAGGTGCAGTATCCATGTGCGAGCAAAGCAAAATGCACGGTGCGTTTTGGTTCGTAGTGTTTCCCGAAATAGTCGCTATGACATATCCATTGTCGTCCATTTCTACTTGTTTCAGACCAAAAGTGCGCAATTCTTCCGTCAATAATTTTCCAAGATTTTTCTGTTTTTCAGAGGATGGAAAGGATGTGGAATTTGGATCTGCGCTTGTGTCGATTTGAACGTAGCGCATAAAACGCGAGGCAATATGCTCCATAATTATAAATTAGGAGCGAAAATTACATAAAAAAAGGAAGTTTAAACCCTAAAATTCATGGTTTATAAAGCAAATCGGTAAAGTGGCCTTGTCCAAATACACATAATTATAGCTATTACGTTTGTGACAAATTCTTTAATTTTAATCCATGCACGATATTCAAACTTCAAGTGATGTTCACACATTAGTGCGCGTTTTCTACAACAAAATCATGGGAGACAAGCTACTCTCTCCTTTCTTCGCGCAATTAGATTGGGATGAGCATTTACCGAAAATGGAAAAATTCTGGCGTTTTGTTTTATTGGAAGAGACAGGATATACCACCAACGTTACCGAAAAACACCTGCAGATGCGATTATCACCCGCTCATTTTGAGCAATGGTTAGCATTGTTCAATGAAACTGTAGATACTTTATTTTCAGGAGAAAACGCCGATAAAGCAAAACAACGGGCGGCGCTCATTGGGTGGACCATCCAAAGTAAAATGGTTTAATCTAATTCTATTGTTTTTTCAACCTCCCAGTTGGCGCGAATGGAGGTGGCTTCAGGGAAATACAATACCCGTTCGGGCTGAATATTTCTTCTTGGGTCAACGGGGTCCCATTCTCCATTTTGGTTGGTGTCAAGGATTAATTGAATGTCGTATTTCCCGGGAGATAATCTAGGGACCGTTATACTCGATCCATTGAATGCAAGCTGCCTTGAAGACTTTCCGTCTTTCACTAAGAACATCACATAACTTCCCTCTTTTGATACTTTTAGGTGAAGTACCCCTAATTCACGTTCCGATTTAATGGAAAATGCCATTCGTAATTTCCGTGAATTTGTGTTTCCTGAGTATCCCACAAGAGCGTTAGAATCGCACTCGAAGAAAAAATTACCACTCCACGAGGAAAGGCTTTTTAATTGTATTCGCTGCTTTGAAAAGCTTATTTGAACAGGAACTATAGCACTGTCTGGCATTGATATTACACGGCTTTTCCCCTGATCAATTGTGCTAATAAAATCGTTCGCATCGAAAATGACCTGATCTGAATTTTCATCTGAGGTAGCATTTAAAGCCAAACGTATGGGGGTTGTTTTGCCTGTTTTATTTACCAATTGATTGATGGTATCATTTCCAATTACAAGAAAAAATTTGTCCTCTTGAATTGGTGCTACAGCAAGAATCATCGAATCTTTTTCTTTGAAGATTCTATCCTCGGGCAGAAGTTTTCCGTTGAAAAGAATTGGGTTTTGCTTACCAACTGGAACATGTAAGGCAAGCAGTCCTGGTGGAATGAACTTTTTATTTTTAATTTTATCAGCACCACGAGGTGTTGAAAGATACAAATTGGCACTGTCGATGCTGCCTTTGAGAATGGCACGAAAAGTTGTATCAAATCCTTGTTTTTCGAGGGAATCTATTGTCAAGTTATTATTGGCGTCTTCAAATGCTTTTAGCACATAATTTCCTGCTTTAATAGCGTTTATATTCGCCATTCCGAACTTATCAGTGCGCGCGAAATAGCGTGGGGATTGCTCGCTCATACTTTCGAACAAGCCAACAGTTATTTTTTGAGCCGGAGAATTTTTAAATGCTTCATTTACGTTCACTTTGATTGTGGAAGAATCTAAATCAGGGCCAGAGGAAAAAATATAGGTATACAAGGAATCATTCCCCTCATGGAAATCTTTTACAACTCCATTCATAAATAAAGAGTAGGTTGTGTTTTCCTTCCAAGGTTTATCCCAAGTGATGGTCAATGTTTTTCCGGAAACACTTGTTTCTGCAGTTGCATCGGATGGAACAAGCACTACACTTTCTTTCGCGGGATTTAGGGTAATGCGTTCGTCAAATTCGAAGGTAAAAACCTGTGCCTTGAGATTGCGCTCGTTTTGTTTAATGGATGAATTTATAATTCGGGGCGCAATGTCATCTTTATTTCCACCAGAAATGCTGCCGATTTGAGCACATCCTGCAAAAAGGGCGCATGCAAGAACGATTAAAAACAATGATTTCCGATCCAAGAGCAAATTTGTGTTAAATATTGTTTATCAATTTCGTCAAAGTCAGCCAAGCGATCACTATCAACGTCGAGTACAGCAACGATAGTATTGTCCTTTTTTATTGGAAGTACAATTTCGCTTTTCGACAAGGAGCTGCAGGCAATATGTCCTGGGAAAGCCTCCACATCTGGAACGATTAATACGGCGTCACGCTCCCAGGATTGTCCACATACACCTTTTCCTTTCTGAATCCTCGTGCAAGCCAAGGTTCCCTGAAAAGGGCCTAGAACTAATTCATTTCCTTTCACCAAGTAAAAGCCTACCCAAAAAAAACCAAAGGATTCTTTTAGCACTGCAGTAGCGTTGGCCAAATTAGCTACGAGATCCTGTTCTCCAGAAAGTAAGGTGCTAAGTTGTGGGATAAGGTGTTGATACTTTTCCGTTTTGGAACCGTTTACAATACTCAGTTCTTCCGCCATGAGACAAAGATAGTTCAGAAACGTGTAAATTGATTCTGTCGTGCTGAAACACCAAAAAAAATTCGTATATTCAAGTTAAATAAGAAAAATATGTTGACAAAAGTACAAGTAGAAAAAATCCTGTTTCTCGACATCGAAACTGTTCCGCAAACATACAGCTACCAGGATTTAGATGAAAAAACACGCGAATTATTTAATGCAAAAACGAGGTTTTCTCAATCCGAGGAAAAATCATTTGAAACGCTTTACAACGAACGAGGAGGCATTTTGGCTGAGTTCGGAAAAATCGTCTGCATTTCGGTGGGAATGGTCAGAGAGAACAACCTCAATAAAACAATTCGATTGAAATCCTTTGCCCATGACGATGAAGAAACATTGTTGAACCAATTCAAACGCTTATTGGACGAGCATTATAATTCTCCATCTCACATTCTCTGTGGTCATAATGCCAAGGAATTTGATATCCCATACATCTGCCGAAGAATGTTGATCAATGGCATTGCACTTCCGGCAATACTTGACATTGCAGGAAAAAAGCCTTGGGAAATTAATCACCTTGACACATTAGAGCTTTGGAAATTTGGCGATTACAAGGCGTTTACTTCCTTGGCGCTGTTGTGTCACGTGTTTCAAATTCCTACCCCGAAAGACGATATTTCCGGCGCGGATGTAGCAAGGGTGTATTACGAAGAAAACGATCTTCCCAGAATTCGACACTATTGCGAAAAGGATGTGGTCGCTTTAATTCAGCTGTTCCTAAAAATGAAAGGAGATGCCTTAGTTGCTGATGAAAACATCAGCAGTGCAAGTTAAAAGTTCATTTGGGCTTGGATTCTTAGTAAATTTCCTCTTTGATAATTATCTTTGTTAACGAAATCTTCAAAACGTCTTGAGGACATGGTGTACATTAAGACAAGTTCAAAGTTTTTACCCATTTGCCATTCAGTTCCAATTTCTAGTTCTTCTACACGATAGCTTCTTGCATCTAATTCATGCTTTTTGCCCCCTTTGTATTGTTGATACCTCACAAATGGAATTAGCGTTTGATCTCCGAAATTTATTTTGTAGCATGCCGTAATAAACCCACCACTTAAACGCTGAGTCGAAATTGAGTCAGCAAATTTGTCAAACTCCGGACCTTTGCCAATATTGTACTCAGCTAAAATTCCAAAAGGTTTTGGGTACAAAACAAAGGTTCCGGCCACACGCTCATCATCGTACAATTTATCAGCCGCATATTTTACTCCGCTCGATGTACTTAATACCGTGTACTTCCCTTTATAGGCTTGAACACCAGTTTCAATAATTTGATTTTTTACCTGAAACGGATAAGAAATTCTTGAAACAATGTGTCTGTTTTTATTTACTTCAGGCCTATTTGCCGTTTGACCATTATAAGCCCCAAAAGCAAAGACACCATAATCGCCAGATCCCTTCAACCCATCATTAACTAATGATGAAAAAAGCTTTCTTGTTTTTTCAGGTGCCCAATAAAAGAAAACACCTAAATCGCGCTCATTTGAAACAGCACTGTTTAAGGCGTCGGCACGATCAAGTGGTAAGCGATTTTGCGAAGATTGCATATTTTCAAAACCAAATGGAACCTTACTTTGTCCTATTCGAAAACGAAATTCATTCTTTTCATCTATTCCAACATCAAAATAAGCATCTCGCAATTGTGTAAAATGTAATGAAGATGAAGAGGGAGCGCTTGCAAAATCAGGTTGAATGTAGAAATATACTCGTGGATGAATTTGACCGAAAAATATAATTCTCATTCTGCGAATGAAGAATCCACCGTCACCACCCCAACTTTTGTCACATTGTTCACATGACAAATCCTCATTCGTTTGCAAAAGACCGTTATATCGAATTTGTGTATAGCCTCGAATTGCCATTTTCTCATACCATTTCTTTGATATTTTCAGTGTTGAATCCTTTGAAACTTGTGTAACTTGAGAGAATGAAATAGTTCCAAAGCATAAAAAACAGATTAATGTAATTTTGTTCATATCGATTTATATTTTTTGCCAAAATTACTTTTTAACATTTGGTTAATATTGTAATAACTAAATGATAACCTTTTATTAATTTTTTTAATCTTATGTTAACATTGACAACGACTGTTTAATTTTTCATTGCGGATAAATACTCGTATTCTTCCGTCTGATATAGCATTGAGCAACTTTATTTATAAAACCTAATGTTATCTTTACGTTAACAAATCCACCTATCTTCTTATTACCCGAAGAAGCCCGTTACATTTGCGTCAAAATGATCTATTATGGCAGGAATTTTAAGCTATTTTTTACCGAAGGACAGAGTTTTTTATAATCTTTTCGAAGAAGCGAGTGACAATTTGCAGTTAATTGCAAAAAAACTACAACAAGTCGTTCACGAGCCCGATTTCAACAAACGTGCTCAATTAATTTCAGAGATGGAAGGAATCGAGCATAAAAACGATGAGATCTCGCACACTATATTTGTGGAACTCGGTAAAAATTTCATTACGCCGTTTGATAGAGAAGATATTCACAGTTTGGCTTCTGCCTTGGATGATATTGCGGATCATATTTATGCTGCAGCAAAAAAGATAAACTTCTACAAAATCGATCCCATTTCCGACCAAGGAATTCAAAAAACAGCTGATGCCATCAACGATGCGGTTATCGCGGTAAAAGCAGCCGTTATGGAATTACGCAACTTGAAAAATACGCAAAAAATTATTGAATGTGTAATTAAAATCAACAGCATCGAGAACAGTGCAGACGATATTTTTGATATGAGTATTGAACGTCTCTTTGAATCGGACGTGGATGCTAAGGAACTCATTAAAAGAAGAGAGATTTACCAGGTAATGGAGATTGCTACGGACAAATGTGAAGATGCTGGCAATGTCATCGAATCAATCGTCGTGAAATACGCTTAAGTAAACTAACCTATAAATCACTGAGCACATGTTTGCTTTATTAATAACCGTAATAATTATCGCCATTCTTTTCGATCTTGTGAATGGTTTTCACGATGCAGCAAATTCTATTGCAACTGTAGTTTCAACAAAGGTGCTCACCCCTTTTCAAGCCGTAGTTTGGGCCGGATTGTTTAATGTTGTAGCCATTTTCATATTTGACTTAAGTGTTGGAAACACGATTGCAAAAACAGTGAATACCTCTGCTATTGACCTTTGGGTAATCTTAGCGGGATTGTTAGCTGCTACTGCATGGAATTTATTTACATGGGCACTTGGGTTGCCTTCTTCTTCCTCACACACCTTAATCGGAGGCTTTGCCGGGGCGGCAATGGCTTATGCCGCAAACGACGGAGGTTTCGGCTTTCTTGGTTTTGGCGTGTTAAAAACAGAGGAAGTGTTGAAACCCTTGCTCTTCATCTTTTTAGCACCAATAATTGGTGGACTCATCGCCTTTATTATTGCATTGGTTACAATACAACGTAATTTCATCAAAAAAATATTCTTTGCGACTTTGTTGAGTTTCATTACAGTTTTTGCCTCTTGGTTCTACAAGGATGTCTTTGAAATTAAAATTCAAATGATTTGGATCATTGGAATTGTACTTGGTTTGTTTTTAATCGTCTACATTATCTACCAACTGCTATACGGTAAAAGACAAAGTGCCTTGCGCGAATCGTCGATGTACAAAAAGCTACAACTTTTATCATCTGCAGCTTTTTCTATTGGGCACGGTGGCGCCGATTCTCAAAAGGTAATAGGTATTATTTGTGCGGCCTTATTGGTTTATTCCAACATGGAGCGCGAAGGTAAGGTTGACGTCGCATTACCAGATTCTTTCAAAGTTTCAGAAATATTTCAAATTAAATACGAAGAGGATGGCAATATGAAAAAGTTTAAACCTCAACGATACGGTGAAATTTACGGAAGACCATTTATGCTTTGCAACGATACTAAATTGTTTGATGTCAGTGAAGGTAAAAAAATCAAAGTTGACGACTCGCATATGGCCATTATAGATGGAAAAAAGGTAGATATTAAAGAAGCATTAGTACCGTTTGAAATTTATTCTAAAACAAAAAGAGTTGAGAAAGACGGAAAAATGAAAGATGAGACGAGCATTTATGATTTATCAAATGATTCTCTTGTTTTCAAAGGAGGAAAAATCAACAAACATTGGGTTTATGCCGAGGTATTTAAAGATTTTTTGGATGAGAAGGGAAAACTTAAAGAATCGTACAAGATTGAATCAAAATTCACACGTGAAACAACTCCTTATTGGGTGGTTCTTGCCTGTTATTTAGCAATTGGAATCGGAACCTTAATGGGAGGATGGAAGATTGTGAAAACGATGGGGACGAAAATTACAAAAGTGACTCCTTTAGAGGGTGTTTGTGCAGAAACTGCAGGAGCTTTGACGCTCTTTACAGTATCTCAATTTGGTATTCCTGTTTCCACTACCCATACCATCACGGGGTCAATTATCGGGGTTGGTGCCACGAAAAGGTTGAGTGCTGTGCGCTGGGGCGTTACGATCAATTTGCTTTGGGCTTGGATTTTGACAATCCCTGTTAGTGCTATCCTTGCAGCAGTGTTTTATCACTTAATTCTGTTGGTGAGTAATTAATTGAATTTTTATATAACTCAGGTGCTTGTTATTCAAATAACACTATATTTGTTTAAACTTTAAAACAACCTATTTATGAAAAAATTATTACTCTTTGTTTTTATTCTGTGTGCCGTTTCCTCTTTAAGTGCGCAAGTTATAGTTGCTGGTGTTTCTCCGCAAAATATTGTCATGAATTACACTCATACCTGGGCAGATCCTACGGGAGGTTGGGGCACGCCTGACTTTAATATACCTGGAA
>Ga0194116_10006603_pt1 | contig 12303 bp, 11 predicted proteins | sample TA2MahsurfametaG_4_FD_148617 | JGI IMG/M metagenome (GOLD analysis project Ga0194116, IMG submission 148617) | Freshwater microbial communities from Lake Tanganyika, Tanzania - TA2015008 Mahale S9 surface | ecosystem: Environmental > Aquatic > Freshwater > Lake | place: Tanzania: Lake... | reverse complement strand
AATCCCCAATCCCCAATCCCCAATCCCCAATCCCCAATCCCCAATCCCCAATTATGGAAAATTTTATAAAATAAACAGTTTTATTGTAAAAAATTTTTAATAATACAATTAAATAAATTATTTTATGATAATAAAAAATTGTTATTCTCATTTAAATAATGTTATAAAAATTTTATCGAAATATTTCATTAATTTAAGTGTTGATATAGTGCTTTAATTTTTCTATAATCTCGTTTTAAATTTAAAGTTAAAACAGAGATTTTTCAATAAAAAATCAATTCACAGTTTTATAAAATCGGTAAAAGTTAATCAATTAAGACTATTATCTTTAATTGAGAAAATAAAATTAAAAAATTCATTCCAAAAATAATAAAGTTAATTTAATAAAAATGTAATAAACAAAATTAGTTTAGTTTATTTTTATTCAATCCAATTTATGATGTCCATAATCTTTTTGTCAGTCATTAATCATAGGATTTTTTCTAATGAAAAGATAACAAATACACTTTTTCATAAATCAATTATCAAATAAATTTTAGTAATTTCATAATTTGACAAATTAAAAAACAGCCAATTTTAATTTTATTTCAAAAATTATTGAAAACGAAATTAGTAAATTCTGCAGAATTTTAGACTAGCATAAAACTACAAATATGATAAAAAACAAAGAATATATGGCTTAAATTTTTTTTAGAAAATTTTTTATTTCTAAATTTTAATAATCAGAAATATATTTTAAGAAATTTTCTTTTTTTATTTTCAATAAAGTTCTTATTTTCGTTATTTGGAATTTTCTTTCGATATTTCAAATAAAAATTGTAGAAATTTTCAGAATTTATATTATTAATCATGTGTCGATATTTTTAAAAATTTTGATTTATTAATTAATTGATATTTCCTATAAATTAAGAAATAAAAAATCTATATAAAAGATATTAAAGCAGATGTCATCTAACATATCTTCTTCTCAGCTCAACCAATTTACTAATATGTATTCTGAGAATAAAGTTTTTGCCATTATTAAAGTAAGAAATAAGAAAAAATGGACTAAAGAAGAAGACTGGAAATTAATTCAGCTTGCAGAAAAAAATAAAGAAAAACATTGGAAAGAAATTTCAAAGCACTTCTTAAACAAAAATCCATTGCAATGCTTTTCGCGCTACAAAAGAATAAAGCCAGGAATTATAAAAGGAACATGGTCAAAAGAAGAAGATGATAAAATTCTTTCCTTAGTTAATTTATATGGGAAATCCTGGTCGAAATTAGCCAAAATTATGAAAACAAGAAATGGCAAACAAATTCGTGATAGATTCATCAATGTTCTCGATCCAGAAGTTAAAAAGGGAAAGTTTTCCTACAAAGAAGATAAAAAAATTAAAGAACTCTATCTTAAATATGGTCCAAGATGGGCAACAATTGCAAGAGGATTACCTAATAGGACTCCTGATATGATCAAAAATAGATTTCATTCATCAATTAAGAAATATTTACATCAAAAAAATTTTCTTTCAAGAGGAGATGTCAATAAATTGAAAAACGAAGCAAATTCAAGTTCTAAAAAAGCCTCTTCTGAAGGAGAAAACAATTTAGACCATTCAAAACTTGCTAACCTAAACTCGCATTCATCAAACGGCAATTCTTCTAATTATAATTGCAATTCAAATTCTAAAAGTTTTATTGATCGTAGTTATTTGAATAACTTTTCAGGTTTTTCCAACTCAATGAATGAACAAAACCTATTCCAATCCAAACTCAATAAAGTTAATTTTAATCCTGATATTGATAATAGGATTAATAATGGTTTCAGACTTAACCTCGATTCAAAAAAAGAAAATAAGAATTCAATTTATAAAGAAAATTATGAACATAAGAATTATCAAAATGAAAAAGCTTTTAATAAGAATAATAATTTCAATAAATATTTACAAAATGAAATAAAGGATAGCTATAATAATGGAATGATATTTAATAAAATTTATTCAAAAATAAAAGATTCAGAATTCGTAGAAGATGTAAACAGAACTGTTTCGAATTCTGATTTTTCTGAAAAAAATATCGGTCATTCGGATGCAGGACTCGTTAAAAATTATCAAACGAATGAAAATTTTGAAAACTTGTTTGAACATCCAGACGAACAATTTAAGAATGGAAGTTTTAGCAATAATAAATTTAATAATAATTTTAATACTACCAATATTTTTGATAATTCAAGAGTTTTTACAGACTGCCAAATTAATTCTCAACAATATTACAAAATAAATAATAACGAACAAATTAATTATACTAAAAAAATAAATGCAAATTTAGAGAATAAATTAAATAATAATTTTAGTAATATAAATAATAATTTAAATGTTAATTATGTTTCAAACGACAAAATTTTTCTTCATCAAAAAAATGAATTAAAAAACAAAAACAATTTGATAACTGACTTTAATCCTCTGCAAAATTCAAAAAATTTGAATCATGAATTGAGAACTGAGGAAAAAAATCAATCAAACCAAATTATCAATTGCCAAGAATTTCAAATGAAAGCAAGAGATTTCAAATCTTACAATTTAAATTCTGAATATTCAAATAAAAATAATAATTTAAATTCTCTAAATAATTTTACTAAAAACGAGCAAGAATTCAAAATTGAAAAAACAAATAAAAATCAGGAAAATGCTTATTTTGTCAATTCTAAAATCTCTAATTATTGCAAAGAAAAATATACTTTCGATGAATCAAAAATTAAAGAAAATCTTTCTTTTCAAAAAAATTCAAATTCTCAAGAAATCGTATTAGAACCTCAATTAAATCAATTCTATAATAATCAACAATTTTCTAATGAGAATTCCCGATCTACTAATTTGATTACTTATCCAAACGTTTCCTCAAACACGAGTAATCTTTATTCTTTAGAAGAAAATGAAAATTCTTCTCCAGATAATTTGAAGAAAAATAATGGGAATCCTTATTTTATAAATTCATTCGAAGACAATTATCAAATGAATTTTCTTAATTTCCCTGATTCTCCATATAGAATGAAATCTCCAAGATATTTTGATTTTGATGAGATTTTTAATAACAATTAAAAATTGATAAAAATCTTCTTATTAATTTTTATTTATATACGAAATTTAATCATTTTGGAATATCTTCTTAATAAATTTTAAAATCAAGGAGATACCAAATAAAATTTTGAAGGAAAATGAATTAAAAATTCCTATAATCCTAAAAAATTTATGAAGATACTTAGTGAGAATTTGTATAAATTAGAGTGTACTTTATTTCCGAAAAATTTGTAAAATGAAAATAATTCACTTAATTAAAAATTCACAATAGAAATTTTAATAAGAAAACCTAAAACTTTATTTTTATAAATTAGAAAAAGATACTTTATATTATAGACATAATTTATGTATTTAATTAATATATATATATAATCTAAAAACTTGAATTGTTTATTTAAATTAAAATCCATGTAATAATTTAATAATTTTATTTGAACTTCGAAAATAAAATAATATTTCAAAATAAATTAATTAATTTTTTACTACTATTTGTATTAAAAATTCAAAATATTGAAAATTTTTTTAGATAAGTTCTTAATATAATTAACAATATGAATGCTTCTCAAATAACTGAACAATTTAATGAGTATTTTTTTATTTATTTCAAATATTTATAAAATAGGTTGTTATTAAAAAATCCCAACAAGCATAAAAAATCAACTTCCAATTCATCTACTGTTATTTGGAATTTCTATAATCCAGAAATAGAAATGGTCAAAAAATTGAATTTTTATAAACCAGAAAATTTTTATAATAAAACCTATCATTGTATAAGCAATAAAAAAGATGAAGTTAATTTAAACAAAAGTAATTGATTTTTTCTATTGTTTGTATGAAAATTAACATTTATCTTAAAATTTTTAAATTTTAAAAAGCAAGTTTATTGTTCTTGAAAAACAAAAATATTGATAATAATGAGAAAACAGTCAATACAAAATATAAGAATAAATGGGAAAATTTAAATTTTGAAAATGAATCAGAACCTAAAAGAAGATTTTTGGAAGATAAAATAAAATCCTTAAAACATGAAATTAAAGATTTATATATTTCTTTATCTGATTTAAGAAAAGAAAAAGAAGATATAGAATATTCTAAAGATGTTTTAGATAATGGATCTAAATATAATCTTGAAGAAGAAAAAATTTTTATGAAAATGGCACTTGTGGGGAAGAGAATGGATAAGTTAACTGAAGCTGAATTCGAAAAGATCTCTAATTTTAAAAAAATTTTAGATGTAAAGAAAATCAAATAAAAATAATTTAGATTTTAAATATTTCTTTGTATGTATTATAATTTCTTGTAAATTTTTATAAAATTAAAATTGATTTTAATTCTTTCAACCTAGGCCAAAGCAAATAAAAGAAATGATGAGTCAAATATTTTGAAAGATAAATTAATCGAAATAAAAGGAAAAATAAAAAAATTGAAAGAAAACATTGAAAATAAGCATTCTTTATTAAAAAATAGCACAGATGAATGTGAGAAAATAAAAGTAACACTATTAAATCATTACAATAAAATTCTTAAAGAGGGAAAAGATACAAGGTAAAAATTTCATAATTTATTAATAATTGTTAATTATTATAATTTAGAAAAGAAGGTTTAGTTTGGATTATAAAAGCAATTTGGAATTTAGGTCATAAAGTCTCCCCTGAATTTTTACCTAATACTATAGATGAAAAAATAATAAATTATTTATTCAATGTAATTAATTTAAATGTTTTATAAATTTTAGTATAGTTTATTAGATATTGAATGTAGAAAAATTAAAAAGAAAATTGACGAAACTCATCTTAAAATGAAATTCAAACATGAGAATATATTTAAAAATTTAAACGGAATTGATAATATTTTGAATGAAATAGAAAAAAATTCCTTTAGCAAAACAAAATCAAATTTAAATCCAATTAAAACATCCTCTTCCTTTTTGGAAAATTCTTTAATGAAAAATATTGTAGAAATAGTCAAAAGTGAGGTATAAAATTTTTTTCTTAAAGATAAATTATTATCTTCTAGAATGATATAAATAACAAAAATTATGATATGAAAAGCATCGAAAAAATAGCCAATAGTGCTAATGAAACATTTGACCAAGAAACTATTACTCTAGTTTCAGAAATGAAAGAAAATGAAGCAAAATTAGCAGAAATGCAAAATTATTTAGCTGAATTAAAGAATAATGAATTAAGCAGAATAAACTTTGAATTTCTAAGAAGAGATTATCAAAGAAGATTTAATGTAAATCATGAAGAGATTGTTTCAATTATCGTTGGTGAAGATAGTATAACTGATGAAATTTCAAAATTAAGAAGAGAACAAAAAGTAAAAATAATAGATTATAAATAATTATTTTCAAAAATTCAAATTTTAAAATAATTTTTATATATTTATTTAATTTATAAATAATTTGTAGAGATATAATGAGATTATGAATAAAACAAGAAGCTATAGATTTAATGAAGGTATTGCAAAAACAATGAGATTATCTGTTGATCTTCCTATTTAATAAAAGAATATTAAATATAAATTTTTTTCCTCGAAAAATTTTTTCAACAGGCTTATTCTCCACTGTATAAATGTAATTAATGAATATTTGTATAATTAAAATAAATAAATAAATAAATTTTTCAATAATATTTGAAATTTTTTTAAATTTTATTTTTTATGAGAGTCAATTTTAATTCTTTCTTTAATAAGACTATTTTTCATCAAATTGATTCATTTTTTAATTTTTGTCTAAAAAAAAACCAAGGTTAAGTGTTTCAATTATTTTAAATATATATTTTGTTAGTTTTTATTAACTTAAAACTTAAAAATATTTTTTTTTTTTAATATTTATATATTTGGTAAAATATCATATTTCTTGAAGTTCTTTTAACAATATCTAATCAATTATTAATTTCGATATCTTATTAAATTTTTATAAATTTAAAAATTAAGAGGTTTGTCATAAGTTGCTAGGCAAGCCTCTTTTACAGCCTCAGAGAGAGTAGGATGAGCATGACAGGTTCTTGCAATGTCTTCAGAAGAAGCACCATATTCCATAGCAAGAACACTTTCAGCAATCAATTCTCCTGCATTTGGTCCAACAATATGAACACCAAGTATTTTATCTGTTTCTTTTTCAGTGATAACTTTAACAAATCCATCAAAATCTTCATTACATTTTGCTCTTGAGTTTGCTAAAAAAGGGAATTTTCCTTTGCTATAATTAATTCCTTTTGCTTTTACTTCTTCTTCAGACAATCCAACATATGCAATTTCAGGATGAGTATATACAACATTAGGAATTGCGTCATAATTAACATGTCCTTTCATATCAATTAAATTTTCTATTACAGCAACTCCTTCTTCTTCTCCTTTATGAGCAAGCATAGGGCCTTCAATTACATCACCAATAGCATAGATTCCTTTAGCTGAAGACATATAATGATCATCTACCGGTATTCTACCAAGTTTGTCAACTTTTATACCAGTTTTTTCAAGATTAAGACCATTGGTGAAAGGACGTCTTCCAGTAGCAACAAGGACATAATCTGCAGATATTTCATTTTTATTACCAGTCTAATATAGATTAATAATTTCAAAAAATAATAAAATTGAATTTTCAAAATATTATTTTAGAATAATTTAAAGATTTGAATGATTACCTTTACATCTTCAACAGTTATTTTTACAGAATCATTTGTTACAGATCCTCCAACTACTTTTGATCCTAAGTGGAAAATAAGTTTTTGTTTTTTTAATATTTTTAGAAATTCTGCACTAACTTCGTTATCGAAAGCTGGTAGGATTTTATCAGCATATTCAATAACTTCAACATGTGAACCTAATCTTTGATAAACACTTCCTAATTCTAATCCGATAACTCCTCCACCAATAACAATCAATTTTTTAGGGATTTCTTTCAATGAAAGAGCACCTTTATTTAATTTATTTTAAAAAAAAATTTTTCCATAAATTAAAAAATCCTATATTTTCATGAGAAAATTTTTTAAAAAATTAAATATTTTGGTTTAGAATAAGTTTTACCAGTTGAACTTAAAACTCTATTTTCATCAATAGGTAGAATGCCACCTGGAAGATTATTAGGCTCACTACCAGTTGCAATAATATAATTCTTTGATTTAACTACTTTTGTAGATCCATCTAATTGTTCAACTAAAATTGTATTTGCATCTTGGAATTTTCCTAATCCTTTAACATAGTCAACTTTATTTTTTCTGAATAAACCTTCAATTCCTTTAGTCAATTGATCAACAACTTTTGTTTTTTTATTCATCATTTTATTTAAATCTACACTAACATTGTTACACTCTATTCCTAAATCATTAAATGCGTGTTTGGCTTCATGATATTTATGAGAGATATTCAACAATGTTTTTGAAGGAATACAACCAACATTCAAACATGTTCCTCCTAATGCACCTCTTTTTTCCACACATACAGTTTTTAATCCTTTTTGTCCAGCTTTTATAGCAGCAATATAACCTATAAGTATTTTTTATTTTTAGAGAATTACCTGCTGGTCCTCCTCCTATAACACAAACATCATAATCAAAGCTTGAAAAGTATTTCTTTGAGAATTTTCCAAAGAAATTTTGAGTTTTTAGAAAATTTGATCTTAACATTTTCCTGAAAATAATAAAATTGATATAAAATAAAATATTATTTTTGCTTTTAATAATGAAATTTTATGAATGAATAATTACTATAAAAAATCCAAAAAACTGAAGTTAATTTATAGCAAATGCATGAAATTTATGTTTTATTTGTTATACAACTAAAATTCATTTTTTATCATTTAAAAATAAGAATAATCCAAAACTACCTCAAATTTCAATAAAAAAAATTTTCCGAACATATATTATTATTCCTTATCAAAAATTATGAAGTATTCTTTTTTTAAATTATAATAAAACTATTTTCAAAAACGAAAAGTGTCTATTTATTATTTTAAACTTTAAAATATATTTTATCGTTAATAAGGAGACTAATAGAAACTCCATAATCAAAATTTTTATTTTACTAATAAATTATTATTCTAATTTTATCTTTGAAATAGTAATGAAAGTTATATAAATTTGAGAATTTATAAAATCTTATGATTAATAACTTTATTTCATTTATTAAATTTAAAAATAACTTTTAATATAAAAAAAATGCAAAAATCAAAAAAATTCTGGGCTTACGATTTTTCACAACAACAAGAAATAAAGCAAGAATCTCTAGAAAACGCTAAATTAAAAGGAAGATTTTATGATGATTTATCAAGTTTATATTATGAATTTTTAGGCAGTCCACCTCATCCGGCTTTAAAACAGCCTTATGGAAAAGAACATACAGAACCCAACGCTATATCTTTTCTAAATGTTTTAATAGACATAAATACTCTAAGAATGCTTTTCCATGTAATTCCAAATTCAAAAATACTAACATTAAAATTTTCTTCTAATTTACTTGATTTCTCTAACTTCGAATTTTTAATAAATTCAGTTTTAGGCAAATCAAACAATATATTTAATTTTATTTTCGAATGGAATTCAGAATTTAAATATGAAGGAAAGATATATTCCATAAATAAAAATCATCCTAATTTTTTAAAATCTTTGGCAGAAACTTCTAATACACCACAAAATAATACAAAAGATAACTCTGAAGTTAGAGAAATTATATCAAAATATGAAGAAGAAATTATAAGATTATCGACAAGTCCAAAATTTGAAGCACTCTGTCTCAGGGGAAATTTTCTTGGAGATAAAAATGCAAAATCTTTATTCGAGAATTTAAAAACTAACAATACTTTAAAGGTTTTGAATGTCTTTAAAAATAACTTAACTTCAGATTGCATTCCAATTTTTTGTGAAATGTTAAATGAAAATAAAAAACTTGAAGAGATAAATATTGGTGGAAATTACTTAACTGATGAAGATTTAATTATGATTAAAAATTGCATAGGAAAAATCCAATTGAGCCAAGATGAGATAGAAAATTATTTGAGAAGAGTAAAAGAAAGGGAAGCAATTATCGAAAAAAATAAAAAACAAAAAGCTGCGAAAAAACCAGAAGAGCCAGTTCCTTTCGTTGAAGAAGTAGTTCAACAAGGTGACTTATATTTCATTATGAAAAATACTAAATTAAGAACTCTTAATATTATGCAAAATAATTTTACTGAGGAATGTTTTAATGTTGTAATTTCAATGTTAGATTTAAATCCTGATTTACTATTGACAATTGATAATAAAATTTTCTCGAAGAATTTAAGAGATAAACTTAACCATCCCCATAGTAAATATGCAAGCAGAATTTATTTAGCCAAATGAAAATAAATTTTGCAAATTAAAAACTAAATTGTTTACTTAATATTATTAAAATAGGTCTTAAAAATTATTTATTTTTAGATTTATAATGAAAATAAAATATAATTTGGGCTTTAATTAATTTAATTAATATGATGCTTAATCAATCCTCTTTTATGGAGAAAAGAAATATTAATTTAGTTTATTCAAATTTAATATTTTTTATAGAATAATATGAGGCTATAAAATAGGATTTTTTTTGATAGAGAATATTAATTAAATTTTTATAAAAACTGGAATTATAGAAATTTTAAAAACATTGAAAAAAAGATATTTTTTACTTCTTAATAATTACTGTTCAATATTCATATAAAAAAAATTGGAAAAAATAAATTTTTGATTTACGGTTATTTTTATCTTAATTCTTATAATTTCTTAAAAAGAATAAAATATTAGTTAACTTTATAACTTAAAAATGGAATGGAAACTAATTTATTATGACAGGCTTAAATGGCGTTTCCAAATTTTATTACTAGTAATCAGAGATTTAGTTAATATTTAACAATATTCCTATAAATAATAACTAAACTAAATAAATCAATAATTTAGAGTCATTAATAGATATTTCTTTTAAAATTATCATTAAAAATTTATCTAATTTTCAATAATTTTTTAAAATCCTAATATTTTAATCTTCTAAAAATATAGAAATTCGATCCCCTACCAATTTCAATAATTTCCTATTAATAACATTTGATTGCTTGTTTTCATATATGCTCATAAAACTATTTTTAATATCTTCTATTTTATTTGGTTCCATCATCTTTAAATCTTCTTTAGTATATAGTATATCTTGAGAAAATTCATCGTATGCTTTGTCAAATTCTGATAAATCGGTGTTCTTCAACGTAATAATTGGTTTTTTTACTAAACGGTATAAATTTAATTGATCGGAACTCATAAATAAATATTTAATTAAATCTATTTCCATATTTTTCTTCATGATATTGTTTACTTCAAAATTTCTATAAAAATTATTTTTTGACTTCTCAAATAACAAATTCCTATTTTCAAGAACACCTTTTACAGGAATTATTTTTGCAAAATATTTATAAACTCCATATACAAAATCAATTATATTAAATGTATCTGTTTTGAAAAAAACCTCATCTTGTTCTTTTTTCTTTTTTATTAGACTTTTATTTTGTTTATGGGCTTTTTCAGCAGCTATCATGTAAATATTCATTTTATTCTCTTTTTCAATCTCAAAGCTATTTATGTCAGATTTAGCTTTTACTGTTAAATTTTTGCTTTTTGAATTATTTAAATTTGCATCAACATTATCTGTTACATTTTGTGCTGGACTATTGATAAGTTCAGGATTTTCATTATTATTTAATCCTGTACCGGATTGATCATTTATCATATTTCTATTCGAATCTCCGATATTATTTTCTTTTTTATTATTTACCTTCTTTTTACCATTGATGTTCAAGAAGTTCATTTCTGAAAACAATTTATGAAGCCTCTTTCCACCATCAGGACTTTTAAAAATTCCATTATTACTATTATTATCAATAATATTTTTCGTAGAGTTTATATCAATGTCCAAAGTTAGAGAAAGAATTTTTGAAAAAAATTGAAAATCTATAATTAAATAGCTTAATATTTTTATAAAAACGACTATTGAGTTTAAAACACCTCCTGTGATTGCTAAGAGATATGGAAGTTTTTTAAATTTTATAATATATTTATAATAAGTTTCTGATTTTGATATTATAAAGTTCATCATTTGTAATGATGGATTTGAATTTAAATAGCTCTTAAAATCTTTGAATTCCTTCATCTTTTGCTCAATGGCATTTTCATAATCTAAAATAATATCATAATTATCCTGTAAAAGATATTCATTTAGCTTTGGGTTGGGATCATCAAGAAACAAATTCAAATCTTGACTAATATCATTTTGTAAATAAGATAATTTGCCTTTTATGAAACGTTTAAAACCTATAATATTCTCAGAAAATGATACAAAATACTGTGCATCGTAATTATTATCATTAACTTGTACATTTGAATCAGTTGAATATATTATAAATTTCAAATTATTAAATTTGTTAAAAATTTTTATTGGATCACTTTCTTTTTGTAAAGTTGTCAAATTGAAATTTATATTTAATTCAAAATATGAATAATTTGAATTTATAGTTGAACCTGTTAAAATATTTTCTCTATCTGAATCTTCCCAATCAATAAAATATAATCCTTTGGAATCTATAAGGAAATCACGATTCAATCTCATTGAGTTATTTTTCCATTGTTCAAAAATTGTATTTCCTTCAGCTTTTACAGTTTTTAAATCTGAATTTAAATTTTTGTTAAAATATTTATTAAAAAAAATTATTACTATTGCTAGTAAAATCATTGAATTTTGTAGTATTAAGCCTTTTCGGAACTGAATTTCTCGATTTATAAACCACACTAATGTTAAAATAATTCCAATCGCTCTCTTGTAAAATTTTTCCATCTTGATAAATAAGAGTGTATCCAAAAAAAAAATTCGAATTATTTAAATTATAAGGATTAGGATCAATATCTTTTGTAGAAATGAAGGTTATTTGTGGATCTTGTCTCAGGATAAAAGGCCAAATAAATAAATAAAACAGGCATAAAAGAAAGAACAATATTATAAGGGTACTAACCCCTCCACATGCAGTTTTAAGTTTTCCAGTTTTCCCAATTCGGAATTCAATTGTTTTTCCTATAAAGTCTATATTTTCTAGAGCATCACCAACAGCAGAAAACATTTATTTTTAATGTTAATATTTTTGAAATAAATAATTAAAATATTCAATTTTCTATTTAGAAAATTAAATTAAAAAATTCAACTTTTTGTTTTTTACCAATTTCTTTCGAAAATTTTTAATTAAATAATTTTTAATTAGATT
>Ga0194116_10006601_pt1 | contig 12311 bp, 16 predicted proteins | sample TA2MahsurfametaG_4_FD_148617 | JGI IMG/M metagenome (GOLD analysis project Ga0194116, IMG submission 148617) | Freshwater microbial communities from Lake Tanganyika, Tanzania - TA2015008 Mahale S9 surface | ecosystem: Environmental > Aquatic > Freshwater > Lake | place: Tanzania: Lake... | reverse complement strand
CCCGTTCAAAGTGAAGACCGTTATTGTTGGTCCCTTCTTATCACAGAGTTCGTGAAATTTTGAATTTGAAAATCCATGCTGAGCAGTGCTGAATAGTGGCTTGAATACTCTTGGCTTGAAATAGCCCAGATTATGCATTGCAATGAGAAAATCATGATGATGTTGAGGCTGAGAGTTGGTCCACCATTTGTGCATTTGAAGATTTCTGCACCCAGCCTCACACAAATGATGACGGAGCACACGTTTTAAGACCCTAATTTTGACAGCTTTGTAGTGTCTCCGTGTGCTGATTCTAAAATCAGTCGGGATGAAGGCAAAAAGGCGGATGATCAAGAACACATGAAAGAAAATTGGCGTTGTGAAACCGATTTCTCGGCGAAGTTTTGGTGCCAAAAAATTGACAAGTTGCTGATTCATACTTTTTCGGCTTGTTTCAGCGGTGGATTCTTAAAAATGCATAAAAAATTGCATCAATTTTTTATTGATTATGGTGTCTCACTGCCGCGCTTTATAAGCAGTAGAAATGGCTGCCCATCGAATTCCTGTGGAATAATAATATATTCCTTTTCGTAAATTGGGATCTGGTCCTTGGGTATTTTGGGAATATTCTGATACCAAAGCATCGTTCTTACGAACGTAGATATAGGATATTGGATTAGATCATATTTCTTGTAGTATTCTTTCCATGCACCATTCACGTTTCTATTTAAAACAAACTCACAGGTTGTTTCACTAAAGGGGAGACAACATTTCTCATCACTTAATAAATCCTTGCATCTGACCATTATATACTAATAGATTATTTTTTAAGAGATAATAGAGAGGGTGGTGGAGTAACACCTGGTTTTGCTTGAAGAATTAGATACGGAACACCGTAGAATTCTCTTGGGAATATATTGAAGAATTCTTCATAAATAGGTATTTTATCTTTAGGTATTTTATCAATTGTATTGAACCAATTTGCTCCAGTTGCAAAAAGGCGGTATTCCAATAAATCGTATTTTGTATAATATTCTTTCCAAGCGGCTTCTACATTTAATTGGGTTATAGCCCAGCACCGCTCAGGGGTATATCCAAGACAACGCGTTGTTGTTTCTGCCAAATTAGTATATTTAACCATAATATAATAATAAGATTATATTTTATCTCTTTGTTTAAGAAGAAGATAAGGAACTCCCTCAAATTGCTGACGTAATATTATATATTTTACTTCATAAACCGGTATTTCATCCTCTTTTATTTTTTTTATGGGATTATTGAAAAAATTTGTTCCCAATTGGATTTGGATAATATCATGAACTTTATAGAAATCTCTTTTATGTGAATTTAGATTACATTGAGTAATAATTTGACAACAATCACAAATGTCTAATTTTGAGTTTAAATTTCCAGGTGAAAAACGTAATAGTTTTTCATCTTTTGAATTTAAAAATTCATTTTTGAACATAACCATATAATCTACTTAATATTTTATTTCTGGATATATCATATATGAGAGAAGAAAAAGAGGAAGACCTTTTAAATAGTGCTTTTAGAGATCCAATCTACTATATTTTAAAAAATAATAATTCAAATTCAATTGTGCAATTTATAAGTAAAAATCCATTATCTCTAAAAACTGAATATTCATCTAAAAATTTTAAAGAAATTTTAGATAAAGGTGCAAAATTATCAGAAAAAAATGGATTATTATTTATAAAAGACACAATTTTTTCCTAAATTATAATATGAAATATGATATTATAATTATTGGTTGTGGTATTTCAACTTTATTCTATCTTTACAAACTCCAAAAAATGAATTCAAATGCTAAAATTGCAATTTTAGAGAAAGGTTCTACTTATGGAGGTAGGATTCATTCTGTAAAAGTTAAAGATGATACTATTGATATTGCAGCTCTTAGATTTAATAAAAATCATAAATATCTTATTCAGTTATTAGATGAATTTGGAATACAAAACTATACAAAATTGACATCAGTAAAATCAGTTGTATTATCGAATAAGTTGAAAAAAAAATGGCATAATTTTTTGCGTAAAACTTCTCATAAAAAATATACTGATTATCCATTTTCGTCTGTTGCTAAACTTTTTTTTACAAAAGAAGAATATATAACTTTAAAAATATGGTATGGATATGATCAAGATTGGGAAAATTCCCAATGTTATCTTATTTCTAAAAATATGCTTCCCAATTATGATGCAGATAAATATTATTATTTTCCAGAAGGATATTCAAATATTTCAGATATTGTCTATAATGCTGTAAAAGAAAATAAAAATTATCACTTTTATTTTGATAAACAAGTAAGTAAAATAGCTGAATCTAATAATATTTATACATTGGATAACTCACATTTTACAGCTGAACATATTATATTTGCATGCCCACTTCATTATATATTAAATATTCAAGGAACTAAAGAATTAACTCCTTTAACTGCATATATAGGTACAATAGTATTAAATCGTATGTATGCTAAAATACCGAATCATGGATTTCCAGAAAAAGTAATTCATAGTAATAATCCGATTTGTCAAATTATTCCTATTAATAAAGATATTGTAATAATATCTTACTCAACTGGGGAAGATGCAAAATTTTGGGTTCAACAAGAGCAAAATGGGACATTATGGAAAACTTTACGTGAATGTTTAAAACCATATTTTCCAAATGGTATTAAAAAACCTGAATGGATAATGAATAATTATTGGAATCCAGCAGTTCATTATTTTAAATCTGGTTGTGTTCCAATCGAAGCTCAATATAAATCATTTCATCCAATTTATAATAAGAAATGGTATATTATTGGTGAGGCATTTTCTCTAGATCAAGGATGGGTAAATGGAGCATTGGATAATGCTGCTACTTTTCTTTCATATTGTGATAAAAATGGAATTCCAACAATACCGAATCATGAACGAATAATAAAATTAAAAGAAGTAGAAAAACATACTAAAAAAGATGATGTATGGATAATATTATTTGGAAATGTTTATAATGTTACCGATTATGTAAAAATGCATCCAGGTGGAGATGTGATTATGCAGGGGGCTGGAAAAGATGCAACAGATTTATTTATTCAACAAGGACATCAAGGAGATGCTTTTCAATTTATGGAAAAATATAAAATTGGAATTTTAGAATCTAATAATAAAATATGAATTCCAAAGAATGTAAAATTTATTTTTCCAATTTGGAAAAAATAAAAGAGAATGTAGCGGAAAAAGTTAAAAAAATGGAAATGATACCAGATAAATGGATGGATCAATATAAACAGGAATATGCAAATTTTTCGAAATGTTATTTTGCAAAAAAATTGCGTATTCCAGGAATAAAAGAACATCTTTTGAAAACTTTGGCACAAATAAAAGGATATAAAGAAAAAATAGAAAAAACACCTACAATAATTAAAATTTTTATGGTAGATCTAGTGAATAATTATTCCAAATTTTTGGAAATGAGTGAAATAATGTGTCGTGATTTTTTGAAGAGATTATGAAGAGTTATTTGATTTTTTTAGTTCTGAAACCAATTTTGTAAATATTTTCTTAAGTTTTTCTAATTTTGATTTATCATTATTCGATAATGTTTGTTTATTAAGAATTTCTATAACATTTTTAAATTTTGGTGGTAATGGAGCTCCAACTAATTTTTTTTCATATAATTTTATAATTTTTTGCTTAATATTTGATAATTTTTCTAATAATTTAAGCTTTTGATTCTCTTTTCTTGATTTTATTTTTTTGTTTTTATCTGCCATTTTAATAGTTTTTCTTAATACTTTTATTCCTTCAATCATATTTTTCTCTTTTCTTATAAATCTATCCAATGTTTTATATTCATTTACATTATTTTTATTATTTACAGCATCGCTAATAGATCCTGCTTTTAAATGTCCTATTAAATGCTTTAATGTATATGTTTTGTTCCTAATTTTATGTTCTTTCCCATTAATTTCTTTTAATAATTTTTTATAATCATTTGGTGAAAGATTTTGAGCCAATATAGCTTGTAATTCTAATATTCTGTCGTATATTTTTTCTTTATCCTTTCGCTTTTCTCTTTTATATTTAATAAAGTCTTTTTCATGTTGAATCATTTTTTTAGCTATTTCTTTTAATCTTATTAAATCTTTTGATAATTTTTTCAAATCATTATTATTTTCTCTTAAATCAGGATTAGTTATTTTTTTTCCTAATTGTACCATAAAAAAATTTAGTTTTTCTTTTTTTAAACTTAATGAATTCGTATTTTCAAATAAAAATTTTATTTCAGAAATTTCTTCCTCCATACTTTTTACAAATTCTTCTGATTTTTTTTTATATTCTTCAAATAATTTAAAGCCTGAATTAATTGCCTTTTGTAATTCTCTAACTAATTCTTCACTATTTGACATATTTTATTATAATATATTATTTTATTCTAAATTGATGCTTTTTGTTTATTTTTCACTTCTTTTATATACATATCCATTTTTTGTAAAATATCTTTTTTTAATTCATCTCTTTTTTCCGCATATGTATTTAAATCGATTGGAGATTCTTCACCTTCAATATTTATATTTTGGAAAGCCTTAAAATCGGCAAATGGTTCTATTGTACATTTTGAATAAATCCAATATAAAATAATTAATATTAAAAATGACATAAAAAAACCATTTGAGTTTTTAAATGATGTATATGCAATAATAATAAAAAGAATAAGGAAAAAATATTTCATTTTACATGGTGTTGGATTTTTTTGCAAAAAATAGGATGCACCATATGATAATTTATCTACTGGTAAAAAATTAAGATAATTAAAAAATGTATGAAATTTGGAATTTGAGCTTTTAAATAGTAATTCATATGGATTTTCTTTTCGAATTTGATTTTCTAAATTCATAAATAATTCTTCATCTTTTTCATTTTTTGCTTTTTGCTTCATTTTTAATGCATTTAAAAAATATCCTGCTTTACCTGAAAAAATATATGCAAATGCTCCAAATAAAGATAAAAATGGTCCAATAAATAATTGAATAGCCCCAAAAATACATACTATTACTTTTTGATACCAGTATAATTTATTTTCTTCCAATAGATAGACTTTGCATTCAGGTATATCTTTATATATTTCTGGGCTCAATTCTAAATTAAAAAATCCTCCTTTTAGAATATTCAATAATGAACTTCCAAATGATAGTAATTTATAATATGTTGCTTGTGTTTCATTTGATTCATTGACAGATATTGTTTCTTTTTCAAAAAAATTATTTGAAGTATTATTTTCATATTGTTCAAGAGGAGAATGGAATATACTTACAAATTTAAGACCACAAAATAATTTGCCAACTGGAAAAAACATTGGAATATAGTTCATAAAAAGACCTGGGATGTATTTATTGGAAATATAGGACATAATTAAGAAAAAAATTATAACAATACTAAATGATTTTAAAAAACATGTATAAGGTGCAAGTATTTTTTTAGATTCTTCATTCATTGTAATTTTTGGGGGGCTATCTGGTTCTTCATCTTTATCTTTATCTTTATCTTTATCTTTATCTTTATCTTTATCTTTATCTTTATCTTTATCTTTATCTTTATCTTTATCTTTATCTTTATCTTTATCTTTATCTTTATCTTTATTTGTTTTAATTTCTGTAGGATTATTCATTAATTAATATATAAGATATTTATAAAATTATCTATCCTACTGATAAATTTAATAATCTTTATGATAATTTATATCTTTATAATATTATCTATTATAAAGATCTAAAATAAATATAAAAAATTTTAGAATTAGCACCTTTTTAATGAGATTTTTTAGGTGTTAGCACCTTTTGCCACGAAGTGGTGAAAATTGTATTGGTTTTGGGGGTTAGCACATTTTGCTATGAAGTGGCGAAAATGGTACGGGTTTTGGGGTTAGCACATTTTGCTATGAAGTGGCGAAAATGGTATGGGTTTTGGGGGTTAGCACCTTTTGCCACGAAGTGGCGAAAAGGGGCTTTTACATGAAGTTAGGACCAGCTGGGAAGCCAACAAGGTTAGCACCAAGACCAGCACCAAGACCAAATTTGAGAGAGTTATTAACTTGAGGAGCATATAATCCTAAAATAGCCATTACAGCGGCGGCAGTGAAACCAATTAAGACAACATAATCCCAAGAAACATTCATATTTTTAGTTCTAGCAATTAAAAAGGCAGCTAAACCAACTGCAAAACCTTGTATAAGAAATGATACTATTTTATAAATAACAGTTCCGATTTGAAAACCTTCTCTACGATATTGATTATCAGCCATTCTATATATTTTATGCTAGAAAAAATAATTTTTAAAAAAAGATATATTCTAAATGTTTTCGTTTGAATTTAAAAAAAACAATATATATATTTTTAGAAAATGAGTTCCAGAGAAGTTATTGAAGATTTTTTGGAGGTTGATCAACCTGTTCCAGGTCAGAATTTTGTTTGTTTATCTTTTATTTCTCCAGAAAAAATAATTAAGAGAAGAGAAGCGTTATTAGTAAAAGAATTTGCTAAATCTTTTCTTAAAGATTTAAAGCGTGATAATGATCCTTCTAAATTGGATCCTGAAAAATTAACTCCTGATTTTATTGATACTTTAAATGTTTATGATAAATTTGAGGATTTTTTATATGCTCATGAAGAGGAACTTACCAAAAAATACAATGATGAAAATGATTTCCAGACATCCATTCGTGGTCTTAAAATTCGTGGCGTCTATGAATCCAGAAGAGAGGCTGAAGTTCGAGCTAAAGTTCTTCAGCGCAGGGATCCCAATTTCCATGTTTTTGTAGGTCAAGTTGGTTATTGGCTCCCATGGGACCCCAACCCGGATAACATTGGTGAGCAAGAGTATGCAAATGAGCAGCTCAATACACTTATGAAGAAGTATCAAGAGAATCGCTCGCATCGTGACGAAATTTATGCAGCAGAGACGGAAGACCGCAAGAAGAAGGCACGTGAAGAGAACCAGAAGCGTAAATTTTATCAGCAGAAAACAGATGAAGATGAGAAAGAGGCTGAAGAAAAAATCCGTGAATTACGTGATATTGTGGATGAAAAGGACCGTCTTTTTGAAGCAGCTAGCGCCGCCAATGGTGGAGCGGCTGGAGATGCACCTGCTCCTGAACCGGGTTCATTAATGGCAGGTCTCAATGATGCCCAACATGCTGACCCATGGATGGCAAGAAAGTCAGCGGCAGCGGATGGTAAGAATTTTGAGGCAGGAGCTGCAAAGGAGGAACCCACTGCAGCAGAGAAGGAAGGAATTTTGAAGAGCATTATGAAAAATATATTCTAACTGGGAGAACCTAGGTTCCCCCATAACCCCCTCCTCTTGAAGATAATGTATTAATTTTTGAAGGAAAGCTAGGTTCCCCCATAACCCCCTCCTCTTGAAGATAAAGTATTAATTTTTGAAGGAAAGCTAGGTTCGCCCATAACCCCCTCCTCTTGAAGATAATGTATTAATTTTTGAAGGAAAGCTAGGTTCGCCCATAACCCCCTCCTCTTGAAGATAAAGTATTAATTTTTGAAATTATAATAATTTCAAATAAAAATTTTGGTATATAATATATAACAGAATATGAGGTCTATTGTTATACTTTTTCTATTAATCGGCATATGTTTAGTAGTCGTCGGATATGTCCAATCTAACCAGCAATGCCCACCTCCAGTTGTAGAATTTAAATATGTTCCTCAATCATTTGAGCAAGAACAAAACCTACCTACACCATTGTTATCTATATTTGGCACAATGTTTAATGAAGATAGTGCATGGGAACAGACACAAGGTTATGCAGATAAATATACTGCACGTCAGCTTAATAGTGTAAATAAAAATTAGCCGTAATATGTTTTATACTCAAAATATGCATAACTCAAGAAGAAAAATGCACCAATTCCAGCAACTATTCCCCAATGATATCTACTTTTCATAAATTGGTAGATATCAAGCCATTCTTTAACCTGTTTTTGATTTGTAGTATAATCTAGCATCCAAGCAGGCTTAGGATACATGCTGTAAAACATATAATTTACAAATAGGAGTACAGCTGTGAAAAGAAGGGCACAGCCATAGTTGTTAAAATAACTAGATACATACATACAAACAATTGAGGCAATAATGACACCTAGCACTAAACCCTGAAGCCACAAATTGAATCTAAATTCAACGATTGATTTATAAATATCAAGTTGTTTTTTGTCAAGGGTTTTAACAAATTCTAGAGATTCTACATTTTTGGTACTAAAAATGCTAAAACCCATTCCAAATAACAGGGCGAATCCAATAATTCCATAGGTTGAGTAATTCATAATATAAATAATATTATTTTTCATTCAAATAAATCCCATATGTCTTGACCTTTTTTACGAGGCCAATAGAAATTTCCAACAAATCGTGATCCTTTCCCGCCCAAATGATGCCCACCTTTTTGACCCAAACGTTGTGCCAATGCTGGTAAATTAAATCTAGGTGGTTTCCCAGTGTGTTTTTCAGATAAAAATACTTTATAGGCATTTGTAGTATATTCCCAGCCCCATAAAACTGCAAAATCTACATGATTCCCTGATTTCTCCGCATTTGTTATCATTTGGCGGGCAACCATTTTATATAAAGCGGGATCATTGAAATTTAAAACAGCTACCTTATGCCCTTGAAATCGTTGATATGATGCATTTTTTGCAATTTGTTCTTTTAGATTATTAACTAATTCATCATAATAATATCCAACTGTTAGCATAAAATTTTTGTCAATATTTTCAATTTGGTTATCTAATCTTGCAAACGCATCTACATCCGTGAATTTTTTGATATAAGGACTGTGGGTTATACGAAAGCTAATGTAAGTTTTAAAAAGGCGGTCATAAAATAAAAATGGGAGATGTAATTTTCGGTCATCATTATCAATATATTGAACTATAATTGGGACTGGATCTTTTGGAAAAAAGAATTTCCAAGTGTATGCAACTGCACTATGTTTTTCATCACCAATAAACCAATTTTTTTTTAATTTAGGGATCGTATCTAATTCTTTGAGCTCCTTATCAGTGCGGGGATGGTCATCTATTAGGTACAATGATTCCGCTTCTTTCGCAATAATTTCCAGATTAACTAGACTATAAGCAATATCGCAAATAATTACATTGCGACCACGTATAAAATCCAATTTTTTCTCCAAATGCCAATCAGGACGATTTCCACTTGCGGGACTTAGTGGGACAAATGTAATATTATCGTTGGCTTCTCCGATATGAACCAAATATTTATAAAACACCCAGGCACTAAATAATCCGTCATCATTATTTTGGTTATAGATACAACAATTAATTGATTTACGTTTTTTCTCTGTAATACTTTTAGCGAATTTTTCGATTTCAGTGAATGATTTTTGATAATTTGCTTCAGTTTCATACGCAGAATATTTTGGATTGGATGTTCGGGAATCATTTGAAAATAATTCACATTTTTGCAAACAATCACTTATTTTTTTATTTGTATCTTTCCTTTTATTTAAAAAATTGGAAGAATTGGAGGAATTTGAATTAGAATTGGAATTGGAATTATTCATATAATAAATATCTATATATTATTTAGATGATTTTACTAAATTGTGCTTTCAACAAAAAAATAGGGAAAGTGCCAATGTATGAAACCTTTGGTAATATGAATCCTTCATCACTTTTTCGTGGTGTAGGAGGTTTTTTTGCATCATTATTTATTCTTTTTATAGTAATACTTGCAATAATTTTAGCTGTGCGTTGTAATCCGGATAATAAACTTGCATACGGTATTATTGCATTATTATTCTCTGAAATTTACCTTATCCAATTCTTTATCCGCAAATATCTAATCAAAGAAAAGAATTATTGTGCTGCAATTTTCTAATTATAATATATGGTTTTATTTCACTTAGAATATTCACATCCAGTAGTTTCGTTTATAGTTTATGGTATAATAACTGCATTCATAATAGCATTTGCCTTTGTAATGAATGAAATAATAGATGTAAGAATAAAAATGAAGAGTGATTCAGAAAGGATAAAAATAAAATTAGTGACTCATTTTATAATTTCTTTTACTGTAATTTTTATTCTATATATCGTATTATTTTATTTATTTGGATTTGGAAGCAATTTATTTCCAATATGCACCTATAAAAAATTTTGTAGGTAAATTTTTTTATCTTTTTTATATCCTTTTTTGGAAAATATTATATTCCAAAAACTTTAAATAATTTTGACCCTACGGTTTTATCATAAAAATATGATAAAATATATTTTATTTTTTAAGAAAAAATCATATTTATAAATATAAGAAATCGTTATTAAATGGTGTTTTGAATTTATTACACATTTTCTTGTAAAAATATTTTTAAAATTAATAATTTATATTATTTGTATGTGCATAATATCATACTGGAAATATTCCATTTTTAAAAAAAAAATTATGATAATAATTACGACCATATTTTTTTATACATGTGAATTTTAAAAAATAAATTAGAAATATTTATAAATATATTTTTTCAAAAATATATTTTACGACCAAAATGACCATGGAATACCCCCATGCGGATGACTTTTATTTTTTTTCAATACCATAAATGGTAATCCATTTTTTGAACCTAATGTAAAAATGTTACTCAAAAAAAATGGTTCCTTACCATGTCATTACCATAAACATTTTTCAAAAAAGTTCAGAAAAACGAAGCTGATGGTACGCCATTACCATCAAATTTTAGCTTCTCGGTGACCTTTTTCGACCCCTCTTACCACGAACCTTAATGCAATACCATAAATTTTCGCTCTTTTTTGAGAGTTTTATGGTAATAAACGACCATTCCAAAACGTTATGAGCTCCGCATCTTGATTTTTTCTGGTTTTTTCAAAAATTGGCTTATCATATTATTTTTTTCTCAATTTTTTTTCTTAAAAAAAATGGTAATATTATTATCATAAACATTTTTTAACATACTTTTTTATGGTATTATTTTTCAAAGTCTGAACAGTATCACCATTTTATCAGTATTTTACTATTTTTGGGTTATAGCCTTATCAGTAGCCCTGATTTACCATATGGTAGCAAATTTTTTTTAAAAAAAAGTTGTCATCCTTAATATTTTACTACCATAAATTACCATGAGAAAAATGAAATTAAACAAAAATCAATGAAAATATTCCCAACTTTTTATTTTACTTTTTATTTTTTTTATTTTTTTATCTGATGTGTTAATGTTTAAATTTTAAAATATAAAATAAAATAAAAAATAGTTACTGATGACTGATACAAAAAAAGGGTCAAAAAAAAAAAGTGTTTACTTCAGTTTATACTACAAAAATTCGAAAAAAAACTTTTTTTTTAAAACCAACAACCTATTGAAAATCGACGAAAAAAATCAAAAGTCAAAAATGGGTCTGGTAATTGCTCATGGTAATCCCATTATTTTGTATTTTTTTATCGTTCTATCATATATGGTAATCTTTTTAATCATAAAATTCTGCAAAAATCACCCTATTTTTATACCCGATGTCACAACATCATTACTAAATTTATAACAGAAATGTATGTAAAACTGAAAAATAAAGTAAAAATAAAGTGGCTATATTATTGTATCCCAAATTTTGACCCATGGCGGACACTTGCTACCATTTATTAACGAAAAATGTGCTCATCTAATTTCAAAAATATTACCACACATGGTAATAAAAAACCTATTTTCTATTACATGAGTAAAAAACGACTACCACACCCTTTTTTTTCTTGATTTTTTTTGCATTTTTTTTCATGAAAAAGGTGCCAAAACGGTGCCACTTTTGGACCCCCCATTTTTTGAGAAGTTTTTGCATTTTTGGCCTTACCTTACCGCCTTACGACCAAACCTCTTTTCGGATTTTTTCTAAAAAATGGTCATTTATCAATATTATGGTAATATACTGATCATATAAAAACCTAAATCAAAGTCAATATCAAAAAATAAGATGAAATATTCTAAATAATTTATGATCGCCTTTTTAACGAAAACCCCATAAAACAACTTTTTTCTCGAAATTTTGACCCGTGGGTTTTTTTCGAGCTTTTTCGACATTTTATCATAATTTGACCAATTATTTTTTTAAACAAAGTAAAAAAAATCTATTTTTTTAAAATTTTAAAAGAGTCATTTTTTAATTTTTTTGATTTTTCTAGATTTTACACCTAAAAATATTAGTTTTTATCAAAATTCATCAGCCTATTTTTTTGATTTTTCCATAAAAAAAATGTCTGATGAAATTGGTAAAAATGACCAAAAATCA
>Ga0194116_10006600_pt1 | contig 12315 bp, 6 predicted proteins | sample TA2MahsurfametaG_4_FD_148617 | JGI IMG/M metagenome (GOLD analysis project Ga0194116, IMG submission 148617) | Freshwater microbial communities from Lake Tanganyika, Tanzania - TA2015008 Mahale S9 surface | ecosystem: Environmental > Aquatic > Freshwater > Lake | place: Tanzania: Lake Tanganyika... | reverse complement strand
TTATCCTTTTAAAATTAAAATTCTATCAAAAAATTTCTAAAAAATTATCTTTTTCAAAACTGACAAGTATTTTAAACAATTTAAGTATCAATATTTATAATATAAAAAACCCCAATAAAAAAATTTATTAGGATGATTGAAATTAGAAGTAAAAATAAATAATAGATATTTAATAAATTTCTATAATATTTTCAAAAATGAAATCGACAACTAACTATTTTTTATCAGAAAAATATCTTTATATTCCTTTAAGTGGAATAAAAATACCGAAGTTAATTTATGGAACTGCTTGGAAGAAAAATAAAACGAAAGAGCTTGTTTTAAGCGCAATTTCAAATGGTTTTCGTGCAATTGATACAGCTTGTCAACCCAAGCATTACCAAGAAAATCTTGTTGGTGAAGCCATAGAAACATTAATTTCTCAAAAAATTATCTCTCGAGAAAACCTTTATATTCAAACAAAATTTACTTCATTAGACGGTCAAGATTTAAGCCAACCATTACCATATAATAAAGAAGGAAATTTAACTGACCAAGTTCGACAATCAATACAAAAATCTTTGGATAATCTTCAAACAAATTATCTAGATTGCCTTTTGCTTCATTCTCCAATGAAAACTTGGGAAGAGACATATGAAGTATGGAGAGTTTTTGAAGAATATGTAAAAAATAAAACAATAAAACAAATTGGAATAAGCAACATATATGTTCTACCACAATTAGAAAAACTCTTTGAAAAAGCAGACATTAAACCAAGTGTTGTTCAGAATAGATTTTATATGAAGACTGGTTACGATAAAGAAATCAGAAAATTTTGTAAAGAGAATGGAATTCTTTATCAAAGTTTTTGGACTTTAACAGCAAATGATCACATATTGGAAAATGCAAAAACCATTGAGATAGCAGAAAAATATAATAAAACTCCAGCTCAGATCTTTTTTAAATATGTGTTGCAATTGGGGATTGCTCCTTTAACTGGAACTAGTAATGAAAATCATATGAAGGAAGATTTGGAGGTTCTGGAAATGGAAGATTTGCAAGAAGATGAGATTCATCATTTTAATATTTTTATAGATGGACTATAGAAAGATAATGAAATCGAAACTTTAAAATTAGAAAAAAATATATTTGAACCCAAGAAGAGATTTTTTCAAAATTTTTATAAATCTTCTTTTATTAACGAAGACATAAATTGAAAGAAAATGACACAATTTATAATAAAAAATAGATATTTTAATATTATCATAATATCAGCTAAAAGAATTAATTAATTTTAATCCAAGATTTAAATTATATATTTTTTTTACTTTTTTAAATACTCATTAAATAAATGTTAATTTTGACTTAATTAAATATCAATTTGATTAATATTTATTAAAATTATTTTGAATTTATTAGCTTTTAAAACAAGAATTAAACGAACAATAGTTGAAACTATAAATATATTAATTTATGGATTCCTTGAATGGAAAAAATTCCAAATGATTTTTATTTAAAAATTCGAATTTTCTCTCAAATAAGAAATAATTAATTTTGAACGATAATTAATATTTTTTAATTTCATTAATTTATTTCATTTCAAGAATATACAAATTTTCAAAAATGAATTTTAATAATATTTAAATCTTCATTTTAAAAATGCCAAAAATTTATGAAATATCTAATGAGATATATAGCTTTTTAACTCATTATAGAATCTCCTAAAAAAGTAAATTGTCAATTTTCTCAAAATATTTTGATTAAAATTTGTTACTCTTTTTTGATTATTTATCTAATTCATTTTCATAGTTTGATTTTAAGTTATTTGCTCGATAACAATTTGTCAGATTGCTATAAATATTACTTTTCACAATACTTGAAGGATCTAAATTTCCTGATATTTTTTTATCAATGAGAATTTTATTATTATTCCATAAATTATAAATGTCATTAATTTGATAAGGAGAACTTGTATTTAGACCATGATATAGAGGTAAATTAAATAAATTAGAAGAAATAAAATTATTTGCGCTTTTAGGATGATTTAAATTGGGTAAATTTATTAAAGAATTTTCTAAATTTTTCAAAGGTGTTGAACTTGTATTTTTATATTGGCTTTGATTTAGCATAAATAAATTTTGATTATTTTTATATAAAAGTCGTTCATCAATTTTTAATTGATTCAATTTTTGAGAGAATAAATTTCCTTCTTTTTCTATTTCCTTAGATTTTTCATTTATTAATTTTTGATTAGATTCTATAAAATGTTTATTTTCATTTAAATTAATTTTTTTTATTAATTCGTTTTGATTTTTTATTTTATTATCGAAGTCTTCATATGTTTCAATATTAGTTTTTAATAGAATATGTTTTGAATTATTATTAGAGTCTAAATTTTTAATTTCTTTAAAATTTCCACTATAATTTTTAGCTATATTTAATTCAAAATCTTTATCAGCCTCTGAATTATAATTATGATAATTTTTATTATTTAAGTTTGGAGAAAGTAACTTTGAATTATTAAAATAATCATCAGAATTTCCGAATGAGGGATAAAATCCTCCACTTTGAAAATTATTATTAATCTTCTCATTTGAATTACCGATAATATTATTATTATTTAATCCATAATTACTTATATTATTAATTCCATTAAGAGCTAATAACATTTCGCTTTGCCAAGGAGAATTATTGATAGAAGCTATGTTTATTGGAAGTAACCCAAGATTTAAGTAAGGACTTGGAACATTCAAATTCAAATCTGTTGGGGTTAAAGGCATCATATTTAATGGAAAAGGATTCAAAAACTTTAAAGTATTAGAATTTGTTAAGTAATTTTGGGTTGTATTGATTTGAGTGTTAGTATTTGATGGGAATATTGAAGGGATTTTAATATTTTCATCATTTTTTAAAATTTGATTTACATTGTGATTGGCAGTGATTAAGATTTTATTATTTAAATCATTTTCAAAATTAATCTGAGATTCATCTGGATTCTTTTTTGGGTAATTTATTATATCATTTTTATTGGATTCATTAGCTAAGCCTAAATTTTTATTAATTGTATCATGATCATTAGTATTATTATTTGTAAAAAAAGTTTTATTAGTATTATTATTAGTATTTGTTAATTGATTATTATTAAAAGTTTGATTATTATCAACATTTTTCGTATATGTATCTAATTTTTGTATGTTTTCTTCAATATTGTTTTCTAAAGGATTTATTGAATCTTTAATTAGTTTGATATCATTTATTATTAATGATTTACCAGTTTTTTGATGATCTTGAGAATTTTCTTTATTTATTTTTTGTCCTACGTTATTATTTTTTGAATCTCTATTTTCTATGATAAATTCCCCTTTGATTGAATTTTCAATTTTATTAAAATTGTTTAATTTTTCATCTCTATTTTTAATTTTTGAGTCTCCAATATCTATTTCACAATCTATATTAAAAAGTTTCTTTCCTTTTATTTTGTTTTTATAACTTTTTTCAGAAGTGAGTATTTTAGTATTATTTGAAAAAAGATTATTATCCGAATTATTTTTTTTTTTTTTAATTTCTTTTTTATTATTTTGTTTTTGATAAATTATATTTTTATTATTATTTTGTATCAAATCAGTGGTATATTGTTGAGTTTCATATCTTTTATTATTAACATTAAGAGCAGAATCATTCTTAAGAATTTCTTGAATAGGTTGATTATTCGATTTAGAAGGTTCTTTAGTTTTTTCAATTAAATCCTCTATAATAAATAAATATTTAAATTTTAAATTTTACGGATTCTTTTTTCCATTTGATTATTCAAATCTATTTTATTTAAATTTGCAATGAAATCTATGTATTCAGTTGTTGATTTATCTGTTTTATCTAGTAAAAATGTGCTAATTGTTCCACTGGGTAGGCAATTTTTGTCATTTTCATTATTACTTCTGATTGTTTTTCTATTGAGTAATCTCTCTATTTATTAAAAATTATTTTAAATATTTGATTTTTACCCAATAATTTTTCTCTGTTATCTCGTTTCAATTCTACTGGTTTTTTATCTTACAAATAATTAAATATTTTATTCAGAGAATTAGATTAGTATTAAATTGAAATTAAATATCCTTTTATCTATGTAAAATCATTTATAATAAGTTTAATTACCTAAAGGATTTTCATTTGGGTTTTTTTTTTCTTGTGTAAATTCATTTTCTTCAAACAATTCTAAGTTAAAATTTTCATCTTGATCTTCTTTAAAAATTTTTTATGATTAAAAGTTGATTTTAAAATAATTAATAATAGGACCTTATAATTATAAAATTTAAATTTTTACTTTGAATTGACTCCAATTTTTTATTTGTTAATTTTGGTAAATCCTTCTTCATTAATAATTCTAAACTTTTTTCAGTTCTTCCTAATTAAAATTTTAAAATTAAGATATAAGAAATTTTGTTTATACCTATATTTTTCTCATTATTTAATTCAATATCTATCTTTTTATATTTAGGACTGGTTTCTTTATTATTAAAATCATTACCAGTTTCACAAACAATCATATCTATATTAAATTAATTTTGTAAAAACTCATTATATTCAAAGTTAATTAAGAAAATAATTTTGAAAAAATAAAATAATATAAAATAATTTCATTCATTTTATTTGAAAAGATGTAAATTACTTTCTTTATTTTCTTCCTCATTTTCTAAGTTCATCTTATTGTCTATATCTTTTTTAAAATTTTCATCTTTAGGAATCTGAACTTTGAGTTTAATTTTATTTTTTAGTGTTTTTAAAGTTCCTGTTGGATTTTTATCTAAATGTTCATTAGGCTTAGTACTTCCATTTTTATAATTATTAGAGACTTTTTTAAGATTTTCATTAGAATCACATTTAGAAAATCTTTTTGAAGAATTTATTTCATCAATACTATTATTTTTCTTATTATTATTTGAATTTTTAATTTCATTTTTAAAATTTAAATTTTCATTTTCTTGATCATAATAATATTCTGTTACTGGATTATTAAAGATATTATTTTCTTTGAAATTTAGTAAGGTTTTATCATTTACTTCTTCCATATCTGATAAATTTTTATTTTTTGTAATCTGAATATTTGCATCATTATTATCATTATAAGTTAATGATTTGTTTGTATTCAAATTATTAGTGGAAGAATGATTTTCAATTTGAATTGTTTTATTTGAACGAATAGGTTTTTTAATATTATTTATAAAATTATCATTTTGATTATCCATAATTAATCTGGAAGTAGAATTTTCATTCAAAATAAATTTCTCTTGATCCATTTCATTTTCAAAGATGTTTTTAAAAACTTCATTTAAATTCAATTTTGTGTTGTTATCTTTAATCTTATCCAAACTCGAAAAACTATTTGATAAAATGTTTGCTTGATCAGGAAAACTATTTTTAATTATATTTTCAATAGAGTTTTTGAAATTTTTAGAATAATTTTCTTCATTTTTTTTATGTTTCACATTATCAATTCGGTCAAATTCATTTTCACTCAAAATAAGATTTTGAACAGAATTGTTTAATTTATTTATAACATTAAATTCTTTTGGGTTATCAATAGTGTAGGAATTATTCATAATATTTTTATTTTCATTAAATATTGAAATTAATGATTTATTTAAATCGTTTTTTTTCGGTGATTTTATTTTCTTTAAAACCTCATATTTAAGTTGATTATTGAATAAAGGAGAATTTATATTTTGATCAACTTCGAATAAATCATTAATAATAGATTTTTCGAGAAAGTTATTAAACTCGAAAGTGGATTTTCTGGTTAATTTTTCTTCAGAAAAAATAGAAGATTTATTTTTATAGTTTGATTCAAATTTATTTTGAATATTATAATTAGAGTTTTCGCTTTCTTTATTATTGTCATGAACACTTTTCTTTCCTAATATACTTACTATACTGGATTTTGTAGGATTTATTTGAGATTGATTGTAATTATTATTTTCTAAACCATTTTTATTTAATAAAGGCTTTGAATTAAATGAATCTATTTTTTCCTTATCTTTTTGAAGATCGTATAAATTACTAGATGTTCCTTGATCAAAATTATTTGAATTAATCCCAAATTGATTATTATTATAATTATAATTTTCAATTTTATTTACGATTTTATTATTTTCATTTTTACTTTCAACTTGAAAATTATAATTATTTTTGTTCTTTTTATTATCTATATAATAACCAGCGAAAAGCTTTTGAAAATCTTTTATTTCTTTTAGGCAAGCTATAGTATCTGAGCTTACTTCGAAATCAGGAATCAATTGATTAATTGTCGAAATTAATTCACTCAATTCCTTATCAATTTTTATGATATTTTTCATATCTAAATGAATATTAAATAAAATAAAAATTACTTTTTTGTTTTATTGGTATTACATCATATGGTTTTCTAAATATATTTATTCCTTTTAAATTGTTAACAGTGTCATTATTCAAATCCTCTTTTATATTTTTTAATTGATTTTTGTTTAATTTAATTATTTTTCCATCTTGTAAATTTGTATCATTGCTAAGTTTATAAGATTGATTTTTTTTCAATTCAAAATATTTTTCTTCTGTAAATGAAATTTTTGGATTTTCAATCTCGTTTAAAAAACTCCTATATAATTGTGAATCTGGCTCAAATTGCTCTTTTATTTCTTCTAATTCTAAATCATACTCAACATCCTTAAATTTTATATTATTTTTATTGCCAATAAAATTTAATGAATCATTTTCTAATTCATAATCATTCTGTGAAAATTTTATTTCATAAATTTCTTTAATTAACTTTTCAATATCAATATTTCCTGAATATTTATTCACAAAAACTTTGGATTCCAGAGGGCTTGTGCTATATAAAAAATTTGCAATTTTAATTTTATCTTCGTATCTAATTACTGTTAAAAAATTCAGTGCATAAATATTAAAAATGTTGCAATAAATCAAAAAAAGGATTATAGCAATAATATCATTTGTTTTTTTGAAAATTTTAGTTAAAATCTTTTTCTCTATAGAAAAATCATAATATTTCAAAAAATTGGGATCATTAAAATCAACATTTTTGAAGTCAAAATTTAAATTTTGATTCAAATTTCTTTTACCACAAATTTCATTAATTCTGTCTATAAATAATTCTAATTCTGAATTTATATTTATTAAATCTTTTTCATATAATTTATCTAAATGAAGAATTTTTCCATCCAAAATCTCTTCTAATTTTAATTTTCTTAAAATTTTTTTATATTTTTTTAAATCCAAAAGATTCTCAAATTTAAAATTATTCGTAAGATTTTCATCTATTATAATTTCATCCACTGCTTCTTGCTTATAAACAAATATTGAATTATCGTTTGTAAGTGATATGAATTCATTAAAACTAGAATTAAATCTTTTCTTCAAAATATTCGGATTAAAGTCTAAGGTAATTTTAGATATCATATTTTGAAAATCAGAAATATCTTTGTCAGGATTACTTGAGGAATAAAAATTAAAATTTTTTTCCCTTTCATTTATTTCAGTATTTATGAATAGAGAATTATTGTTATTTAAATTATCATCAAGAATTATTGATTTATTTAATTCTATTTTTCCTTCATGATATTCAAATTCTTGATTCTCATGTATTTGATTATTCTCATTGACTTGAAAATTTGGAATTAATTTCTTTTTGAATTGGATTTCGCTTTTAGGTTCGTTTGTAGTTTGCTTTAAATGATTACTAGAAATGTTATTATAGTCAAAAAAATTATTTGTCGTTGTCTCGTCATAATCATATAATATTTTATTTTGATTAGATTCGTTATCTTTATTGGGCAAAGCTGAAATATTTCGTTCAGAATACTTTTTGTTCCTAAATGATTTAATTTTAATATTCGGTTTTTCAATATTAATGTTTTTTTTATTTATATTGTCAATTTCAATTTTTTTTTTATTTTTTGATTTTTTCACAATTTTAGAATTATACTTTTTAAGTGGATTTTTAAATTCATCTGATTCAGAGGAAAATAAAATTGACCCTGAATCTAATGATTTTTTCTCATTAAAACATTTTAATTTTAGTCTATCTTTGAATATATAAATTTTTTTTTTTTTTTTCGTTAATTTATTTGATTGGTTTTCCATTAATAAATCTTTTCTTTCTTTTAAATTTATAGAATCATCATATATTATTTGATTATGATTCTCAGTTTTATTTCTATTTTTTAACCTATCAGTCATTAAATTTATGTTTTCATCTTTTAAAATGTTATTGATAAAAATTTTTCCTTCATTCTTGAAATTTTTTTTGCTCATCAAGTTTTTTGTTAACTTGTTATATTGAGCTCTATTTTTATTTTTCATTTTTCTATTCAAAGTACTGTCATTTTTATTTTCTAATTTGATAAATTTATCTTGATTTGAATTTTGATTAGAATTTTTGCTTTTTTTAATTTTATTACTCTCTATTTTATCTTCTTTTTTTGATAATTCTAAAATATTTTTATACTTTAAAATGTATTTATCTAAAGTTTCATTATTGTCAATATTATCTACATTCTCAACTGTTTGAATATTGAAATTTTTATTTAAAATCATCTTGTTCGGACTATCTTTTTTTACAAAATTTAAATATTTTTGATTGTCATCATCTTTATCTAAATTGGATAAATCTGCACTTTTTTGAATACAATTTATAGGATTGATTAAATTATTATTTTTAATCATAAAATTATTTTGAATATTTTTATTCAAATTGAGATTTAGATTATATGCATACGGAGATTGAAGACAAGAACTGCAACTACATTGTATATTATTATAGCTGGTATAAGTGTCTGGTGACATTATACAATTCATATTTGTTTCTTTGTTATAATTGTTTTTAGGATCCAATTTTTCTCTTAAATATTTATTTTGATAATTTTCAATAAATTCATTAGCAATTTCAATAATATCATTATTGTTTTTAAAGATATTTATTGGAGAATTATAGCAATCAGGAAGTGGAATCTCATAAACTTCTGAATTTGGAGATTGAATAAGATCTTTATTTTTTTCAATTATATTATCAGATTTGGAAATTTCTATTTCTTGTTCAGAAATGTTGTTTTTAAATAAGATATGTTTTTTTTCAGCGATTTCTTTGTCTATCATTTCTGATAAATATGAAATATTTTCTGCTTCCAATAAATTTTCCTGATTTTCATTATTTTCAACTCTCTCAGAAATAAGAGGATGATTAAGACAATCTGAATAAATTTTAAAATCATTATTATTTTTTTCATATTCATAGATTTTTTTTTCGTTCGATTCATTATAAATGAGATCTCTCACTTCATGTTTACTTTCATTTATAATATTTTGATAAATCTTTTCTTGATTTTTTACGTCAATAGTTGTGTTATTATTAATCAAATTTTTATTTTCATTTTCTTTCATAATATTTATTATTTTTCAATTAATTTTTTAAAATTCAAAATTTGAACTTTTTTATTTTACAATTTTAATTGAATATTTTAAGTTTAAATTTATTAATTTTTAAGAGAAAAGAAGTAATAATATTTTTAAAAGATATTATCATAACGTCATTTTTTTGTAACTTAGGAATTTTAAAATAAATACACCAAATAAATTTTAATAAGTAAATAAATGTAATTAAATAGCAAATTTTTAAGTTTGCGAAACAATTTTTATATATATAATACAGAATTATTATTTAATCAATATAAATATAAATATTTTTTTTTATTATTTTTTTCTTTTTCTTTTACTTTTAAATTTTTGTAAAAGTTTTTAAAAATTATCAAAAAATGGAAATTTCAGAATTACAAGAGCATTTACAGGATAAAAATGAGGATCAAATCAAATTAGAATGCACAGAAATTAATAACTTCAAGTCTGAAAATAAAACTAAAAATATTAAAAAGTATCGTTCAGCCTATATAATATTTTGTAGTGAGATAAGAGCTATTTTAAAAAGTAAAAATAATTCTGAAGATCAAAATTTATTAAATGCTCATATAAACAAAAATATAAATCTAAAGTTGAGTAATAATAATGATATCTCAAATGAATTCAATTGTTCAAATAATTTAATTTATAATATAAATGCAGAAGATAATAAACAAAATTTAGAAGATTCATTAGCCGATAAAATATTGCAATTATATAAAGAAACTAAAATCAATAAAATCCCAAATAATGTATTAACCAAACAAATTGCATTTTTATGGAAAAATTGTTCTGATAATGAAAAGAAAATTTATTATGATAAAGAAAAAAAAGAGAAAATTAATTTCGAATCATCAAAAAAACAATGTGGGTTTAATTACAAATATAAAAAATGTGAGAAATTTAAGAAGCCAATTAGATTTCGAACTCCTTATATGTTTTTTGTAAAAGAACATAAAAAAAATATGCAAAAAAAGGGAAAATTTGAAAACATTGAATATATTAGATCTATTTCCGAAAATTGGAAAAAAATGCAAAAGGAAGAAAAGCAAAAATTTTATAATATGGCAAATGAAGATAAGAAAAGATATGAATATGAATATGATTGCTATATGAAACAAATTTTTTCTATGAATGCAAAGTGCAAAAAAGGAAATAGTCGAAAGACAGAAAAAATAAATAAAATTTTATCTAAAATCGAAAAAACCCAAAAATTTAAAAAATTTAAATTTACGAAAAGAAGCTTGAAACATAATATAAAAAACTTAGGATTAGAAGATTTTTATAAAATAAAAACAGAAAATTTATTTGATTTTTGTCAACAAGAAATCTCGAAAGAAAGAAAAAACAATTTAAATGATATTAAAAAAAACAATATTAAATTTCTTAAAAAATTTGAAAATGAAATATTCATTAAAGAGAATATTATAGAATCTCAAAACAATAATGATGTGAATTCTTTTTTAAATAAAAAAAAGAATAGAATTTATAAAAAACCTCAACATGTATTTATAATAGAGAAAACTAAAAAAAATAGATTTTCAAGAGCAAATAATCAAAATAATAAATTTCATCATGAAGATTTTATTTCAATCAATAACATCAAATGTCAAAATTATTTCCAAAGCAATGAAGAAATAAAGACCAAAATAAAGGAAATTGAAAATTCAAATTTATTGAATGACAAGATGAAAATTGATTCTAATTTTAATAATAATCTTATTCTTCAAAAAAATTTAAATTTAATTGAAAAACAGAATTCAGTAAATAAATTTAAATTAAAATTAAAAGATGAAATTTCAGATTTAGTCAAATATGAATTTGATACAGAAAAAAATGCTCAGAATAATAAAATAGAAAATTATAATAAGAAAATTATAAAAATTAACTATGAAGAAAACTCAAAAGTCAAATTTAATTCTTTAAAAAGTAACATTAATAATTTTACAAATGATAGTAATAGTTATTTGATAGAGCCTAATACAAATAGCATAAAAAGCAATTTAAATAGTATAATTACAAATTTAAATATGAATAGTAATAGTCTATTTCTACACTATAATCATAATAATTTAAACAAAAATAATGATGAATTTAAATTAAAAGAATCTGAAATGTTTGAAAATTCTCCAAGATGGAAATCAAAAAATAATTTAAAATTGATTGGTTCAAATAATTCTTCTTACATTAATAAAAATAGTAATCCAAGCAACATAAATTATTCGAAATATAACTTTAAAGATATTCAAATAAATAAAGATTCTAATGAAAATTATAACATAAATGCTAATTCAATTTGTTCAAATTTAAATTATTCAAATGAAATTGTTAATAATAAAAATTATGGGAATTTGAAACCTAGTAAATCCAGTTATAAAAGAAGTTGTGATAATTTAGATAATATTTTGAATAATTATGAAATTAGTAATTTGAATTTAAAAAGTGAATGCTTAGATGTCAATGCTGATTCAATGAATTTGGATATTTCTATAGATATTGAAGATATAGAGAACTGATAAATTAAAATTCTTATCAACTAATAAATAACTTGCAGAAAAAAAATTCAAATCTTAATCAAGTTTGTTCAAAATTATTTGGATCAAAATTGAATTATAGAGTTGAATTAAAATAATCTAAAATTTTCGAATTCAAATACCAAAATAATTTTTCAAAATTTTTTATTTTATATTCTTTAATAGAGATTAAAATTAATTAATTTCATAAAATTTTAAATATTTAATTTTAATATCAAAACAATTCTTAATTATTTTACAGCTTTTATTACATTAATATTTTGTTATTTAAAAAAAACTTATTTTTTGATAAAATAAAACTAAATTAAGATAATTACTCAAAGATTTCATATAAAAATTAGATTATAAATTTCCCAATCAA
>Ga0194116_10006597_pt1 | contig 12318 bp, 8 predicted proteins | sample TA2MahsurfametaG_4_FD_148617 | JGI IMG/M metagenome (GOLD analysis project Ga0194116, IMG submission 148617) | Freshwater microbial communities from Lake Tanganyika, Tanzania - TA2015008 Mahale S9 surface | ecosystem: Environmental > Aquatic > Freshwater > Lake | place: Tanzania: Lake Tanganyika... | reverse complement strand
CAAGAAAGAACTTGGCCAAATCTTAGGGATGATTTGATGGATACAGTTGCAGAAGGCGGAGGTAAATCAAAAAAGCCTCTTGATCTACCTACAAGGGCAACAACAAGCGCAATAACCCCGAATAACAGGATGAATTCTATACTTTCTGTTACAAAATTTTGCGCTTGTATCTGATCCATTTATGAGCTCTTTGCAATTTTTATATAGTCATCAATACGATTAGAGAGCTCTTTTAAGAACTGGCTGTGAGCCATTCCTGTAGGAGAAATGAAGAAATCGTCAGATCCCCATGCTACCTGTCTAAAATTATATTGATTGAATTGTTTTGGAATAAAATGTTTGTCATTGATCACTTCTTGGAGGATCACTTGAGGGGTATCTGTTCTATTATCAACTACAACAACGCGGGCTGTTAGGTTGAGGTTTGCGGAGCACTCTTGGGGAGTTTGAGACCTGTCAGAAGTGTTTGGGATTTCTTCATGCTCTAGCATTTCTAGAAAAACAACAAACTCTTCTTCAGCAAAGCTTTTTTTGACCCATTTTATATCTTCACCAAAAGGATCGTTTGTAGATTTAAGCTTGCGTGTTACAGATTTTGTTTTGTGGGGATCTTCTACTTGGAGATTTTCTTTTTGTCCAAGTTTATAGAATAAAGAATATGTGATTTCGTCAGAAAGATCCCAACTTGTTGTATGCTTGGTGTTGTCAATGACCGGCGCTATCGCTACTTTGGATTTAAATAGGTTTTCAGATGCAGATACAGATGAGTCTTGCTCATTATTGCGGCAAGATGCAAGTAAAGAGAGTGCAATAAGGCAGGTAAATATGTTTTTAGACATTGAGTGAGCCTCCATGGGAATAATTGTCTCAATTAACGTTTGTTGGTCATCAACATAGCAAAGGGTTTCAATTCTTTACTAGATTGAAATAGGACCTTTTGAAAGGCTCTTGAGAACTACTGCACTGTAAGGTTCCATTTTATAAACGTATTTTTCAGCATGCTGATGCTCGGTGTCAGTGAAATGGTAAATTTTGTTTTTTTCTGCTGTGTCTATTACCTTGTACCAGTGATGGTTTTTTTTTGTCTCAGGTAGCATTAATTTTACAGGCTGGAAGTCCGCATTGAAGGCTACGTATAAGTCGTTTCCAGAAGGGTCACGCATTGTGTAGCAAACAAGTCGTGATGAAGGATCCCAGTTAGCCTCTAGAGGTGTCTTCCCATGCCATGTGATTTCATCATTAGATAAAAACGTTGTTCTGCAGAAGAGGTGTTTGTGATCTTTTCTGAACTGAATCAAAAATTTAACGTAGTCGAAAAAATGTTTATTTTTTTTTATGTGATCCCAAAGCATCCAGTTCAGTTCGTTGTCCTGGCAGTAGGGATTATTATTGCCGTGTCTTGTGTGTCCGTATTCGTCTCCCATGAGTATCATTGGTGTTCCTACAGACAGCATCAGAGCTAACATGAAGTTGTATTTCTGTTTTTGTCTTAGATCTAAAATTTGATGGTTTTTAGTTTCTCCTTCATGTCCACAATTCCAGCTTTCATTGTCGTTTGCACCATCGGTGTTGTTCTCTGCATTAGCTATGTTGTGTTTATCTTGGTAGCTAACTAGGTCCGTCAGGCTGTACCCATCATGTGCTGTGATAAAATTTATACTATTATATGGCGCACTTTTCTCCCCATACAGATCTTGAGATCCACAAATTGCTGTTGCAAAGCTTCCAGACGTTGAGTCTGTCCCTTTAATAAATTTACGTACATGATCTCTATATTTGCCATTCCATTCAGCGAATGCACCATCTCCTGGAAATGATCCCACTTGGTAAAGGCCCGCGGCATCCCATGCTTCAGCGATGAGTTTTTTATCCTTCAATTTATCACTTTTAAGTATTTCTTCGATCAGAGGTGGGTGATCCATAACCCCTCCATCTGTTCCTCTAGTAAATATCGATGCTAAGTCAAATCTAAATCCATCTACACGCATTTCTGTAACAAAGTATTCCAGAGAGTCTACGATAAGTTTTTTTACAAAAGGGTGATTGCAATTAAATGTGTTACCTGTTCCTGAATAGTTTTTGTATGCACCTTTCTCATCGAGTATGTAGTAGTTCTTGTTGTCGATTCCTTTGAACGAATACTTGGGACCTGTCACACCAGATTCTGAAGTGTGGTTGTAAACGACATCTAATATTACTTCGATGTCGTTTTCATGTAGTTTTTTTACCATTTCCTTGAATTCATTTATGCTAGAATCCCAATCACCATTTGCAGCGTACCTGTTCATAAGGCTAAAGAAATTAACTGTAGAATATCCCCAAAAGTTTGTCAGGTGGGCATTCGTTATAGGGTTAATGTTTTTGTTCTCACATTCATTAAACTCAAAAACGGGCAGTAGCTCGATAGCATTAACTCCCAATTCTTTAAGATAAGGTATTTTTTCTATCACTCCGAGAAAGGTACCGGGGTGTTTTACGTTGCTGCTCTTATCTTGCGTAAAACCCCTTACATGCATTTCATAAATGATCAAGTCTTTTAAATGTCGATTCGGGGATTTGCTTTTACCCCAAGAAAATGTGGATGGATAGATGATCTTTCCTTTGGGAGAGTAAGATGTGTTGTCAGTGTGGTGCTTGCCCCAAAGATGACTTGAAGATATTGACTTGGCGTAAGGGTCTAATAGATAGTTTTTTGCGTCAAATATATGACCCTCTGATTCTGAGTTTGGTCCATCTACCCTGTAGGCATATACAGTATGCTTAGGGATGTTTTCGATTTCAACATGCCAAATGGGGCCTGTCTTGTGAACATCAGGGGATAGCTGCACCTCAAAAAATGGGGTGTCTGTAGCACTTGCAAAAAGGCATAGGGTCACTTCGGTCGCATTTTCTGAAAAAAGGGAGAAGTTTGTCTTATTGCCACTAAATGAAACGCCAAGTGGAGATTCATAACCCCGGCCAATATTATAATGTTCGAACATACTTTACCCTCAGTTAACTATGAACATATCCTGCTCAATGCGGCATGTGCCCTTTAATGATATTTCTTTAATATGTTGAATCATAAAAATTATTAAGATACAATAGATATTAAAGATGTAATAGATTGCCGGGTTTAGCCCAGGCTAAAAATGCTGTAAAGATATGAACGCTAAAAGTTTCAGATCTTTTATTTTTTAGTTGCTATTTTTCTCTGCGATAGGAAAAACTCATTTTATATATAATCTATTGATAATAGGCACTAACCTTAAAAGGAGGACATGTTCATGTCATTGGAAAACGCAAAGGCCAATTTGAAAGAATTCGGTAAAGAGCTTAATTTAGAATTGGTTTTTGATGAGAATTATACATGTATATTAGGAATCGATAATACCTTTTCTTTGCACATAACTTATGAGCCTAATTCTGACAGGCTGTATCTATATTCTCCTATACTTGATGGACTTCCAAAAGATGACAAAGTTCGTTTGAGACTTTATGAGTCCTTACTTGAAGGTTCTATGCTTGGTGGCCAAATGGCTGGTGGTGGAATAGGTGTTGCTGTTCCTGAAGAACTCATTTTGATGCACTGTGTTTTAGAGATGGGGCTAGGAGCTGATGCTTCTTCTCTGCGTAGATTTGCTCCACTATTCGTTGAATCTGTTGAAAAATGGCGTGAAAAAGCAAAGAATATCATCGAAGGAAGAGAAGTTCCTAAGGATGCTATGCCTTCTCCTGCTGCTGGCAAGCCAGGCGAGCGCTTCATTAAGATTTAATCGATTTTCAATTCATCTATAGAGATCATTCTGTAAAAAGTTTGATCTCTTTTTTTTATCCTGCGTCAACAAGAGATTCCAGTTTTTTGCCAAGGATGCGTAAAATTCCGTCCATCTCTGATTCTTGGTCTTCTCGTTTATCTTTGATGTTATTTACGCTGCTTATTACTGTAGAGTGATCTCTTTTGAAGAATTGACCAATCTGAGTGTAGGGCATTTTAAGTCTATTTCTGCACAGGTACATAGCTATCTGTCGAGGTACAGCACAATCCTGGCTTTGAGATTTACCTAGGATGTCTTCTGATTTGATTCCGTAATGTTCAGCTACAGACTGTACGATTTTTTGTGGATTCAAAAGCTGTTGTTTTGTTTGAGCTATAAGGTCGCTGAGGATCTCTTTTACGTCCGTTTCTCTTAAGGTTATGCTTTTGATTGTGTATTTAGCTGTGTGAGATCTGAGCACTAGGGCCTCTATGGCTTTGTGTAGTGATTTAAGATGGTAAGAGAATGTCTCTAGTAGAAACTCGATAACCTTTTTGTTTAAAGGAAACTCAAGCGTCGATAGTCTACTTTCTATCATTCTAATAAGCTCATCTTTATTTAAAGTGCCAAGAGGCAATGCTATTCCCCATTCGAACCTACTTACCAGACGAGGTTCGATGTCTTGAAGAAATGCCGGCGCGCAGTTAGCAGACAGCACAATTTGTTTTCCAATAGTATGAAGGGTATTGAACGTATGGAAGAACTCTTCCTGTGTGGCTGTTTTTTTGGATAAAATATGTACATCATCAACAATAAGCACATCAACATTACGATAGGCTCTACGGAAATCTTGCATATTACCACTGCGGATAGCTGCCACTACGTTTTCTGTAAAAGTTTCCATTTTAACGTAGCAGGTAGTCACTTGCTTCTGTTTAAGTGCATGTGTTAGTCCCATTAGCAAATGTGATTTACCAGATCCAGATGGGCCATATACGTATATGGGATTGAACTGACCTAGCTCAGCTGGAAATGGAGAAGCCTTTTTGAAGCCTGATATGGAACAAACTAGTTCGTAAATCATTTTGCTTGTTTCAGTGACTATGAAGTTGTCAAGGAGTGCGTGAGGGTCTAAGGTGTCTACTAAAAGCTCAAAATGAGATTTGACGGAAGAAAGAGATTTCTGTTCGACAGAGGCTACTATGTCAGAGTTTTCAGGTTCGATAGGTGTCGAGCAGGAAAGATGTATTTTAATTGGATTGAAATTATTGTTTACAAGGTGCTTCCTAGCTTTTGCGCGAATGTGCTCTTCAAACCAAGAGATTTGGAATGAATCAACGGCTTCTAAGTATAGGTTGCCAGCATCAAAGTGTACAACCTTTAGGCTTCGAAGCCATTTTTGAACTGTATCCGCCCCGAGATCGCTCTCGAGGACGGTTAGAAATTGCTGCCAGGCTTGCATGATATATTGGCTGGTCGCCCTCTATTTTACTCTAATGAGATTAGGTTTATTATTGGAAAATTTTTTATTAGTCATCCATTGCTGTAATATACCTAGAGACATCGATGATAGCCAGTAAATATTTAATCCTGATGGGAAGTTGTAAAACATAACTGTGAATACTACAACCATGATGTTCCCCATCATTTTTTGCTGTTTTTGCTGGTCAGTAAGTTGCTTCACATCTTTAGGGAGAGGAGAAGCTAGTTTTTGTTGGAAGAACATAACAGCGCCAAGCAAGAATGGTAGCAGGTGGAAGCTATTACCAAAGAACGGAAGAGGGTATCCCCAGCTAAATAAAACATCAGGTTCAGTTAGGTTAGTTATCCATCCAGGAATAAAGCTTGCTCCACGTAGTTCAAATACCGACTTAAGTAGGTCAAACATACCAATAAGGAATGGCAGCTGAATAAGGATAGGGAAGCAACCAGTTAGGGGGTTTACTCCTTTTTCTCTATACAGGGCAACAACTTCCATCTGAGCTCTTTTAGGGTCTTTTTTATATTTCTCTTGTATAGCAGTCACCTGAGGAGCAATTTGTTGCATCTTTAAAGATGACTTCATGGACCAGCTGTTTAGCGGGTATAGCATGAAACGTAGAACTATAGTAAGCAAGATAATGGAAAGTCCCCAAGATGTTGTTATCTTGTGGAATAACTTCATCAAAATAAATAAGAATTTTGCAAAAGGTTCTGATATGAAAGTAAACCAGCCCTGGAAGCTAATTGCAGATACATATCTAGGCGTTTTACCTGTTTGTGGATCCTTGAATGTTTCATCAAGAAGCTGTAGTACATCGTCTTGAAAAGGACCAGCAAACACTCGGAATTTCACAGTGTCAGCAGATGCTTTTAGTGGAAGTTGTATCTCATAGCCTGGAAATTTAGAGGCAGGATAAAGATCATTTTTTGCATCAATAACTGTTATTCTGCTCGGGCATGAAGTACCATTTACTTGGTTTGATGCAAGTCCTGAGTTGTTGTCGAAGGTCGGCGTTACAAGCATTCCTAAGAAGCCGTTGGAATTACATATCCAATTTGGTGTGTCTGTGTTGATAGAAGGAGATCCTTTAGGAAGAGATAGGTTTTCTACAACTGTTTTTTGGTTTCTTTGCGTTAGGAACTTTAGGCTTGGGGAGAAGTTTCCAGAAATAAGCTCAACTTCTGGTATTCCTGTTGTGATCCATAGGTTTCTATTGTCACCTTCTACATTGATCTCAAGGTCAAAACAGAAAGGCTGTTTTGTTGCATCTGTTGGTAGGAAGTATCTTTTTGTGATTTTTTTCCCACCGTCAGTTGCTTGAAACTCTATAGTGTTTTTTTCAAATCGTGTTACGGAAAAGTTGAGGTTTGCGGTGGATGGATCGTCGGAAAGTGTGTTGAAAGCGTAATTTCTTGCTGGTGTTCTAAAAGTAGTTACTCCATTTTCATCGATGATACTTCTTCTAAGCAGAGGGTAGTATCCACCAACAGCCCCTTCTGCCTTGCTCATCACAGATCCATTTTCTACAGTCTTATAACCATAGCAAGGGAATTTGTCATTTTTAGGGTAGTCCTTAAGCATTATCTTATCGAAATTGATCGGACGTATGATGCTTTGTGGGTTCTTATCAGATGCCATAGGGAGGTTGATTTCGGCAATAGCACCACCATATGTAGAAAAAACGATTTGTTGATATTCATTTTCAAGTACGTAAAACTGCTCTGAGCCAATTTGAGCGTTGGATGCAGATGCTGGATTTACTGGTGGAGAGGCAGCAGTGGTCGGCGCTGTCTGGGAGAGCTGCTCTTGCTGCGCTTTTTTCGCAGAGCTCTTGGAAGAGAACCATTGATTTACAAAAAAGAGGGAAGCTGTAAGAGCGGCCACAAAAATTAGTGATCGTTTATCCATAAATTTAGAAACCCTTAAAAATAATTAAAAAAAGGCAATCTTATCATAAGGATATAAAAAAAACAAATCATCGAATCGCAAAATACTAATAAATAGATGGAACTATTTACTTTGGTTTTTGTGTCAGAAATTTAGCTACAGCAGAAGATACAGTATTTCTTTCGTATATAAACATGCTAAGTGGTACACAGTGAAAGTTGTCACAGGGCGCCCAATTAAGATTATTTAAATTTATTGTTTGAATGTTTCTTTGCCTTGTATCTATTGTTCTCTGTAGTTGAAATTCTTCTTTGATGATGTAGTCTTTAGGGTGGTGTAGAATTAGAGACGGTGATTTGATTTTTTTAAACGCCTCCGTGCTATTGAGCCATCCCCAACCCAATAATCTAAGTACATGCCTTGCTAAAAAGGAGATAATAGCATTTTTTTTAACTAAGCTAGAAGCTATGTCGATGATATTGGAGAATGATCTATCTATTACCGTATTTCCTGTACATTCTGGGTGCATTGCTTTCACTTGAGATGTAACCGCTCCGCCTAGAGAAAATCCCATCATGTGGATATCTTGGGTAGGGATCTTGAGCTGTTCTTTGGCAAACATATAAACGCTATCTAAATCTAGGACAAGATCTTTAGCTTGTAAAAGACTTCCCTTAGAAAAGCCAGAACCTCGGTAGTCGAATAGGATGAAATTACATTTTTTATTCAGTTTTATAATTTCTTGCATCGTATCTATAAACGTCGATTCGACACTCACAGAGGCGTTTGGCTGCGCAAAGATGACAACAGGGTCGCTCAAAGACGTTCCTTGAGGGCAGATTAAACTTCCTTTGATATTTTTATTATCTGGGGTTCTGATATTTATCTCTGTCTGCGTGCATTTCAAAGTAGACAAAATATTACGATGATTTTGATCTGATCGAATGATTCGTGCTTGCGTAAATGTAGTGGATGGAACTGCTAGAGATGTAAGAAATCTATGTATATGGCTAAAGAAAAATTTGCTCACCTTATCAAACAAGGAGTCCTGAAGATTTTCATTTTGCGTATTCCAACGTGCTTGGTAATATAAACTTGAACTACTTGCTCGTGTTACCATAAAAATTATCTTTTTTTAACGGGTATTCTAGTTGTTGATCCATTTAAATCGAATACGAATTATTACTTTATTTTTTTAGTAGAAAATCTAGCGCTTCTAAATGCGCCCCGATGTCGTTTGCATTTGTGAAGTATTTAAGATGGATTCCATGAACGCTAATCGAATGAACATTTTTTATTATGCGATCTGATAAATTGATCGTGAAAAAGTTATTGAATGTGGGGATCTTGAGGTATAGCTGGGAAATGCCTAGGATTACAGGATCCTTGGGATGAAATATAATAAGAACTTTCGATTTAATTTTTTTTAATGCTTCCACGGTATTTAAAATATTCCAGCCAAGGAAATGCATCATTCCATAGGCGGCATATGAGATCACTTTACTATTGAATTTCTCAAGCGCCACATCGGGAAGAGTTGTAAATGACCTGTCATTAACATAGTTACCAGTGCATTCAGGGTGCATAGCTTTTATCTGAGCTGACACTCCACCTCCGAAGGAATATCCGAGCATATGGATTTTTTCAGGAGGAACTTTTAGCACTTCAACGGCAAATTGGTACACAGCATCCCCGTCGATAATGAAATCCTTACCAACCAAGGGTTCTCCTTCTGATTCACCACATCCTCTGTAGTCGTAAATTAAAAAATTACAGTTATGATACCTGTGGACAGCTTCTTGTATAATATCCTTGAACGTGAGGCTTGTACTTATGCAAGAGTTGGGTTGTGAAAAAATAATCAAGGGAGCATCACCAGGGCAGTGATGGAGCTTGATGAAAGTTCCCCTGATTTTAATACCGTCAGGTGTTGTTATTTCAATGGGTATTGCATCAATGTTATGTTGAGAAATCCATAAATTAAAGGATTCTCTTTTATTTTTTATTTTCTCAAGCGACGATTTTGAAGAGGGCAGTGATTCTTTAATAGCAAACTTATGTAAATAATATAGCGCAAATCTACTTATGCGCTGCATAAGGGTGTCTTGTAGTTGATGGTTGTATTTTGTCCATTTAGCATTGAAAGTGATGGAGTTTGATATCGCTAGAGTCATAAGACAATCCTGTTTTAAAAAAAGGATTGGTAGATTAGTAAAAACTTAATCTAATTGTAAAGAATTTATTAAAAAAAACTAGCTAGTTGTTTTCCAAGGAAGTTAGAAAGTCTTTTCCTTCTTGAGTACTAATGAGGTTATCCAGCCATTCATCTTCAAGAATTTCTTCTAAAGGTGGCAAGGCATGAGACCTTTTTGCTTTTTCCAAGAAATGCAAAGATAGAGGGTACTGTTGCTTTAGAGAAAATAGACAGCCAAGTTGGTAATAAGATGTGATGTTACCAGCTTTAGCAGCTTGCATCAGCTTATATTCAGCATCCGCAAGAGATGTCTCTAACTCTACAGGATTGGTTGTAGTCTGAGAAATATTGATGTGGGTAACTCCTATATCTACAAGGATCATATCGTTGTCTTCATCTTGTTTTTGAGCTACTTTGAAGTAGTGAAGTGCCTTATAGAAGTTTTCAATATCACCATTGAGTTCACCGAGATGGCTAAAGCAAACAGCCATTTGATATTTTAGTCCTTTGTAATCGGGACTTATTAACATGATGTGGGCTAAAAGCTCTAACGCTTTTGTGTAGTAATGATCTTCTTCGTTATAATACCCGAGAAGATCCAATGTTTTTGCATATTCAAAAAGCCATTCTGGGTGTAGGTATATTGCATTTTTTTGCAGGAATAAAACACTTGTGAACTGGAAGACTGCTTGCTCTAACTTTTGGGCATTGTCCGTGATTTCTCCGATATTTGCTAGGCACTTAGCTATTGCAAAGTTATAGTAGGTGTTACTTGGACATATCTCATACGCCTTTAAGTAGAAGCGTAGAGCTTTTCCTAGAGCCTGTTCGTCGTGATCTGCGCATCCTATGATATGGTAATTTTCTGCTATGGCGTACCAGTGATGGTCAAGGCTTCTATCTTGTGATAACCCTTCTTGAAATCTTTCGATAGCTTGGTAGCGGTACTCGACATCGTTGTAATATTTAGCCAGACTGTTAAGAGATTGACCGTGATTGTAGCTGAGGGTGCAGTCAATACTGCTAAGGTCATAGGCCTCCTCTATTTTATTCAGGCCCTCTAGTATTAAATCTAGTCGATCAGAAAACTCGCCAAGAAGAGATAAGGATTCACCCCAAAGGCCTAGGATTTTTCCGTGGGTTGGATCTATCTCATGACACTTGCGACACTCTGTAATGGCTGTTTTTAATTTCTTCTTATCGCGGGTTTTTTTAGCTGATTTGATAAGAAAAGTAGTATAGTCAACATAAAGTGATGTGTGTGTGGGTTCAGCTTGTATTGCCTTTTCAAAATATTCACAGGTTTGGTCGAGATGATCTAGTTCATGTGTGTACTGATAAAGATGTTCTAGCGCTTTTGCTAAGTGCATGAGTGTCTGAGATGCTGATGTGGGCTCTTTTGTCAATGCGTGTTTGAAAAAATAAATCCCTTTAACGCATAGCCTTACATCATTAATACATCTAGACAAAGTAAGGCATGCTTTGCCATAGTTTTCCCAAAAATAAGCACTGAGGCTTTCGCATGTAGATGCTGCTTTTTGGTAATATTCTATGGCTATTTGCCAATCTACTGCTTCTTTAGAGAAATGTGCAAGCTTGCTTTGGGTGTAAGCTAGTTGACTAAATAGCTCTGAGACAGCACCGGAGGGAAGGTTGTCAGAAAGGCCTTGCGCAATGTATATTATTTTTTCGGCGTCTAAATAAAATGTTTTTTCACAAGTAAGCTCTCCGAGCTCAAATAAAGTTTTAGCCCAGAGTAACCATACATCAAAAAGGTTTGCTTCATTAAGGGTTGCTCTTTTTAATTTTTTACTTGCATGGCGTAAAATATTTGCCTGTTTTGATTTTACTCCATATTCAAATAATGACTTTGCTTGTCTATACAGAAGCTCCGCATGTTCTCCACCAACTTTTATAGCTTGATCAAACAGTTTAAATGCTTGCAGCTCATCATTGTTCTTTAAGCAAGACTCTGCCTCTGATGTGAGAGTATTGGCCATTTCTGTGGTGTCTGTGAAATCGAGTTCATAAAAATGTTTTGGCAGTGGAATCGGCAGATTCTTAAGAAAGTTTTTAGTTTTTTCAGAGCTGTCCGGTAGTCTATCTTCCATAGCCATAATCCTCTGTTTTTTATAAAGAACCGGATTATAGAAAAGGGGTCTTTTTCCCACAATCTTAAGCCAAATTTGAATGCTTATTTTGTGGAAAATCTTGTTTTTAACCACTCATATTCAATTTTTTACGTAAAAAATTAAATAATTCTTTTTATGTAAAGGCTAGTTTTCAACAGCTTTTGTAAAAACTTTAGTGAATTCTTCCATAGAGAACATTTTAGCTTCTTTTGTTTTGAGGAAAGCCTTGATGTTACTTATGTACAAGTTGTAATCATCCTCTGTGAGATTGCTTAAAAACAGACATAGCTCGTTATCAGTGTCGAAGTCTCTTCTATCAATGAAACAATTTGTAGGGATGTACTGTGTAATGTTAGATGCTCCAAGATAAATGGGTACACATCCATTGCTAAAAGAAGCAAAGATCTTATCCGAGATGTATCCTTGCGTATTGCAAACATCTTCGTAGCATATGCTAAAGCGGTAGTTTTTTAATGTATCCTGGTCTTCAAAATTAGTTTCATCTACACCGTTTGTCCACTGTGATTGCATCGTATGCATGAGGTTTGATCTTTTTTCTGAGACTAGACTTTGGGTAAATTTTGTCTGTGTGTTTATTAGCACGCATTGCATTCTATCGGAAAAAGAGGGGGCGTCGTTAGAAAACTCTTTAAGTGCTGGTATGTGGAATTTGAAAAACTTTTTATCATCAACGAGATCATCGTTCCAAGTATAAATCTTAGAAAAGAGATCTTTAGCTTTTGGAGAGAACTCTTTAGAGTTGGGAACTTCAGGATTAAATGTAAAAAGAATCAATCTATCAGAGTGTACTCTTGATATAGTCTGTAGTGAAAGGTCTGAGGGGATATCCCAAAATACCAGTAAATCTTTTGGGTTATTTGAAAA
>Ga0194116_10006596_pt1 | contig 12318 bp, 7 predicted proteins | sample TA2MahsurfametaG_4_FD_148617 | JGI IMG/M metagenome (GOLD analysis project Ga0194116, IMG submission 148617) | Freshwater microbial communities from Lake Tanganyika, Tanzania - TA2015008 Mahale S9 surface | ecosystem: Environmental > Aquatic > Freshwater > Lake | place: Tanzania: Lake Tanganyika... | reverse complement strand
CCCCATATTTATTATCTTTAAAACTTTTTTAATTATCGATTGATATTAAAATATATCCAAATGAAAATATATTAAATTTTATTTGAGAAACAAACAACTATAATTTTTCTATTGAATAAAAATTTTCCTTTGATAAGCTATATCAAAACATATAATAATAAAAAATTAACTTTCTAAAGTAAAAAATTTAAAACATAAAAAAATGACTGACTTTCTAAGCCAGGAAAACAACACTAATGTAATTATGGAGTCGAATTTTCTCCATCAACAAAAAAATATTGGAGAGTCCAAATCTAAATCAGGCTTGACAGAATCTGAAAAATCTCCTGTGAGAAAACGAGAGTATAAAATGACAGAACAAGAAAAAGAAGAAAACCGAAAAATTCTTAAAAGCATGAATCGTAAGTTAAACTTCACAAGAAACCCTCGTTTTAGAAATCAAAATAAATGTCTTTTATATAGCAATGCACTTTTTCAAGAAATTCTAAATAAAGAAAATCCTTTTGTAGTTGAACCAATGATTATAATTTTCAGAGAATATCTACTTAATTGTGTATATCAGATAGATTTGAAACTGACAAACAGAAAACAAATTTTAACTAGTTTTAAATATATACCCCCATCTACAGAGAATTTCTCAGTTAAAAAAATAATTTATCCTAAAAAGGACACGAGTTTAATAGCTCCTGGAATGCATGCAAAAATAGAAATTTTATTTAATGCAACTTCTTTAGATTCATTCGAAGATGAAATATCAATAATAACTGAATTTTTTGCATTTAAAGTTCCATTAAGAGCTATTCGAGAAAAGCCTTCCCTTTCTCTTGAAAATCCTATGAATTGTGGAAAATGCCTTATTGGAGATCAAACTTCAATGGTTTTTCGTTGCAGAAATAATGGTGGTGATGCCCACTTCAAATTTGTAGTTGATGAATCTCTTGAATATAATAAATCTCCTAATAATTCTGTATATAATGGGACAAATTATACTGTAGATAATGAAGTTTTGGTAACTGGTCCTTTTTCTATATTCCCACAAGAATTTTATCTATATAAAGGAATGTCAGTTGAAATATATGTCAATTTTTCACCACAATCAGAAGGACTTATTGAAAAAGATCTTTTTATATGTTGTGATTCAAAAATAAATATTCCTCATAAACTTACAGGAGAAGGAATAGGCGTTGATTTTAAAATTTTGGCTATTGATGATTTATTAGCTGATCAAACTTTTGAGAAGCTTGAAAACATTTTTTTTGAAGATACTTATCCGTCTACAATTGTATCGAGGAAGCTTAGAATAAAGAATCTTTCAGAATTTCAATTAAAATATCATTGGAATATTTATGATATGTATGAGTCAAATAAGAATTTTTTAGATGATAATGAAAGCTATTTTTCTATTAGCCCTGAAAATGGATATTTTGAACCTTTACAGGAATTAATATTTACAATTAATTTTCAACCCAGAAATTGCAAAAATTATGAGCAAAAGCTAGATTTGATAATTGAAGAAATTCCTTTTCAATCAATTAAAAATTTTAAAGTGAATAATTTTAATAATTTTGACAATTTTAACAAAAATAGCAATATCAAGCTTGCGAAAAATACATTTACAAAAGGAGAACCCTTTATGCTTGCTCTTAATTCCCCCTATCCTTCATTTCCTTTTTTTTCATTTAATTTAATAGGAAAAGGAAAACAATGTGAAATGGAAGTTGATAGTAAAATTATAGATCTTGGAAAAGTTTATTTTGGAGAGAAAATAAAAAAGAATTTTAACTTATACAATACAAAAAGTGGAGTTTTGAAGTTTAAGATTTCAAAAATTCTTCAAGGGATGAAAACTACATTATTGGAAAATTCAAAGTTTCGAAATAAGGAAATAATTGGATATTGTAATGAAATAATGAAAAGCACAAATTCATATTCAACTTTTAATAGACAAAACAAAAATATAAACAAGTATGGCTATGATAATTCTATATTAGTGAATAATTATTTCAAGTGGACTAAACCTGGAATGACGTTTACTGATCATTTTAGAACTGAGTCAGTTTTTAAAATCAAAAAGCCTACTAATTCAAACATTAATGAAATATTTGATAAATTTAAAAAAGAAAAAGATTATTTTAAGGACAAAGAAGATGATATTGTAGTAGATGTTAACAAGTCTATTTTAATAAATGATGATTTAGAAAATTACAATAAAAAGAAAAATGAAAATAATAATGTGAAATCAATTAACACTCATTATGATTATTTCAAGAACACAAAAACCGAGATAGATAATAATTTTTTGAATTACAGCAATTTGAAAAATTGTAAATTTTTGAAGCTTATGACTTCTAAGGAAAATTTTACAAATAAAATAATTATTAGAGAAAATAGTAAAAGCTTAAAATACATCCCAACAAAAGTCTCGTTTAATAATACTAAGTATTTGAATAAAAATATAAAAATTAGGGATACTAATAGTAATAATAATGTTTTGATTAATTCAAATGAAAATACAAATAATACAAGTAATAATCAAGATAAAAAGAATAATGTAGTTATTAAGAGACCTGAATCAAATGTTACATGTCTATCAACAAATTTTGCAAATAAAAACAATAATAAAGCAAGAAGCCAAATTACTGCTCTTGAACCAATTTCAGAGAATATTAAAGATATAAATAAGATAAATAATGATAATACAAAATTGGTAGATGTTAAAAAATCGGCCTATCTTTTAAACAAACCTTTAACAAAAAGTCTTCAATTGAAAAAACCTGGAAATTATGTTATAAATTCTAATTCTCTTGCAACAAGTCAAAGTAAGGAAACCAAGTCTCAGAAAAAAAATATTTTGAAGCCCTTAAGCTCCAATAATCAAACTCAACAACTTCTAAAACAAGTGGAATCTAATAATTTAAATAAAGGTGTTAATTTAAAAACCAGTAATTTGTCCAAATCTACAAATTCGAACATTTTTAAAAATTTCGGATCTACTTCTAATGAGGAAGACAATGATGAAATAGAAATTAATGAATCAGATGAACTAGTTATTAGCAAGGATCAAACTTTTTCAATAAATATTTTGTTTCAACCTTTTAAATTAGGGTTATTTAAATGTTCCTGCATCATAAAAGCTGAAGATGGTATTCCATTCAGTGTGGATTTGACAGCTAATGTGATTGGACCTCAAATAGTTTCAGATATTCCAGCCATTGATTTCGGTTTATTTTCAATTAGTGAAATAAGAACTATAAAATTCAAACTTTTGAATATTTCTCGTGCTCCTGCAAGATATTTGATTAAAGAAAGTCGTTATAAAATAATAAATTTTGAAAATTATTTAGAATCAGATTATTTAAATGATTTACAAGGGATAATTTTAGAGAAGAAGACTAAAAAAAAAATCGAAAATTTGAATGAATTCAAAAATGAACATTTAAGAGTAATGAATATTGAGATATTGGATAATTATGAAATGAAATTTAGTCCAATATGTGGAGTTATTCGAGAAAATTCTGAAGTTGAAATAACAGTAAAATTTTTTAAAGATTTTTAAAATATTTTAAAAAAAATTTATAAATAAATATTATTAATTAACTTTAATAATTTAATCTTAAATTTAGGCTTCTTTCGTTTCGGCATATCCAAAGTATTATAATGATCAAATTGAAGTTTTGGTACAAAATTCTGAATCTTTGTTTATAAATGTACATGCTGATTGTCAAGAAGCCGTTGCTTATATTGATAAAATTCATATTAATCCTTTGAATATTTTTGTAAGTGTTCCAATTTCATTTGAAAATAATACGATTAGAATTGTAAATCCTTCTAATCTTCAAATAAATTTTGAATGGGATAATATAAATAATTTAGATGAGAAAATTATAGAATTTTATCCACGAAAAGGTGTTGTAAAGCCAAGATCTTATGTTGAAATAAGCTATAGTATGACCTATTTTATGAGTAAGGATGAAAAATTTTTTAGAAATTTTCTAATAAGTTTTTAAAAATTTAAATTTTTTTATTTGTTGAAAAATTTAATATTTTTTTAAGTTAAATCTTTGGATGAAATATATATATGCAAAATTGAGCAAATGGATGTCCCATTGGGAATAAATATCAAAGGAAAAGTTACTGGCCTTGATATAATTTATGAATACACTGATGAAGCTTTTAATCAAATGCATTTATTGGGTAAACTTGAAACAGCATCAATCCATTCATCAATAACAAGTAATTCTTTAATTAGAAAGTCTCTATCAATGAAATCTAATAATAGATTTATAAAATCTGGAACAATAAAATTAGATAAAACTTTGAAAATTATTGATTTAAAAAATTTAAAAGTAAACAAGCATTATTCTTTTCAATTTGTTCTAAAAAATTTGTCAGGCATTAGCACAAATTTTTGCTTTGGTTCTAGAAATTTTTCTCCTGGAGTTGAAAAAGATCTTAAATTTGAAATGCTTTCTAAAAGTTCTCAGATGAATCTAGATAATAATATAATAAGTAATACATCTGATTTCTTGATAGAAAAAAACCATTCTTCAAACAGTCATAATTCATTAATTCATAATTTCCAAAATAATTCAAATATAAATACTTTCAATGGAAGTATGAATCTTAATAATGAAAACAAAAGCACCCAATTTATTAAAAGCATGGGTAAAAAAAATTTAAATGTTTTCAATAACGATAGATATAACATGTCTATAAATAATGAAAATAATTTTAATAGCAAAATCAATTTTAACATTTCTGAAAATAATAATTTTAGTAAAAATAGTAGCATTAATAATATAAATTTTAAAACAAATCTTAATCATTTAAATTCCTCTGGATTAAAGCCAATAAAAACTTTAAATTCTTTGCGTTATTCTCAACTAGCGGAAAAAGGCATTTTTTCTTCAAATTCTTCAAATATTGATGAGCCTATTGGACATATCCTTTTAAACGATCAACATGAAAACCTTATTTTTACATCACCGAAAGGAATAGAACATACAAAAATGAAGCAAGTAGAAAAAGAATCACATATGTATTTATCCAACAAAAAAGGTGTTGCTTTAGTAATTGAACCGAAGCAGGGAAAACTAGAACCTTATTCAGAAATACTTATAAACATAACTGTTTATAATGAATGTGTTGGAGATTTTGAAGATGAATTAATTTCGCAAATCAAAGGTTTACCAGAAAAACGTTTTCCAGTACTTTTGAAGATAAGAGGAAATCCTCTTCAATTAGCACCATTTCAAACAGGCTTTGATTATAATGAAGAACCGCCTCTTTTGAAAATGGGAAACGTGATAACAAAAATTAACCAAATTAATAAAACCTTTAAAGTCATAAACACTGGAGCTAATCTAATTATGCTAGATTGGAAAATTTTCGATTATAATAAGATTATAGAACCAGATCCATATAGAGAATTAATTAAGTTAAAAATATGTGAAAACAAAGGAGCCTTTAGTTTAAAATATTTGCCATGCCCTCCAGAAGAATTTAACCAAGAAGATAAAACATATACAGTTGAGCCGAAGAATTATTTAATTCAACCGAAGAGTATAAAAGAATTTAACATTAGCTTTAGAGCAAATCAAGCAGGTTTAAAATCTGCTTTATTGGTTGCTTATCCAAAATTTATGGATAATAATTCTTCTTCTAATGTTGGATTAAGTGAACTAGCAATTAAAATAAATTCATTCGGAATTACTCCTAACTTGCTTGTGGATAAAACTGTAAAAATTTATCTCTATATAAATTAAAAAAATTATAGTTATTATTTATATTTTTTTTGATTTAAATTATATTTAAAGAAAAATTGCTTTTTTAATAAATTTTTTTTTAAATATAAAACTATATAAAAAATTATTTTAGCTTCATTTCACAGGTAAATACATATACCGCTTTTATTTACATTCATTTGGGATTAGTCAAAAACCTAAAAAATCAATTGTGTTAATAAATAAAGAAAAAATAAATTTCATTATAAAACTAATCCTTGAAGGTCCATTTAAAATAGCGAAATCAGAACCACTAGAGTCTTCTATGGGAAATTTTGTTTATAATATTTTTCCTAAACAAAATTTAAAAATTGAAATCAAAGCAATAAGCCCTGATCCCAAAAACTATGAAGATTGGCCAATCAATTTGATTAATGAAAAGCATGGAAAACTAATTTGTGTGTTTGAAAACGGAGAAATTCAGGAATACTATTTAACAACACTTTTAAAAAGGCCTAGACTTTCGATTTCAGTTACAGGTAATGATGCAATTGAAAGTAATAATTTTATTGACTTTGCTTATGTTAATTGTGAATCCTTTAAAAAGTCAGTGCTTTATATAAAAAATGAAACTGACGTTTATTCAGATTGGTCAATAAATTATCATAAATTTGTACCGAAAAAATACTATGGATATGGAACTACAACTAAAGGTGAAAAAGAGGATATTGATATGAATGATGATCCTGATGTATTTTTATTCTCTGTAACAAGTGGAGTTATTCCAGGTCCTTCTCTTCCTTTGATAAATATTCCTTTAGGTCCATGCTTGCCGAGAGTTGATAATTTAGAAAGGGATAAATTATTGCCTGTAAAAGTAGAGATTATGTTTAAGGTAATTTTCAATTTAAATTAAATTTTTTTACTTATGAATTATTTAAATCTGAAAATTTTATTAAAAATTTTAGCCGAAGAAGAATGTATTTTATAAATGCCGATATAAAATTATTACTTCAACTGGTAATAATATTGATTTCATTCTAAAGGGTTTTGGTTCTTATAATGAAGAAGAAATTATATAATAAGAAATTATTGTAAAGAAAAAGATTATGCATTTCTTTTTTATATTTTACTAAATTAATGTTTATATTTATTATCTTAAAATTAATATCTGGTATTAATTTTTATAAAATGATTTCAAAAATAAAAAATCTTAATTTTCATAAAATTTTTCCATAGGTAAGTAAAGTATAAACTAATTTATATTTTAAAATAATAAAATTAAATTTTTTATTAATAAAAAAGTTGAATTTTCATTTTAAAACAAATAATATATGTTAAAATGTATAAATGATATATAATAGAGAGTTTAGTTTTTAATTTTATCATCTTAATAAAATGATTATTTCTTATGATAATTTTTTATTCAATTAGGATTGATTTTACAATTCTATCAAAAGACTCTTTTAAATAAAGATTTTTATAATTTAAAAAAATAAATTCATGAATTTGTTAAAAATTTAAAGAATTTTGTTGAATAGAATTCCACTTTATAAAATAATAAACTCAAAAATATTAAATTATCTATTATATTTTATTGATTTCGAATTTTAAAAATTATTCATAATAATTTTATTAAATAGCTTTTTCTTTTATTTCTTGATTATTAGAATTATTATTAATGATTTGTTCATTTTTTTTAGGTTTTTTAACAGTTAATTTTTCAGAGTTAGGTAAGGTGTCAATTACTTCTATTTGTTTCTTTATTCCTTCTAAAATAAAAGTTTAAAAAAATTAAATAAAATTTATATTTTTAAAGTTAGAATTCAATTTAGATTTTATTACCTTCTTCAATTTTCTTTAATTCTATACAAGTAGCTCCATCACAAAAAGGAGCAACTTTAGAGAGTTTACATCCACAAAGCATCATAGAATCGCATTTTTCAGCTAGTTTAAAATTAACTGGTCTGAATCCAGTATCAGAATGGCTTGAATCACAAAAAGGTTGCTTTTTTGATAATCCACATGAACACCAATGATATGTCTTATTCTCTATTTTAGGATTATCTATCTAAATAATTAATTAGTTATTCAACAATAAAATCTAAAATTTGTTAATAAAAAATTCATTTTAATATAAACTAAATTCGAAAAAAAAGAAGAATTATTTGTAAAGAAAACTGTATACTATGTATGGCCCTAATTTTGGAGATATTGGAACTAAGTTTTCATATTTGTGTTTTTCATCTGCAGAAAATTTAATTTTATCATAAATTCCAATAGTTACATTTGGATATTTGAATTTAGAAAAATCGAAAAATTTCCTTGCATTAGCAGGACCCATTTTGGAACTTTGGATTCTATATAAATCCTTCAAATTTATTTCTTCTTTAATTTTATTTCTATAAGCTTGTTTTTTTAAATGACTTTTTTCTTCTTTATTGATTTTTCGATCTAAATTTTTATTTATTGAAAGATTATCAAGATTTTCTTGTTCTTGAATCAATTCATTTGTTAAATTGTTAGAAATATTTTGTGTTTGATTAGCAGATTTTTCTGAATTCAAAATTTCACTATAATTTTCATTTTTTTTAGACTCTTCAATTTTCGATTTTATGATTTTTTTCTTTTTTTTTTTTTCCTTTACTACTAGATCAGTTTGACTTGAAGCTGTAGTATCAATTATTATTCTAGGTTCTTCTGATTTAAAACAAGTTTCAGAATTTTCAATATTACCTTTAGTATTTGTATTCGCATTTTTTAGTTCTTGAGTAGAAAAAAATTGTTTTTTGAAAAAACATAAATTCTTATTATAGTTAATAAGATTTCTTTTTATTGAGATTAATCTGAAAAAAGTTTTAAGATTATTTTTTTGCAATAAACTGAAATTTATAGTATTTAATCCCTTAAGTAATGTGCATTTTAGCATTTTATTTTTCAAAAAATATATAAATATTTTTATTTCAAAATAATTTATTTTCAAATATTTTTAATTTTAAAATACTTTTTAATTATTTATTAATAATTGATTTATTTAAGCCTGAATTTATGAACAAAATATCAATTCAAAGTAATTTGTAAAAATGGAGAATAATAACGATTCAATTCTTTTCCAAAACTGCTTAATGGTTTATCCAGATTTAGCCAATATTATTTTTCTAAACAAATTTTATAAATCAAAAGAAAAAATTGACTTTAAAGATAAATTCAATTGGAAAATTCTTTCTGAAAACTTTTGCAATATTATGGAATTAATGACTACCAACAAATCAGATATATTCTCCTGTTTTAATTTATTCGAGTCAATAAAAGCTAATAATAATAGTTTTATTTACTCTGCATTTGAATTTTTGAATTTATTGACTCCTGAAAATTTCAATAAAGAAAAGAGAAAATTAGAAGAAATATTATCAGATTTTGAGAATTTTGTAAAAGGAAAAATAGACAATAAAAATTTTTTAAAAGAAGAAATATATTTATCAATATTAATCATTCTTTATATATTTTTACAAGAAGCTATCACTGGTTCAAGTTTTATGTTTATCAAAGAAAGTGAAAAAACCGATTTTAGTAAGGATTTAGATAAATTTTCCAACAACTATTTTTTTGTTCTTGAAAATAATATCAGTGAAAAATTAAGAAAAGAATTTTATGACTATTTGACTGTAAATGGGGAAGTACCTTTTAAGAATATTAAACTTATTTTTTTATACATAATATGTTACAAAATATTAATAAAATCCGATATATTTGATTGTTTTGAAGTTAATAAAATCTACAAATCAAGGATTTTATTTCTACATGATAAAATGCTAAAAGATCAAACCACTTTTATTAAGCAAGAAATTTTCAAACATTTTGAATCTTTTAATTTAGATTTATTTAAACCATTATATGAAGATAATTCTGAAGAAAATTTTAACATAAAAGATTTTAAAATTTTACAGGGATTGCTGAAGCTAGAAAAATCCTTTATTTGTCTGAGATATTATCGATATAAAGAATGTCAAACTTTAATCGAAGATGCAAAAAACTTATTTGGCCTTAGTATTAATTTAACTGGACGTCTTGGGCGTAAGACAAAATTTCAAGATTTTGATGTACCTGTTTTAGTTATTGAATCTAATTCATCCACCTTGGAAAAAGCCAAAGAATTAGTCGCAGAATTACCAATTAATAATATAAAATTGACAAATGATGAAATTTCACAAAACAATAATTTAGGAAAGGATGATAATAATGCTTCAAACTCCTTACAATATAATGAAAATAGCTCTATTTCAAACGAAAACTATCAACAACCAATAATTGAAGAATCTCCAACAGGAATTCCAAAGCAAATAATGCTTTCCAATGAAAATCCTATATTAGAAAAACCGAACATCACTGATGAAAAGCAAATTGAATCAACTAATCTTAGTCTTTATGATCAAATTTATGTTACTGCTCTATTAAACTCTTATAAACATACATATCCTGATGAGGACTTGCTTCGGGAAGTCATTTTGACCTATGTCAACAAAAGTATTGAAAAATCCTATGATTGGTTGGTATTTTCAAAACTTCTTTTACATAGAAGTCTTGCTGAAGAAAAAAAGACAAAAACTATCGAGAGATCACTTCTGCAGATAGAAAGCCTATGTTTACAATATAATGATAGATTACCTAATTCTTTTTCTAGGATGAAGTTTATTTTTACTGTTGATTATCCATTTATTTGGAAATTGAAAAAATTTTATGCTGAGATGTTTATGAGTTATGGAGCCTTCATCACAGCTTTTGATTTATTTGAAGAATTGGGAATGTATGAAGAATGCGTAAATTGTTTATATTTAGCAGGAAAAAATGAAAGAGCTCTTAAATTTGCTGAAGATATTTTAAAAAAAAATGAAGATCCAGGAATTTATTGTATTCTTGGAGAAATAAATCGAAAGGAAGAATATTATCATAAAGCTTTGGATGTTTCAAAAGGAAAATATACAAGGGCCTACAGATGTTTAGGAAAATTTAAGATGAACGAAAATAAGTATAAAAAACTCAAAATTTCATTTTAGAAATTTTATAAAATTTAAGTTATTAAAAATATTTTAAACTTTAATGATTAAAAGAATCATTATTTAGTTTCAACTTTATTTTTTAATATTAATTTTAATAAGAGTCGAAGAAGCTATACAATATTTAGAAAAATCAATGGAGATTAATCCGATTTTCCCTGATATATGGTTTAGCTTGGGAATTTTATACCTTAAACAAGAAAATTGGTCTTATGCCTGCAGAAGCTTTGCAAAATCTGTTCAATTAGACGACACTTTAGGTAATTTTTGTTCCATATTTCAAAAAAAATACAAGATATTATAAAACTTGAATGAGAAAAATAATTTTAAATTTATTTAATTGCTTTTTTTTCTTTTAAAAAATAATTAAAATGGGTTTTCTTCTGTCAATATGTAACTTTAAATTTATAAATAAAAAAAATATGTTAAATGTTTAATTGAAACTACAATAAAATAGAAACTTAATTTTATTCGGCTTTTAATAAAAATAATTAGGAGATAGTTGGGCAAACTTGGGAGTCTCATTTATTAAGATGAAAAAAAACCGAGAGGCCTTAAAAGCTTTAGAAGAGGCACACAAATGTTCTCGCAATAACTGGAGGATTTTAGAAAATTTAATCTACGCAGCAATAGAATGTGAAGATATTCAAAAAATAATAAATGGTATTAGAGAATTGTTTGAGCTAGAAAAACAAAATATCGTGACACCAAATATGTTTTATAAATTAATCACTATTTTATTAAGTAAATACGATAGATTGGAAAAGCGTCAAATCGAATATTTCAAAGAAAAAATTTATTTGATTTTCGAAAATTTTTCAATGAAAGATGGAACTACTCCTGAAATTTGGGATCTGTATATATTCTTTATTGAATGCTCTGAAATAAAATTAAATACACAAAAAAACGATGATGCAGATATACAAAAATTTTATCAAGCAATGATCGAAATTCGACTTAAGCAAATTAGAAATTTTATGATTAAAGATCTTTGGGAAAAAGATGGGAAGTGTATTGAGAAAATTTCAACATTAATAATAAAATTGAAAAATGAAATTCTCAAAGTTAAGGAAAATTCTTATGTTGCTGAAGTTAATAATTTTATTGAAACAATCCAAGGAAAAATTGATAAATATTTTAAATTGCGAGAATTTGAAAAGGATAACAATATTGTTTGAATAAAATTTTCATAATGATTTTACTTTTTGGATTAAAATCTTATATAAATTTATACTTTAAATATATTGAATATTTTTTATATTTATCTTAAATTTTAGATAAGGTATTCAAGATAAAAAAAAAATAATTTTTTCCAAAATTCTTCTATTTTTTTTTTATAATTATTAAAATCATAATTTTATTTAAGATTTAGAATCTTTAAATTTCGAATAATGGAAATTTTTTGTTTAATTGCTTTGATGCCTATACAAACATAAGCCAATTAAAATTAATATTTAATTAAATGGTGTTTTTTTTAAAAATAATTATAAAGGGTTTCCTGCTTGAATAAATTTAAAAATATTTTTTTGAGTTTTCAAAAT
>Ga0194116_10006588_pt1 | contig 12325 bp, 9 predicted proteins | sample TA2MahsurfametaG_4_FD_148617 | JGI IMG/M metagenome (GOLD analysis project Ga0194116, IMG submission 148617) | Freshwater microbial communities from Lake Tanganyika, Tanzania - TA2015008 Mahale S9 surface | ecosystem: Environmental > Aquatic > Freshwater > Lake | place: Tanzania: Lake Tanganyika... | reverse complement strand
TACGAAGGACTGCGTAAGGTCGATGACGGTACAAAGGTCGAATACGAGTACGGTACACGTAAAGGCGCGGTCAAGATTTATGGTGGAAAGATCGTTGAAAACATTTGCCAAGCCGTGGCAAGATGTGTGATTGCCGAGCAAATGATCAGGATTTCAAAACGCTACCGGGTTGTGTTGACTGTGCATGACGCAGTTGCTTGCATAGCACCAGAGGCCGAGGCTGAAGAAGCACAACGATACGTTGAGGAATGCATGAGATGGCGACCGACATGGGCTGCTACCCTACCGCTAAACTGCGAGTCGGGTATAGGTAAAAGTTACGGGGATTGCTGATGACATCGTACAGTTGGTCGTATTCGTCGTTGGACTTGTTCCAACAATGTCCGCACAAGTATTACCGACTGAAGGTAAAGAAGGACATCAAGGAACCTGTTGGCGAACATCTTGTGTACGGACTCGACATGCACAAGGCAGCGGAAGAATACATCAAGGATGGCAAGTCAGTACCGGATCGGTTCAAGTTCCTGATACCCGCTCTCGACAAACTCAAGGGGTACGCTGGAGAGAAACTTTGCGAGTATCGAATGGGTTTGACTAAAAGTCTAGCTCCGTGTGGCTTCTTCGATAAAGATGTTTGGTGGAGAGGCATTGCTGATTTAATAATTTTAAGTGATGACTCTGCAAAAATTGTTGACTACAAAACGGGCAAGTCATCCAAGCATGCGGATACCAAGCAGTTGGAGATACTGTCGCTGGCGGTGTTCAAACATTTCCCACAGATCAAACGCATCAAGGGCGGGCTGTTGTTTGTAGTTGCTAATGAGTTTGTAAAAGGCAACTTTGATGTGGAGCAGAGTCATATCTACTGGCAGCGATGGCTAACCGGAACTGCTCAGTTGGAGAAAGCGTTTGAGGTTGACGTATGGAACCCGCGTCCGAACTTCACATGTAAGAAGTGGTGTCCTGTTAAGGACTGCACCCACAACGGGAGATAGATATGGGTAAGCGAATGGAAACTTATTTAAAAGATCTTCCGATTGAAGAGGAGAATGTGTGGGTGCCACTTAGCGTTAATTTTGCTAATAACAGAGAAGGTGGTAAATACAATATCTGCACCCTGCGTATAAAATCCCATACCGATTCTTCTGCTTTTCCAATGACTCTTAAAATTGAAACCACAGATGAAAACATATATGACTTTCAGCAAGAAGTATCAGCAATTGACATAACAATTGAAGGTGAATTTGAACTTAATAATTTGCTGGAAGCATTTCAACAAATACTTGAAGCAGAAAAGTTAATAGACACTATAGATAAGGGAGGTACACATGGCTCGTGATTACCGTCGTGAATACGACAACTACCAAGGCAAGCCCGAACAACTGAAGAACCGTGCTAAACGTAATTCTGCTCGTGCCGAGATGATGCGGGCTGGCCGAGTACGTAAAGGCGACGATAAAGATGTTGACCACAAGCACCCATTGAGCAAGGGCGGATCAGCAGGTAAATCAAACCTGCGAGTTGTCAGCACCCACGCTAACCGCGCATTCAAACGGCAGAAGGATCGGAAACCTGTTTGATGCAGATCATCGACAACAAGGCACTTCTATTGCGTGTCAAAGAACCCGAGCGGATTACTGCTGTGATTCACAACGCTAAAAAACTTAGTGACAACGAAGTGCTGGTCAAATGGGGGGTGGAGGAAGCACAGATTCTCAAGAATCTACGGCTCAAGGATGTGCCGTCTCCCATTATGCGAGATTACGCATGGCCGGGATTGCAGAGGCCGTTTAAGCATCAATACGACACGGCTGCGTTCTTGACCTTGCATCGGCGGGCTTTCTGCTTCAACGAGCAAGGCACTGGCAAGACGGCATCGGCTATCTGGGCTGCGGACTACTTGATGCAGCAAGGGTTTATACGTCGTGTGCTTGTGCTATGTCCGCTGTCCATCATGCAGTCGGCTTGGGAGAACGACCTTTTTAAGTTTGCCACACATCGGACATGCGCTATCGCGCATAGTTACTCCAAGGAAAAGCGCATACAGGCAGTGCAAGGCGATGCAGAGTTCGTGATTTGCAACTACGATGGTTTGAATATTGTAAAAGAAGCCGTGATAAAAAACGGCTTTGATCTGGTGATTATCGATGAAGCCAACGCTTACAAGAACGTAAGCACAAAAAGATGGAAGGTACTGAATTCCATCCTTATGCCATCCACTTGGGTATGGATGATGACGGGTACGCCAGCAGCGCAGACACCGACAGATGCTTACGGACTAGCCAAGATCGTTAATCCAAGCGGTGTGCCAAAATTTTTTGGATCGTTTCGGGATCAAGTACTATTCAAAGTATCTCAGTTTCGATGGGTACCGAAGCCTTCTTCCCAACAGATCGTACACAACGCGCTACAACCAGCAATACGTTTTACCAAAGACGAATGTCTGGATCTGCCGGAAATGACTTACGTCATGCGTGATGTACCGCTCACCCCGCAGCAGACTACGTACTACGAAGAGATTCGTAAACAGATGCTTACAATTGCAGCGGGGGAAGAGATTACCGCCGTCAACGCAGCCGCAAGCCTAAACAAGTTATTACAACTTTCATGTGGCGCGGTCTACTCGGATAGTGGAGAAATCATCGCGTTTGATGCGAAGAACCGCATGACTGCGCTACTAGAGGTCATTGAGGAAGCAAGCCAGAAGGTAATCATATTTGCCCCGTTTCGCCACGCCATTGAGATCATTGCGGAGGAATTAAAGAAGAACAAGATCTCCTGCGAGATCATCAACGGTGCGGTCCCGGCTACCAAGCGTTCAGAAATTTTTAAGAAATTTCAAGAAGATCCAGAGCCGCGAGTGCTTGTCATACAGCCGCAAGCAGCAGCACACGGTGTCACGTTGCATGCGGCCAACGTTGTTGTTTGGTGGGGACCGATAACGTCTATTGAGACTTATTTGCAGGCTAACGCCCGCGTCCACCGTGCGGGTCAGCACCATCCATGCACAGTAGTACACTTGCAAGGCAGTCCTGTTGAAAAGCACATCTACAAGATGCTGTCTCAGAAATTAGATGTGCATACCAAATTGATCGAACTTTATAGAAACTTTGTGTCGGAGGTTGCTTGACAGTGTAAAGCAAGAGGCATAAATTCATAGACCCACAAGGAGAACAGCATGAGTGCAATGAACGCAGAAAAACTTGCGGCGGTCTACGTAAAAATACGAGACGCTCGCAGAGAACTAGCAAAGAAAGATGAAGAACTCAAAGCACAACTTGACGTTGTCTCTGAGCAATTACTAGAGATATGTAAAGCGCAGGGTGCTCAAACCATCCGCACTGAGCATGGCACCATTTCGCGCAGACTGAACAAACACTACTGGACTAACGATTGGGATTCGTTCTTTCGATTTGTCAAAGATAACGACGCCTTCTCGTTGCTTCAGCATCGCATCCATAACGCGAATATGGAGCAGTTCCTTGAAGAGAATCAAAACCTTCACCCGCCGGGGTTACAGGCAGACATCGGACAAACCGTGGTTATCGTAAAACGCTAAGGAGCGCATATGAGCAATGATATTGCTGTTCTGGATTCAGGGTTGCCAGATTATTTAAAGACCCTGCAAGTTGACGACACTACTAAGGCTCTCATGGGCGGCGGTAGTGGGTCGCAATCCAAGCGCATCTCCATTCGTGGAAGCGTGTGGAGACTCATGATCAATGGTAAGGAAGTGACCCATAACGAGGATCGCCATCTGAATGTGGTGATCGTCGCTGCTGCGCCGAAGGTATCGCGTACGTACTACGCACAGCAGTATCAGGAAGGTGGCGAAGTCGCTGCCCCTGATTGTTGGTCGGCTGATGGTGATGTGCCTGATGCCAAGGCTGCATCGCCGCAGTCTAAGCGTTGCGTAGATTGCCCTCAGAATATTGCTGGCTCTGGACAAGGCAATAGCCGTGCTTGTCGCTACTACCAGCGTATCGCTGTCGTGCTTGCCAATGATGTTGGTGGTGACGTATTTCAGTTGACGCTGCCTTCAACGTCAATCTTTGGCGAAGGAACTAACGGCAAGTGGCCTCTGCAAGCCTACGGTAAGATGCTTGGTAGTAAAGGTATTCCAGTAACCGCAGTCGTTACCGAGATGCGGTTTGATACCAGCAGTGCTACTCCGAAAGTCAACTTCAAGGCGGTCAAGTTCTTGGAAGCAGATCAACATCAGATCGCTATCAAGCAAGGCCAGACTGACGTTGCCAAACGTGCAATAACCATGACGGTTGCCGAGGTTGATGGCGTTAAGACTAAGACGCTACCGACTCCGAAGGCCGCAGCAGAACCCGCACCTGTGGAAGAAGTGGTGGTTGCTGAACCTGTGAAGCGTGTTTCAAAGAAGGTCGAGGAGGCCGCAGCCAGCAAACCTGATCTGTCCAAGATTCTTGCTGATTGGGATGACTGATGGCAATCATTAAGGGCTACACAACTTTAATGGTACAGGCAGTTTATGAAGCAAATGCTTTTTATCTTGGTGTGCAATTAGCCAAAATTTGCATTCGGCTGAACGTTCCTGTTGTTGATGTTGCGGAGTACCTTAAAGTGAGCAGACAAACTGTTTACTCGTGGTTCATGGGTAAGCGAGATGTCTCTCCCAAATACGCTGAACAGGTACAGAAACTAATCGACAAATTGTCGTAAAAGTAGGTGGGCTAGGTTCGCTACCGAAAAGGGCATCGCCGTCTGCCCCTGCCCATTCTATTTGACGGTCTTTTGAGGACGGCTATGCTTACACGTAAGGACTTTCTTTCTCTTGTTCTTCCCCCACTGGGAAAAGGTGAGTCCTACTGTACCGTTGGCATCAAGGAAGATGGGGAGAACAAGGACGTTCGCCAGCGGTTTGTTGGTAGTGTTGATGAGATATCTCAACATGCCGATGAGTTCGTAACTACAAAATATAACGCCTTCTACGGCATGGCTAAGTACGGGCCTGAAGGTCGTCGTACTACCAAGAACGCCATCGCCCTCAAGTCGTTCTACATTGATCTGGACTGCGGCCCCGGCAAGCCGTTTGCGGAATTGAACGATGGCCTTGTAGCACTCAAGGCTTTTTGCAAGACCACAAGTCTGCCGCGCCCGACGATTGTAAAGTCTGGTATGGGTGCCCATATTTATTGGATATGCACCGAGGCTTTGCCACGCGAGCGGTGGACGCTATATGCAGAACGGCTGAAGGAACTGTGCGTCCAGCACAAGTTTGAAGTTGATCCGGTTGTGACGGGCGAAGCCGCCCGCATCCTGCGTATCCCCGAGACCTACCATGTCAAAGACCCAACCAACCCAATTTTGGTTGAGGTGTTACATGTAGGTGCCCAGCTATCGCCTGATGATATCCATAAACTTCTTGAGCCAAGCGTTGACTCGCTCAATGCTCCTGCACCGATAAAGAGACAGCTAGATCCGACAACTTTGGCATTGATGGGTAACTCCCAGTCGCGCTTTAAAGCGATCCTGACTAAATCGCTGGAAGGCACAGGTTGCGCTCAGATTGCTTACATCTTCAACGAGCAAGCCACGTTAGAAGAACCCATGTGGCGAGCAGGGCTTAGCATCGCCCAAGTCTGTGTGGATAGAGACAAAGCCATCCATGTGCTGTCTAGGCAACATCCTGACTACTCACCAGAAGCCACCGAGCGGAAGGCCAACGAGACTAAAGGGCCGTATACCTGCGAGACGTTTAAGAAAATAAAGCCGTCATTGTGCGAAGGATGTCCGCACAAGTTCACATCGCCAATCCAGTTGAGCAAGGAGATTGTTGAGGCTTCTGAAGAAGATAACAAAATCGTACAAATTGAAGAAGTCACCAAGGAAGAACGACAGTACACGATACCCAAGTACCCGTTCCCTTATTTCCGTGGACGCAACGGTGGCATCTACCGCAAGGTCAAAAGCAAAGAAGACGATACCGAGATTGATGAACTCATTTATCCGTATGACTTGTATGTAGTCAAACGCATTATCGATCCCGATTTGGGAGATGCCTTGTTACTAAGGTTCCACACCCCCAAAGATGGCGTAAGGGACATCATTCTTCCCAATACCTCCACGGTATCCAGAGACAAGTTTATGGGGGTTGTGGCGTTTAACGGAGTCGTAGTGCTTGGCAAGAAGCAGGAAACGTTGATGAATTACATAGAGACTTGGAACTACCGGTTGATGAACGAAAAAGCAGAAAAGGCGCATCGTCAGTTTGGTTGGACAGACGGTGAGTCGTCCATGATTATCGGGGAACGCGAGATCAAAGCCACGGAAGTGGTATACAGCCCGCCTTCTGCCCCGACGCTACCAAATGTGCCGTTCTTCCAAACTAAGGGCGACTTTCATACGTGGAAAAATATCATCAATCACTATGCCACTCCCGGTCTGGAATACCGTGCGTTTGCTTTCTTTTTGGGGTTTGGCGTACCGCTAATGCGGTTTACTGGACTGGAAGGTTTCCTCGTCAACCTGTTTAGTCGGGATTCTGGTTCGGGTAAGACCACGATTCTGCATGCCATCAACAGCATCTACGGGCGTCCAAAGGAACTCACCCTTGCTCCCAAGGACACGTACAACTCACGTATGAACCGGCTTGGCGTTATGCAAAGTCTTGCCGTGACGATGGACGAGATCACCAACATGGACCCTGAGCAAATGTCGCAACAGATTTACGACGTTACGTCTGGGCGCGGCAAAAACAGAATGAAGCAGCATGAGAATAGCGAACGTATAAATACCACGCAGTTTCAGACTGGCGTTATCTCGTCGTCTAATAGATCTGTTATGGACATACTGCTATCCCTAAAGGGGTTTCCAGATGGTGAATTAAAACGAGTCCTTGAAATTCCGGTAGAACCTGAACCAAACGCAGATGCCATATGGTCGCGTACTCACTTTGAGCGGCTGAAGAATAACTACGGACACGCCATTGAACCCTACGCTCAAGGCGTTATTTCTCAACTTCCCGTAGTTAGAAACCTTGTTGATAAGATTCGTGACAAGGTAGACATTCAGGCGAGCACTCGATCAACCGAACGGTATTGGAGTTTGATTGTAGCCTTGTCAATAACAGGGGGCATGGTCTCCAAAAAACTTCAACTGCATGACATTCCCGTTCAACCAGTATTTGATTATGGGATTCAGTTAATTAAGGACAGCCGTGTTAAAGGCAAGTCCTATATGTTCGATGCTGATGAATTCCTTAGTTTGTTCATGAAGAACAAATATCACGAGGTTCTGATTATCAACGGCAAGCAGGACAAGCGTACTGGACTGGAGCAAGGCCCGATTCGGGAACCCCGCAACGCGCTTAGCATGCGGTATGAGCCTGACACCAAGATGTTGTATGTATCGGCCAGTTCCTACCGAAACGAATGCAACCGACTAAGCATGAATTTTGACGAGACGCTGAAGCCTTACATCAAGGCCAAGGCGCTGGTTGTTCATCCCAATAACGAAGTCATCCGCGTCAAGCGCATGTTCGTGGGCACCGCTGCTCACAATACGGCAGGTACACGGTGCCTCTGGTTTGATACAACCAAGTTGGGCTTTTTTAACGAAGAATTTTTAATGGACGACGATGCGGATATTCAATCTGCCAGTACTGGTGGAATGGAATAAGTTCCAGCCGGGTACGTCCTTCTTCATACCGTGCATCAACCGCAAACGGATGGAGAAATGGGTGTTATCTGAAGCTCGCCGTATGAAGCTAAACGTGTTGTGTAAACATGTTATAGAAAAAGGGGTATACGGTTTGCGTGTTTGGAGGGTACCGCCTAGAATGGATTCGCACTCTAGTACTCCTTGAGCGGAGACTCCTTACCCCCGGTTCGCCGGGGGGTTTTTTACTCAATCTCTTCCGTTACGCCAAGTTCTTCGTAGATACCACGGGCTACCTTGGGGTTTACCGTCACACCGTTGACGGACATAGCCAATTTCTTGGTACGACGCTGCACAGCCTCAAATACCGTCTTGGGCGTAATGCCAAGCCTCGGGTGCTTGCGGCTAAATTCCGCTGCTTCTGCAACGGCTTCTTGGAACCCATCTACATCCCCACTCATCCGCGCCACGGCAGCACGGGCAATGATTGCATTACGACGTTGGAAGATCTTGCTCTCCATCTGCTTGGTTGCACCGGCTATATCACCGGCTTCAGCAACGTCACTTGGGCGAAATCCAATGATCTGCATAAACACGTTGTATGCATTGACATCATCAACCAACGGAACGCCTTTTGCGGTCAACGCGCCTTCGGTACCGTACCTGAAGCCCTTGGAAATGTTGGCGGCAAATCGCGGAGCAAGCTGCTCAAAAGCACGCTGGTATTTACCTTCTTCCATGTAATCAAATGCTTTCGGTACGCCTACTGCGTAAGAATACGCCGGACCCAATAACTGCTCCATAGCGTAAGTAACCGGCCCGACTTCAGCCACGCGTTTGGGGTCTTCTCGCCAAAACATTCCCGTCCAACCAGTACGGCTCGCAATATCTATACCAAGCAAATAGTTAATTGGACCTTTGTACGCAAACAATCCTATGGTTTCGCGCATGTGGAAGTCAGGGTTATATGGCTCGTCATCGTCACCAAGAACGCCGTTAAGCACAGAAACAAGCAGCATGGCTCCACCAACCAGCGGCATACCCTGCGCGCCAGCCGACACAAATGCCGTGCCAAAATATCCAAGTATTTCTCTACGAGCCGCATCCCGAATGATTTTTGAATCCGGGTCGTTGGGGTCAAGATCCCTAGTGGCTTCTTTGTATGCAGCCTGAAGCAGATTGATACGCTTGATGCCGAACCGCTTGAACGTCAAAGCAGTTTTAGCGATATCACTGCCCATGATCGGAGCTGCAGCCTTCGGGAATGACGAACCATAAACATCCGCCACGACGCTCTGGGCTACTTCAAAAGCCTTTGGATCAAATACATTTGGATCAGTTTTATTCTTGGCCTTCTCCAAGTTATACGCAGCGATCAAACCAACCTGACGGTTGAAGATATCGGACTTGGCAAAAGCATAGGTAGTGATGCGGTCAACATTGGCCTTCAGCTTTTCCCATCTTGAACCAAGGTTCTTGAACTCAGCGATATCTTGCAGTCGCTGCTCACGCAGAATGCCCGTATCCAGTCCACGCTTGAGCAACTCTTGCATTTCAGGGGACTTTCGCTTGCTAAAAAATATACTGCCAGCATTAATCAACGCATTGCCGACATTTCCAATAGAGTGCCCTTTACCCAGCAACCGACTCAACATCACTGTGGGCGTATCAAATACGTTGGTAATAGCGGTTGAGATATTGACACCGAGATACAACTGGAAGCTGGCGTAGCCAAGCCAAGCCCCCCAATTACTAAGGTTTGGGTTCTGGATAAAGTCTACGTACTTATCTACGTAGTTATTTAGATCTTCAGCTTCGTCCGGTTTTATATTCCCTCTGCGAACAGCCGTATCCAATGCTGCTTTGAGTGCTTCCTGTTGTTCGCGGTACTTCGGCGCAAACTGCATCTTTGTGATACGACGGGCATAGCTGTCTGCTACGTTGGCGTAGGCTTTCAGCACATCATTTGAGTACCCGGCAGGAGTAACTTCCTGCCTTCGGCGTCCACGCTGCAATATCGAATTGGTTGGCAAATAATCCAAATAGTGCTCAATAACGCCTATTACTACGTCGTTGTTTACTTTAGCTTTCGTCATGTCTGCAACAATGTCGGCAAGGAAACTAGACGGCGGTATGTCTTGAACTTTGCGGTCTTCTACCCGCGAGGTATCAATTGAATTAGGATCTACTCCTTCACGTAATATTTCTTTTATTGCCGCACTTCGCTCCACGGATGTTTCAAACTGCAACGCTACTGGGTTGCCTGCCTTGTCTGTATAGGACAGTTTAAATTTGCCTTGACGGAATAATGGCAGATATACGCGCACTCGCTGCTCGTTCAATTTGTTGAGTATTTTTTGCCATTGATTTGGAGTCAGGTACTTCTTTAACTCATTCTCAACAGCCAAGGCGTTATCGACGTACGAAAGTCGAAGTTGCTTGTAGAGTTCCTTTACCGGAGCATCCAACCGCTCAAACTGTTTTGCCAACGGATGATCGTCAGCTTTCCAGTTTACGTTACGTGCCGGATCTACAAAATTCAAAACCTCAACACCAAATACTTCTTTCTTTTTAGCCTTACCTTTGGCGTCAATGACCTCTATCTCGGTCTTGGTAGTAGTTGTGTCCATGAACAGGTTGCGAATTCTATTCTGTTCTGCAGGCGAATACTTCTCCATGACCTTGTTCCAATTGGTCATGTTGTTCATGATTACATCTTGCATCTTGCGAAGTTCGGCACCTTCTTGATTGGCGTTCTTCCACAAGTTTTCTAGCGCGTTAGACTGGATGTCCTTGCTGTAAATGCGCCCCAATTCGTGCGGGTCATACAGACTATAGAAAGCACGGCGCGTTCTAGACGGTAGGTTGGAAGCAGCGTTTTTAGCCGCTGTATATGTTTCTTTCGTAGCCACAGGCAGGTTCTGCGGGATCTTGCCAATAGCATTGACAAAGGCACTGTCCCCTTTGCGCTGGGCTTCGGGGCTACGCTGATACCGGATAGCCGGATCAAACGGATCGTATGGGGCTTTCTTACCCTCGATCACACGGCGATGTGCCTGCTTGAGGATCTGACTAACGTCGTTATCCGAGTAGGTCGAGACCAAACCACGCTGCCGCAGGAAGTTGCGGATATATGCAGCCACTCGGTTATACGCATTGCGTAGCCAAGACTCTTTGACGGGTCCGGCCTCAGAACGCTCAGCAAGGACTTCCTCGACTGCAGTCGCTGCATCAAGGTCAAACTTCTTCATGCGGACGTTGGCTTCTTCCCGCATCTTGGGGTTGGTGTCATAGATGCTTTGCATGACATCCTGCAGCCCACCTTGGAACTCTTGCTCAAGGCCGTAGTGACCAAGACTTTCGTGGAATACGGTGCCACGCACACTGGCCTCATCTTTGGCACGGTCGGCTATGACATACGTAGTGCCATCCACATAGAAGCCGGGAGCATCCTTGGGTATCTGCTTACGCAGCGGTTCTGGGATAGCCGGGTCGTCTACGCTACTCGCAACAACTACTTTGGGAGCGTTAGTCCAAGTACGGACGGCATCATTGGCTGCAGCCTGAACTCGCTCTGCGGGAAGCCCAGCACCCGCTTCGCCACGCTGTAATTTACGTAAATCTCCGTAATACAAACTTTGCCGAAGTTCTTCTACTACGTTTTCTTTAGGAACTCTTACTAACTCTTGGCGGTCAATCCCTTGTTTTTCTACAGTTGGGTCGTACCAACGGGAACCATCTTTTGGATTTACCCTGCGTCCGATAATTGTGCCATCTGGGTTTTCTCGTTCAATTTCTATAACTCGCATGCCTTTGCTGGTTTTAACTTTAGCAAAACGAATTGGGGAAAACTCATCTTCCCGTTGAAACTTAATCCCTCTACGTCCCGGCTTGACCTCGCCAGACAGAACTTTCTCCACCATGCCAAAGTTAGGCACCGGACGCTTTAGTTGATCCGTAATTTCGGCGTACGTCTTTTCACTAATCTGATCGTTACCAAACGCATCAATAGCCTGCGTACGCAGCGAAGACCTACGTCCTTCAACTTCGTTAATAGCACTACGTGCGACACGTTGCTCAGCAGCACGGCGAATTGCTTCCATGCGGTATGCGGGGTTTGGAACAATTACTTCTGCTTCATCAAAAGTACCGCGCCCAATGGCTTCGCTATACGACAATACTTTGGATATGGGTACTTTTATCTCTTCAATTTTTCCCGTGCGGGCACCTTGCTGTTCAGCTTGGAACTTGGCTACATCTTTATTCAAGGTATAACTCAATACCGGAGATCTTTCCTCCGTCCCCTTTATTCCTCGGTAAAGAGTAACTTCATCGCCAAATTCATTACGTAATGCGTTTTGAGAAATACTTCTAATGTACTCCCTTGATTGATTTATTTCTTCCGGAGTAACTGTATCTAAATCTTCAAAACTAGTTAGAACAGCGTCTACTGGATTGGGGGAATAAAGATCTTTTACAAAATCAGATCCCGCATTTGAAAAAATAATGCGTTCAGAAATACGATCCGGTTTTGTCAGTGTAGGCTCGCCCGCCCCCTCTCCAACATCAGCTCGTGCAGGAGCCGTGCTAACACCAGCCACTCCCCGCTCTCCAGACTCAACAACACTGGGTGCTGCGGGTCTCGGTGGTGGTACAGGCAATGCAACCCCTCTTCGAGGGCGGGCAGGCTTAACTT
>Ga0194116_10006587_pt1 | contig 12326 bp, 9 predicted proteins | sample TA2MahsurfametaG_4_FD_148617 | JGI IMG/M metagenome (GOLD analysis project Ga0194116, IMG submission 148617) | Freshwater microbial communities from Lake Tanganyika, Tanzania - TA2015008 Mahale S9 surface | ecosystem: Environmental > Aquatic > Freshwater > Lake | place: Tanzania: Lake Tanganyika... | reverse complement strand
AAATTTATTCTAATTTTTCAATATCATTTTGTGCTTTCTCTTCTAGAATTAAATTTTATAAAATTTAAAAGTTAATAAAATATACTTAATGAATTTCAAAATATGATAATATATATATTATGCCGTTAAATTTGTATGACTTCAAATTGATTTATAAATATCATATTTTCAATACAATTAATTATTTAAATTTTTTTATTTAATTATGTTAAAATAAAAGTTTTCCATATATTTACTAAAAAATTGAAAAATTGTCCCTATTTTTTATTTGTAAAATTTTCACACTTTTTACTTCAAACTCTCTATATTATTATAATATATGTTGGATAAAGAAAGATTTCTGAAAAATATTAAATATAATCAAGGGGAAAATAAGGAAAATGAAAATCCACAAAATAATATCAATAAAAAAAAAAATAAAGAAATTATTTCTGATTCGCTTGAAATAGTTCTTGAAGAAAAAAATATAAACTCAGAAAAAAATTTCATTAATATAGATAATAACCTCAATTTAAATTCTAAAGATAGTTGCAATATTAATTTAAAACAGAATCAAATAATTTTAGAAAGTAAAGAAGTTTATAGTAACTTAATATTTTAAATATTAATTTAAAACAGAATCAAATAATTTTAGAAATAAAGAAGTTTATAGTAACTTAATATTTTAATTAAATCAGTCTTCTTTAATTTCCAAAAGCCTTCTATGTATTCTTTTATATTTCACTCTAACTGAATAACCCATTATATTAAAATTTTTAAAGATGATTAAAAGATTATTTTATCAAGAATTAATATTTTACTTTAGATAATGAAATACTTAAGAAAATTAAAAACAAAGCTGTTAATAAGAAAAAAAACTTTCTAAAGAGTAACAATATGCTAGATTCAAACTTTGATGACAAAGGTTATAAAAATGAACATTCTAATAATATTAATTCAATCGAAGAAATTAAAAAAAGTTTATTTCATTCTTGTTATGATTCATTAAGAGACAATTTTATTTTAAATTCAAAATTATCTTTTAACACAAATGATTTATTTCAAGCTCCCGAGGAAATAAACAAAAATGAAGAAATGAATGGAAAATTATCAGAATTTATATTTTTAAAGAAAAAACTTTCTCGTGAGGAAGTTGCTCAAATTAAAAGTAATTTTCTAGACCGAAATGGGAAGCTAAGAAAAATAAATAAAAGTAAAAAATGCAATGATAAACCTGGAAATAATAAATCTTTAAAAAAGAAAGATTTACTTGAAATAAATGAAAATGAGAATGTAGTTCAAGGTATTTAATTAATCTTAATTAAACAAATTTTGTTTCATATTACTTTATTGAAAAAATATTAAAATATTCAAATTTTTAAAATTTTTTAAATAAATAGAGAATATTAATGAAAATGAGGAAAATAAAGGTGGTCAAAGAAATTTTATAGAACTAAAAAATTCAGATAATAATAATAACGATAATATAAATAATATATGTAATAATCCAAAAATTAAATCTTTAAAAAATTTTTTCGATACATTTCTTACTAATGATGATCCTTTTATTAATGCGAGAAAATTACAAGAAAATGGGTTTATAAATTCAAATCTATTTAAAAAAAAAAAAAATTTAGAAAATAATGAATTAAATCTCAATCCAAAAAGGGAAAATAAAAATAGTGAATTTATTAATAAACTCCCCAAAAAAAATTCGAAAGCTTTTTTTAAAATCGATTCGGAAAAAGAAAATGCTTGTAAAAAACTGAAAGATAATAACATTGATAAAATAATGCCAATCAATAAAAATGGAAAAAATAGAACCAAGCCATTTGAGGAAAATATTAATTATAAGATTAAAAAAAATTTTATTGAAAACAGCTATTATAAATTACAGAAAGGATTCGAATGCAAAAAAGATTCAAAGGGCAAATCAAATTTTACTCTAAATACAAATTCTATGGAATCAATAAAAAGCAAAAAATTATTAAAAAAGAGAAAGTTTAACGAAGAAAATAAAGAAAATATTAATTCTAATTTGAATGATGTGTATTTTATTGAGGAAGAAGAAAAAATGCAAATTTCTGATAAAAGTAACAATAATTATCAAATTCACAAATACTCGGATAAAAATTACAAGGATAGTTGTAATAAAAATTTAAATAGGTCACTTTTAATTTCGAATTCTAAAATGCAGATTTCAGAAAGTAAAATGGAATTTCAAATAAACAGCAAAAATAAAATTCTTGAGAATGAAAATTTCGAAAATATAAAAAATATGATTAACTTAGAAATTCCTATCAATGAAGATCCCCCAATTTCCAAAAAAAAAGAAGATTATTCAATTAATTTTTCATTTGATAATTACAAAGATTTAAAAGATTTTGAATTTTTAAGATATATTCCCAAAGAAAAACAGATACTCTTCGCAATAAATAATCTTTGCGAAATAATGCTTCAAGAAAATAATATAATAGACGAAGAAGATAATGATAATAAATATGAAAATATATTTTATGGAAAATCTTCGTTAATTGAACAAAAGCCTTTATTTTTAAATTTAAAAGAAAATTCAAACTTACAATTCAAAAATTCTCCATCTCTAAATTATAAAAAAGACTATAATTCAAATCTAATTAAAGAGCTAGAAAGAAAAAAGTATAAATTTCAAAATCTACAAAAGAATTTAATGAAGGAAAATACTCTAAACTTCTTCAGAAATTCAAATTTTTCCTATTTGAAAAATTTCTCAAAAAAGAGAAAAACTATTAATTTGCAAATAATAAAATCAAATGTAAGCTTAAACAGCATAAGTACTTCATTTATAATAACATCAGATGGATTGGCGAGCTCTCAAAGAAGTAAAAATAATGAATATATTTCAATAGGAAGGCAACAAATAAATGATGATGGAATACGACCTAATGACATAATGCTATTTCCTACAGACCCTTCCATATCAAGATCGCATTTCAAAATATTATATAAAAGTTTTTTTTTTGAACAAAATCTTTTTTTTGAGAAATTACAAATTTTGCTCAATATATTATATACTAACTATAATGGTTTTGGAAAATATCAAGAAACTTATTCTGAAAGAATGAATGATTATGATTATAATTATGGCAAAGAATTTTATAATTATGTAAGTAATTGTGATGAAAAATATGAAAAAATTAAAAGTGAAAATTTTTCAAAATTAATTAATTTGGAAAATGTTAACGATGAAATTGTTGATAACATTAAAAATGATAATTGTATTTACAAAAATCCATTATCTTTATTTTTAGAAAATTGCTTTGAAACAAAAGAAAAAGTAAAAAATAATACTTATTCATTTATAAAGGATAAATTAACTATTTCTCAAAAGGAAACAACAACACTTTCAAATATATATAAAAATTCAGATGAAAAAAAGAATATTGAAAACGAATTTAATAATTATGATAATTTTAATAACTCAAAACATAAAAAAAATGAAATACCAAATTTTCTGAAAAAAATTTCACCTTCTATAATTCATGATATTGTGAAATATTTAGCTCCTAAGCAAGAGGTATTAATAGAAGATAATAGCACAATTTATGGAACTTACGTGAGGGTCAAACCTTTTTCAATTGATAACTTAATAAATAATATTTTTTTGATTTACAAAACACTTAACATATATAATTCTGTGAATAATTTTAATTTCGAAAACTCATTGCATATAATCTTGAATAATCAAAAAGAATTTAAAAATGTAGCAGCGGAATTGTATAAAAATATATCTTATGACAATACCAAACCAAATATTTTAAAATGTAACACTTCAAACTCCTCTTTAGATAATAATTTAAATGAAATTGCTATTAAATTGGATTTAAACAATAAAATAATTATAGGTGATTGTAATCTTGAAAATTATTTTTTTTATAATTTAGAAAATTTAAATCTTCTGAAAAACCTTAGGATGAAATATCTTTATAAAAATATGGATCTTAACAATATAAAATGCAGTCAGGAGAATTTTGAGCAACCCATTTTTCAAAAGAAAATTTACAATAAACTGAAGGAAAATAACTTAATTGATTTAAATGTAAACAATAACAAAAATAAAATTAATTCTAATTTTTCATTCCTTGATTCAGAAATGAATAATTTCTTAGAATTAGATGAAATTTCGGGCCAATTCAAGGAAGAAAATAATCTTCATTCTAAAGAATTTTCTAAAAATGAATTATCAGAATTCGAAATTCTGCATGAAAAATTTAAAAAATTTACATTAGAAAATTCTAAAAAAGAATATCGATTTTCTTATGATTTTAATTATGGAAAACCATACGATTATTTAATTAATAAATTAAGCGAAGAAGAAAAACATTTACAAGAATACAAATTTATGATGAATCCTAATAATGATGAAATTATTCATTTTCCATCCTACTTTAAAAATATTCAAAAAAAATTTGAAAGAGTAAATAATAAAAATCTTGAGAAGGAACTTTTTTTACTCTTTTTAAACAAAAAGAAAATAGACTTTCTGCTTAAAAATTTCCAAAACGAAAGTTTCAATCTAAATAATAAAGATTCAATATTGAAAAAAAAAAAATTTAAAAACATGAATAATTCTTCAAAAATGGTATTTAAATATAAATTTTTTTTAAGTCTATAATAATTCTAAAATCTATAGGTTATTTAAAATATATAAATATGTAGAGTTTTACATTCCTTGAAAAAGAAAATTATAATATTAATAAGATTAATCAGAACTTGAACAATAATTTCATAAATCAATATGAAAAAAATGAAATTCTGTCTCATAAGTTTATAAATAATTTTTACTATAGGTCAAAAATGCTAAATAACTCAGATTTATTAGAATATTTAAGTTTTAATCCAAATGTTTATCCAAGCAAAAAATTAATAAAAATATTTCAAAATGAAAATAATATATTTGACAATAATTTATACCTAAAAAATTTAGAATTCTTTAAAATGCATATTGGTAGTTGCACTAGAAATAGATTAAAAAACTCAGAATCTCTAAATGAAATTTTCAATGAAAATAATTTTACAATAAAAAATGAAAGCGTTTTCCTAAATAGCGCAAAAAGTGGATTTATTATTTCAAAAATAGGAAATTTTGAAGAAATAATTAAAGCAGTTAATTTGGAATGGCATGAGTTTTACAATGAAAACTCTTTCCAAAAGGTTGAAATAATTTCGTTTGATAAAATATTTAATTTCCAAAAAATAGATTTCAATAGCAAGGAATTCAAAGGAGAATTGGATAAAATTCAATTAATAACTATTAATAATTCTTATTATTCGCAAGAAAATAAATCATCGAATTTAAATTTAAGTGATTTTTCTTTTTTATATTTAATTGAAATATCTGGAGATCCATGTGGAATAATGAACAGAAACAGAGAGTTTATTTTTGCAATTTCAAAAAAACAAAAAATAGTAAATCAAAAATTATTTGCGTTTAATTATCGTGCTGGATTTTTATTAGGAAATGATGTGAATTGTTCTGTATCTAACCGTGATTGGGAAGCTCAAACCTTTTTGACATTTGATGTATTTTTTGAAAAGTGGATTCTTTCTGATTTGACTTGCTTTTTAAAACCAATTATTTATTATAGCAAAGATTATCATGGATTGTGGATGTGTATTAGTCCTGATAAAAGAAGCATTAATAGGTTTAGTCCACAGAAATATCCGGTAAAAACTGGAGATGAGATTAAAATTTCGGAGACAATTATGACTGTTAATTTAGAATATAAAATTTAAAATTAATTCTTAAAGAAATGAGATATATTTGATTTTACAAGACATTAAAGAATCAATCAAAAAATGTGATTTTCTATATCTAATCAAAATAAAATATAATTTAATTTATTGAAATTAATTATAATTACATAATAAATATATCGAAATTCGCAATTTTTTTATTCATTTAATAATTATTATTTTTCGAAGTTTATTAAAAAATTTTTAATAAAATAATAAATATTTGAAAAATATGTAAAAAAATGCAATCAAATAATGTTATTTTCGAAGATCGATATTGTCGAATTACTAATGAAGATTTGACTTTATTTTGGTATTATTTTCCATTTGCTCAAAGTAAAGTTATAAAATTTTCTGAAATAAGAGATATTAAATTAGAGCAACTTCAATTTTTCTATGGAAAATATCGCCTATGGGGAATGGATTTAAGATTCCATTGGTACCCATGTGATATGCATAGATTTCAAAAAACTCAGTTTTTATGCTTAGATATTGGAAGCAAAATAAAACCTTCCTTTACTTCTGAAAATATAAATCAAATTTTTGAAATTTTAATTAAAAAAATAAAAAACTAGAAGTCAATATTTTATTAAATTATTTAAAATCATTCTTATCCTACTACTAAATGAAAATTTAGTTTATCATTGATATGATAAGGTTGCTAATTCTGAGTTCTTTCATAAATAAATTTTAATGAGACGAAATTAAAATATTAAATTAAAAATTAATGAGTAAAAAAAAATTTTTAAAATATAATGTAACAAAATAAAATAAAAATTTTTAAGAAAAAGGTAAAAATGAATTTTTTAGATTTTTAAATTTACTCATTTTATCCTGAACTGAGGTAAAAGTTATTTTTAGGGATTTTTATTATAAAAATTTTTCTAGTAAATGAATTTAAATATTTTCAAATGAAATTCAGATATTAATTAATAATTTTCTTTGAAAGCCTTTTTAAAGAAAATCTACAAAATTTAACAAATGTATTTATTTATATTTCTATTTTATATATTAATTCTTATAAAATAAAATGATTGAAGCAGATGTTTTTATAGTTGATCCTATAGAATTAAAAGAACCTACAATAATATAACTTGATCATGATCAATCTTCATGGTTGATCATTGAGAATTTACCCTCAGATTTAAAAATTTTTGCATTAAATGAATCAATGCATAATTCAAACTCCATTTAATCGTAAAAAAATATTTTCTGTGTTTTTTTGCTTTAACTTTATAAAATAAATTAATTGATTGTTTATATGCTTTTTTAGGCATTTTTAGTTTTTAAAATTTACAAAAATATATATAAAAAATTTTAGAGTTAAAATTGGAGTTTATGCACTCTAGAAATTAAATAATTTCGATATTTATTTTAATGAAAGGCCTTTAAATAAAGGAAAAATACTTTTTAATTGTAGGGAAAAAGATGCTCATAGATATTATCAGAGTTATTTAAACACCCCAAAATTAGATATTGATATAATTAAACATAGAAGTTATATGTTTTCTGATTTTCAAAATTGTAAAGAATCAGAACAGAAAGAATTTCCTGATTGTTTCAAATTATTTTTTGATTATCTTAATAAAGATGCAGATAATTACAATCAATCAGTTATAAATTGGTATGAAAATGGAAAAGATTTTTTACCATTTCACAAAGATTGGGAAATAGGAAAAAAAGAAGGATCTGATGTTGCAACAATTACTTTAAATAAATATGATGATGAAAATTGCAGAGTTTTTGAAATTGTACCTAATAACAAAGATATTGATTTTAGAAACAAGAAGATTAAAATACTAACAAGGCATGGATGTATTTTAAGAATGGGAGGATTAAGTCAAACAAATTTCAAACACGGGTTACCCAAGATGTTGGAACATCCATATCCTAGAATCAGCTTAACATTTCGAAATTTTGTTTGATTATAAATATCAAAATTTATCAAAAAATAAATATGTTGAATCACCTTTGTGATAAATTTTTAATAATTAATATAGAGATAAAAAATCCTTTTTTTTAGTAATATATAATTATTTAACAAATTTTATCAAAAATCTAAAAAATTTTTGTTAAAAATTATTTATTTAAGAAATAATTCAATAGTAGAAAAATATTCAATAAATTAATCTAAGAAGTTTATCAAACCTGGGAAAAAAATTTTTATTGAAAATTCCAATTAAAAGATTTTTTTTATTAATATGTTTAATATAAATAATTATATTTTTAAAATTCATAAATAATTCAATAAGCTATAATAAAATATTTTCAATATTAAATATTTTTCTTTTAAGTTGAAATCTTTTTTTCTTCCTTTTTGTAAAATAGTTATAAAAATTATAATATTCTGAATTAATAAAACTAATTAAAAAACATAGACTATATGTAAGTTTTAACTCTATATTTCAAAATCATAAAATTCTTATTATTCATTTTTATTTAATAAACTTTTGATTAATTTCTTTTAAATTTTGAAATTTTTATATAGTAAGAATTAAGAAGATAATTCATATTGATCAAATATCTAATAATATTTAAAAGAAATAAATAACTGCTCTAGTAGCTCAGTCGGTAGAGCGCCAGGCTGTTAACCTGTAGGTCCGTAGTTCGAATCTACGCTGGAGCGTTAATTTTTTCTTATTGGATAAAAACAAATAAAATTGAAATTTATAAAATAAATCAAGATTAGTAATAATTAATGATGAATAAGATCCTAATACCATTTACAATAAATAATCCAGTAATCCTAGAAACCAAATAATCAGGACTTCTACTAGAAACAAAAATTTCACCAGCAAACAAGTTATTACAATAAAAATTAAAATAAATACAAAATTTGAATGAAATTGTTTTGTTTAAAAAAATATTATTCCTTTTAGTTATTAATAAGAATTATTGACTCCTTTGTAAAAAAAAAATTTGTTAGTGATTATATTGTCGCTTAGACAACTCTTCTACAATTATAAAACTAGAAGAAACTCTAGTACTCCAAATTGATTTAATTTTCGAATTACCATAAAATACCTGTCAAACAATAATATTAGCTACATTAGGGGTTTTAGAAATAAAAATGAAATTTTTTATTAGATTATTCAAAAATTGTAATAAAAATAAAGAAAACTTTGGAGAATATTCAATGTTTTATGAAAATATTCTTATAAAATATTTTTACAGAACTCTCTTAGATTCAACAAATTTTTCAAATAATGATTTTAAAATTCTGAAAGATAATTTAATAAACAATAACATTTCAAAATTTTTTCAGAATTTATTCCTTTTAATCATAGAAAATATTTTTAAACATTTTTTTATGGGCAATATCCAAGAAATTGACTTAAACTTAGAGAGTCCATCCACACTATTTACAAAATAAATTACTGATGAGAATTATTTTAATAGTAATACTTTTGTCAAAATTACTCTTATCAGTAACTTATTTGTTGAAGGAATATGCGAAAGACTTTATCTTATTTACAATTTTAGAGTTCAAAACAATTCAAAAATGGAGTAAATTAATGCAATAAATTTCTCAACAAATGAAAAGTTATTATCTAAAAATTTAAAAACCTTTATATAAAGGTAAGATAAATGAACAAGATTTTCCAAATCATTTTCTTCATGTAACGTTTTCCACCAGTGAAAATATCTGACTAAATAAAATTTAGGTATAAATAATTAATTAGATTTATGAAAATTTTTATAGATTAATAAAATAAGGAAAATACAACCTTCTATCAATTATTATAATATAAATAATCCTATTTTAAATAAAAAGAAAATAATATAGAAAATTATCTATCAGCTTTTGATTAAATAATCAATCATAGGATGTGATATAGACTTAGAATAATTGGTCTTTTAAATTTAAGTTGATTGAGCCTTTTTTGAAAAGATCTATGAATGAATATTTAGAATAAATAATGTAAAATAAATATTTTGATAATATGAAATTTTCTATTAGAATAATCTAATTATAAGGGGCAAAAGCCTATAGAATGGTATTATTATATTTTTTTTTCTTGATTTTTCTTTTATCCCTTAAATTTCCTTACTTTCTTAAATAATTCAATTAATTTACCGTAATTTATTTTTATTATAGGCTTTTTTGAAATTTAGGAATTTTTGACCAAAAATTAATTAAATAACCCTAAATTAATTGAATTTCGGTCATTTATTTTAAACAGTTAAAAAAAATTATTATTAATATATTTGCCCAAAATTTGAGGAAAGCAATTCTTATATTATTATAAATTTTTTCATATAAATTTGATTAAAAAAAATAAAAAGTAAAAAAGCTTATTCTTTAATTAAATATTAGTAAGAATATGTTTTTAATTGAATGGAAAATTTTTCTTTAAATGAAAAAAATTATATTAAACATCAAAAAGTATTTTTTTTATTAATTAATCTTTAAAGACTAAAATTATTAAATTATCATAAAATTTATTAATTAATTAAAAGTATTTTTTTTTTCATTTAATAAAAATCTTCCTTTTAATTAAAGTCTAATTTTAATAAAATATAATTAAACAATAAGTTCTTTTACTTTTATTTATTTTTAATTAAATTTATATGATAAAATTTTTTTTTAATTAATAATAGTTTTCATCCAATTGAGGAGAAATTATGGTTATATTGTAAAATCGATATATCATTTTCTTTAAAGTTTTATAAATATTATATTTTATGATTCATTTTCAAATGCTAATTTATAATTCACTTTTGTATGATAAAATTTAAAGCATTTTGTTTCATGTAGATGAACCTTACATATTTCACATCTATTATTAGTTTTCTTTCTACAGTTTTTTTTAGAACATACAACACAATCTAATCTACTTTTACTTACCTCTATAAAGTGCTTTCCTTGCAATCTATGCTCTTTTATGCAAGGATTATCTTTTTGAAACTCTTTCTCAAAATTCAAAGGTACTTTTGTCAATCCTTGAATAACCGACAATTGAAAATTCATCAAATCGGTTTTTTGAATATTTTTAGTTTTATAAAAAATATAGGAATTAACAAGGCTTGCTTCAATAACATAAAAAAAAATCTTCCGATACCATTTGATAGATCTTCTATTAGACAAATAATAGGAACATAATTGATTGTGTCTATCTACTCCTCTACTGAATAAATTGTATTTGTAAATCATCTCTGGTTTTTGGAAATATTCAATCCCCCTTTTGGAATTCACTTCAACTGTTGTATTATCATAATAATTGCTACAAAGAGAAAGAATTTTCTTTTTATTTTTCCAAAAAACATGGGTCATTGATCCACATTGACTAAATAAAGATTCATGATTTCCAATTTCATTATTTTTAGGTTTATTTGGGAAACCTGATCTTCCTTTAGATAAACTGCCAGTAAAAAAAAAGTTTTTATGAATCAGTTCTTGAAATAATTTAGAAGAAGAGAACAAACTATCAAAAAATAAATGAGAATTAGGTTGGCAATGTTCAAGGAATGTGCTAACTACTTCACTTGGCTTAAGACCTCCATAAGCTCTCCCAGTATATATATGCCATCTTTGTACATAGGATGATTCTGAATGGCTTAGACAATATACTTTTATTCCATACTTGGTCGGCTTGCTTGGAATATATTGTAACATTTTTAGTCTACCTCTATAAGCTATCATAGATTCATCAATACTATACATTTTATTATAATTTTCAGGCATATTTTCAAACCATTTAATATTCAAATAATCAATAATTGGTGAAATTTTGAATAATTTGTCTTTAGAGATATTTTGTTGTTTATTATCATTGAAATGGATAAACTCGTTAATGAATCTAAATTGCTTTCCGCTCATTATACGCTTGAAATAAGTATTTCCAAAAAGATCAGATTCATTCCAATACATTCTACTATTTGGAACCTTTACTATTCCCATCAATAATATTATAGCAATATATTTTTCTATTTTTTCTTTAGTAACCTTGCTTTTTTTTCGATTTATTTCTTCATTTAAATTTATTTTATTATTTTCAATGTCTAAATCATCCTCTAAGTTAATATTTATATTCGGATTTTCATTTTTTTTCTTAATTTTTTGAATAGTTTTATATTCAATGTATTTTTTTGTCTGCTCAACAATATGATTAAGTAATTCATCGTCTAAGAACCTTGAAAAAAATTTATAAGGAATATTTTCACCTACATCTATATCTAAATTATCTTGTAAAATTGAAGATTTATTTTCATTATTTTCATTGTTTTCATTTTTTGTTTTTGCTTTTACTTTTTCCCATAGCATAGTATCCCCTAATTTGACTAATGATTCTTCTGTGTTATCTATATCTGAAAATTCGTACTCTGAGCTTTTATCTTCAGAAAAAGAGTTTTCTATCATTAATTTCATGACATTATTTTTATTATAATTTCTTATATTTTGTTTATTTTCCATTATTTTTAATTTATTAAATTTTCATGATATATATAGCGGATTATCTACCTTCAAAACAGACTCTATTAAAATATTAATTGGGGATTGGGGATTGGGGATTGGGGATTGGGGATTGGGGATTGGGCCCAATCCCCAATCCCCAATCCCCCATTCCCAA
>Ga0194116_10006586_pt1 | contig 12327 bp, 8 predicted proteins | sample TA2MahsurfametaG_4_FD_148617 | JGI IMG/M metagenome (GOLD analysis project Ga0194116, IMG submission 148617) | Freshwater microbial communities from Lake Tanganyika, Tanzania - TA2015008 Mahale S9 surface | ecosystem: Environmental > Aquatic > Freshwater > Lake | place: Tanzania: Lake Tanganyika... | reverse complement strand
AGTGCCGCAGATTGGAAATGTAATTTTAGAAAATCGAGTGGAAGTTGGCGCAAATACATCAATAGACCGTGCAACTCTGGGGTCTACCGTTGTGCGAGAAGGAGTTAAGTTAGACAACTTAATTCAAATTGCACACAACGTTGAAATTGGAAAAAACACGGTAATTGCAGCTCAAACCGGTATAGCAGGAAGTGTGAAGATTGGTGAGAACTGCATGATTGGTGGGCAAGTTGGAATTGCGGGTCATTTGTCTATTGCGAACGGAGTAAAAATTGCGGCTCAAAGCGGAATTAGTGCTTCCATATTGAAAGAAGGAAGTATTGTACAAGGGTCACCTTCATTGGATATTATGGACTTCAAAAAGGCGTATATCATATACCGAAAACTGCCCAAATTGCTTGAGCGCGTTGAAAATCTAGAAAATAGAAAAGATTAATGCTTGTTGGATCGTACGTAAGACATTTGTTTAAGGGTCTTGGTCCGCACGGAGTGCATTCTCCGTTTGTTTTCAAATTGATTACCGAGGTTTTAGTTCGAAATCAGAAAAGGGCTATTTGGAGTCAAATTGAAGAGATTCGAAAATCATATTTAACCAATTTTTCTTCATACGAAGCTCTTGATTTCGGTGCGGGTAGCAGGAAGTTGAAAAAAGACAGAACCATTTCAAAAGCGGTGAACTCTGCGGGAATGCCCGAGTGGAAGGGCGAGGTCATGCATTTGCTTGTTGAACACATACAGCCGAATGCGGTTATTGAGTTGGGAACACATCTCGGAATTGGCACGCTTTATCTTTCAACGGCGTTAACAGATAGGGCCCATTTAATAACAATTGAAGCCGATCCAACTCACACTGCTTACGCTCGAAAATCATTTGAGAATTTTCATGCTTCGAATATTATTCAAATTGAGGGCACTTTTGAGGAAGAGTTGGGAAGGGCCATGCAAGAGAGTTCTGCGAATACGTTAGTTTATGTAGATGGAAATCATACGGAAGAGGCGACACTTCGATCTTTTTATGAGCTCATCGAAAATGAAAAGATTTCAGTAATTGTTTTCGATGATATTTACTGGAGTACGGGTATGCGCAATGCGTGGCGAACCATTTGTGCCGAGCCACGCGTTCAACTTAGCTTAGATTTTTATTGGTTCGGTGTCATTTTTCTGAATGGACGCATGAAAAAAGAACATTTTACCTTGCGCTGGCCAAGGTAGATGTCAGTGAATTATGACATTTCTGTCATATTTTCAATTGAATTCTGAATTGGTCTCATCATTGAAATGGGCGTGGAAACAAAATCAGAAAAAATTAGATTATGAGTAAAATAATTGGAATTGACTTAGGTACTACCAACTCGTGTGTATCTGTGATGGAAGGAAATGAACCCGTTGTTATTGCGAATAGCGAGGGTAAAAGAACAACTCCATCAATTGTAGCATTTGTTGAAGGTGGCGAGCGCAAAGTAGGGGATCCTGCAAAGCGTCAGGCCATTACAAATCCAACGAAAACTATTTTTAGTATTAAACGATTCATTGGCTCTAGTTATTCAGAGTCTGAGAGAGAAGCCACGCGTGTTCCTTATGCTGTGGTTAAAGGAGATAACAATACTCCTCGAGTGAAGATTGATGATCGCATGTACACGCCACAGGAGATTTCTGCAATGATTCTTCAGAAGATGAAGAAAACGGCAGAAGACTATTTGGGTCAAGAAGTTTCAGAGGCTGTAATTACTGTTCCTGCATATTTCAATGATGCTCAAAGACAAGCAACAAAAGAAGCAGGTGAAATTGCGGGGTTAAAGGTGAAGCGTATTATCAATGAGCCAACTGCGGCAGCCTTGGCTTATGGTTTAGATAAGAAATCACAAGAGATGAAGATTGTGGTTTTCGACTGTGGCGGTGGAACACATGATGTTTCCGTTCTAGAACTAGGAGATGGTGTTTTTGAAGTATTGTCAACAGACGGTGACACCCACTTAGGGGGTGATGATTTCGACCAAGTAATTATTGATTGGTTGGTTCAGGAATTTAAGAATGAGAATGGCAATATTGATTTGACAAAGGATCCAATGGCACTTCAACGTTTGAAAGAGGCTGCTGAAAAAGCGAAGATTGAATTGTCAAGTACCACAAGTACAGAAATAAATTTGCCCTATATCATGCCCGTTGATGGAATACCAAAGCACTTGGTTAAAACGCTTTCACGTGCAAAATTTGAGCAATTGGCAGATTCTCTGGTACAACGAACAATTGCACCATGCACCAGCGCATTGAAGAATGCAGGTCTTGGTGTGAATGATATCAACGAAATCATTTTAGTTGGTGGTTCTACTCGAATTCCAGCGGTGCAAGACGCAGTTAAAAAATACTTCGGAAAGGAACCAAGTAAAGGTGTGAATCCAGATGAAGTAGTAGCTGTAGGCGCAGCTATACAAGGTGGTGTTTTGACTGGTGAGGTGAAAGATGTATTGCTATTAGATGTTACACCACTGTCTCTTGGTATTGAGACCATGGGTGGAGTTTTTACTAAACTAATAGATGCGAATACCACCATTCCAACGAAGAAATCCGAGGTGTTTTCTACAGCAAGCGATAACCAACCAAGTGTGGAAATCCATGTCTTACAAGGAGAAAGAGCTATGGCGAAGGATAACAGAACCATTGGTCGATTCCACCTCGATGGTATTCCACCAGCGCCACGTGGGGTTCCACAAGTTGAGGTCATTTTCGATATCGATGCCAACGGAATCATAAACGTTTCAGCTATGGATAAGGCAACCAACAAATTGCAAAGCATTCGAATTGAAGCATCTTCTGGTTTAAGTAAAGAGGACATTGAAAAAATGAAGCGAGAAGCAGAGATGAATGCTGAAACCGACAAAAAGTTCAAAGAGGAAGCCGATTTGGTAAACCAAGCAGATAGTTTAATATTCCAAGTTGAAAAGCAATTGAAAGAATTTGGAGATAAACTTCCTGCAGACAAAAAGGGCGAAATTGAAAATCAGGTTGCAGAGTTGAAGAAAGCGCATGCAGAGAAAAACTTAGAGTCAATTCGCTCTACAATGGATGCGTTGAATGCGACGTTCCAAGCTGCAAGCGCCGAAATGTATAACAATACTTCAGGTAATTCTACACCAGGAGGTGAATCTACAGGAGGTGCTGATGGTGAAGTGACCGACGTAGATTTTGAAGAAGTTAAAGACGAGAAAAAGTAATAGTTATATTCTTTAGAGAAAAAAGGGGAGCAGATGTTCCCCTTTTTTATTTTTTCGTAAATTCACCACACCTTAACCTTATGACATGAAAACTTTTCTGTTATCTCTTACAGTGTTATGCATAGCTTTCATTTCGGAAGCTCAAACCTACAACATGTCAAACACTACGGTGAGCATACCGTGTGGCACCCCTGTTAGTTTTTATGATCCTGGGGGATTATCAGGGAATTATGCCAACGGATCAAACTACACTATGACCTTTTGCACTTCAAACGGACAAAACATATACGCACAATTTTCATCTATCACGCTGGAGAACAATTGGGATTATTTATACATCTACAACGGTCCAAGTACAGCGTCTCCGTTGATTGGAACATACACTGGAGGCAATTCGCCAGGCACTATAACCGGAGCAACCACATGTTTAACATTTGTTTTTACTTCAGATGGGAGTGTCAATTATGCGGGTTGGACCGCGACTGTTGGATGCGGAACACCACCACCACCGCCACCACCACCACTGCCGGCATCTGGATTGTGTGCTGGCGCTCAGCCTTTTTGTACAGGTACAACTTATACGTTCCCAGCCGCGCAGAATACAACAGCCCAGGCGGGACCCAATTATGGATGCTTATTTACAAGTCCCAATCCGGCCTGGTACTACATGCAAATTCAAAACGGTGGGCCTTTAACCATTTCAATGGCAAGCACTGCTGGAGTTGATATAGATTTTGCTTTATGGGGTCCGTTTGCAAGCATTACAGGTGTATGCAGTCAATTGACGGGTGCTCCAATTAGTTGCTCGTATTCAATTGCTGCGACAGAAACAGCTACCATTGGCAATGCAGTAGCAGGTCAGTATTACATTTTAGTAATAACAAATTTCTCCAATCAAGCGACCAACATTACGTTTAACCAAAGCGGTGGTACAGCAACAACCAATTGCAATATTCTTTGCAATATGACAGCATTAACAGCTAGTCCGGGTACTTGTAATCCTGCAACAAATACCTATGACGTGACAGGTACAATCACATTTACAAATCCACCTGCGAGCGGAACCTTAATTGTGAGCTCTTCTTGCGGAGGAAGTGTGAATATTCCCGCACCTTGGGTGAGTCCAATGACATATACCCTCAGTGGATTACCGTCAAATGGTGCCCCATGCACCATTACAGCAGCCTTCAGCGCAGATGTTCTTTGTGCCCTGAATCAGACCATTACAGCTCCAGCTTCTTGTTTGCCTCAATGCACAGTTAATGCATCGAACAGTGGAAACGTTTGTTCTGGAAATCCTGTTGTTTTAAATGCAAGTGCTGTAGTTGGTGCTGCGAATTATACATGGACCGGACCGAACGGTTATTCGGCGAGTGGACAAAACGTTGTTCTTGCGGGAACAACTGGATTAATGTCAGGGACATACACTGTGACCGCAACTGGAACAGCCACCTGCTCGGGGTCTACGACAGTTACAATCACCGATAATCCTGTTTTAACTTCAATTTCAAATGTTAGTGCTTGTTCAGGCGAAAATGTATATATTCCAGCATTTGTTTCAACACCTCCAGGAGCAATAATGAATTGGAATAATTCCGATGGAGCTATAGGTTTAGGTTTATCTGGTTTTGGAAATATTCCGGTTTTTATTGCAAATGCGTTAGGTCAATCTGTAACATCGAGCGTAACGGTTTTACCAGTATTAAACGGCTGTGCAGGTGCTCCGTCAAATTTCAATATTACAGTTAGTCCAACACCTATTACAAGTCAAGTCGAAGATATTTCATTGTGTGAAGGGTCAACTGTTCCTTCCATTGTATTTCCCTCGAATCCGGCATCACAAGTAAATTGGAATAACTCCAACGCTTCCATTGGTCTGCCTTTGAGTGGAAATGGTGATGTCCCTCCATTTATTGGTCAAGTGGGAAGTGCCACAATTATCTATTCACCAACCTTGAATGGTTGCATCGGGCGCAGTATGTCTTTTCAAATTACAATTGAATATGCACCCCAAATTACCCTAGACGCTCCGAATACTATTTGTCAAAATGCCTTACCTGTATCAGTTGTAACAAGCACGCCTGGTGGCATTTGGAGTGGTGCAGCGAACGCAAATGGTTCTATTGATCCCACAATATTGCCTGTTGGTCAGGCTAATTATACTTACACCTTTTCAACTGCGAATTGTGATGCGAGCGTGACACAAACAATAGAGGTAATTGCTGTTCCGCTTATCACAGGAAACGTACCGGTTTGTGCAGGCGCATTGTTGAATTTATCTGCTGCTCCAACGGGTGGTATATGGTCAGGTTCTGGAATAAATTCGAATGGATCTTTCAGTCAAAATGTTTCAGGTACGTATAGTATTTCTTATTCCGATGCTACAAATACATGCAGCGTCTCTGAGGATGTTGTTGTTCAAGATGCGCCATTCGTTTCATTGAATTGTCCTGCATATGTGTGCAATACAGACACACCAATTGCATTTAATCCGTCGCCTAGCGGAGGCACTTGGTCCGGTTCAGGTATTGATTCATTCGGGAATTATACCCCGGCTCTTGGATCAAACCCAACCGTAGCAACTTACGTGTATTCTGACGGGGTATGTACAGTGACTCAATCTTCTTCTATAGATGTGTTCACGACTCCTATTATTAATTTAAATAATCCAGATGGAATTTGTGTCAGTAATACAACTACCACTCTAAATGCAAGTCCCATTGGGGGAACTTGGACCGTGAATGGAAATGCATCAGTAGTCAATGGGGTGCTGGTTCCAAATGGTTCTGAAACCATTACTTTGTTCTATTCTATAGCTGGTCAATGTCCAGCATCGGCAAACCAAGCGATACAAATTTATCCATTGCCTGCAATTAATGCAGGTCCAGACGTAGCTCATTGTCAAGGTCAATCGGTATCAATTACTGCAACTGGAGGTACTACATATATTTGGTCACCATCAGCCGGTTTGAATATTACTACTGGAAATACGGTGACCGCTTCAGTCAATGGGCCTTCGGTATTTACAGTCACGGGTTCAGATAGCAACGGATGTGTGAACACAGATCAGGTAAATGTTGCTGTGTATACGAATCCGGCTATTTCTATTTCTGGCGACAATTTAATTTGTGCTGGTGAATCATCATTCTTGACTGCCGTAGGTGCCTTGAATTATGTTTGGCAGCCGGGAGGATTGAACAACAATTCAATTGAATTTACACCGAACACCACAACCACTTATTCTGTCATAGGCACAGATGTAAACGGATGCCAAGGGAATGCTTCTTATATCATTAACGTAGAGAGTATAGTTGCTAATCCAACCATATTCGACTCAAATGACGGTGACCCCTTCACATGGGAGTTTCATACTGGTAGTAATGGACTGGGAGAGACTTATACTTGGACGCCAGGAGATGGAGGCTCTGATATTACTACTAGCAACGAACAGTCGAATTATACCTATTTGAATGATCTTGTTGGTTCAGTGATCCTGACCATAAATACATCAGCATGTGAAGAAGAATTTACTTTGCCCTTGCTTATTTCCACAGTTGAATTGATTTTCCCCAATATCATAACGGCCGATGGTGACGGTGTAAATGACGATTTTCGATTACTTCCTGCAAATACACTTGTTGTGCCTGCATTTAATGACTTCTCTTGTAAAATCTTCACCCGATGGGGACATCAACAAGGTGAATTCAATGATGTAATGGGGTCATGGGATCCAGCAGATTTAAATACAGGAACTTATTTTTACACGGTTGAGTATATGAATGCCGTTACGGGTGAATTTGTAACTCATGAGGGCACATTCTATTTAAAACGTTGACCAATCCAACTTTTAAATAATGCATTTGGTTCATTTGGCCACAAAATTTCGGCCTTCTGAATGGTTGGTCTTTCGGGGTCGAAATGTATTTCTGTTTCAATCTCAACTTTATTTCTTACGAAACGAATGTTGGCTTGCTTTGAATTTTCTAGAAGGAATTGAACATTTTTAGACACCGATATGCCATCCACTTCAATGATCTCATCATCGTACCAAAGTCCTCCCCAATCTGCCGCTGAGTGGGGAGCGACTGATGTTATTATTGATTTTTCTTGCGAAATATCAACTGAGAAACCGAATAAATGTTCGGTGGGTTGAATTGAATTTTTCCATGAAAGAATTACACCAAAGTCCTTAAAAAGATCTTCTAGGTATTTTGAGAAGTCACAGGGAGACTCTGCCATGGCTTCTCTTATTTCATTCGCATTTGCAATTCCGAAATGGGCAATGGTATCCCAGTACTCATTGGCAGAATATCCATTTCCGTGTGGAAGAGCATGTTTTTCGAAAAGAGAATTCATCACATCATCCATTGATTTTTCGCCATTGGAGTGCAACAAAATCAAGAGGTCAAGGTACATAGTCAGTAATGCGCCTTCGTTGTAAATGCTAACTTTTCTCCACGGAACACCGGCGTTGTATCCATCTAGCCATGTATCTATGCTACTATCAGCAATGCTGTATGAGAAACGTCCGTAATTTTTGTGATGGTTGTTTAACCAATCTTCGCAACTTAGTTTCCAGTTTTCAAGATTCCAAATGCCAGATCGTATGAGGCATAAATCACCGTAATAGGTGGTAACACCCTCAGCTACATATCCGAGTTGCGAGTAGTTTTCTCGGGTGAAATCATAAGGAACCATGTCTTTTGGACGAAGAGTTTTTACGTTCCATGTATGAAAAAGTTCATGTGAACATATGGCCAAAAGTTCATTGTGCTTTTCTATTCTTTCAAATGAATCACCTGGTCCCATTGCAATGACAGTAGACGTTGTGTGTTCAACGCCATGGTGCATGAAATGTGGTGTGAAGTGTAAAAGGTAAGCGTATCTTTCCAAAGGCTCAGGAAATCCTCTGAAAATATCAATTTGTAACGCAGTGTATTTTTTAATTTGTTCCAGAAGTACATGTTTATCGAGTGTAGATTCTCCAAAAAAATGAACTTCGAAATGGATGCTGTCTTGAATGAATGAAAGAACCTCTCTTTCGTAGCACGCCACAAATGGAGTGTCTGCTAGTTCATCGAAGTTTTTAGCATGAAATTGTAAGCCATTGGATTGAATGCCGGTTGAAAGGAAATTATAATTTCCTACGATATTCAATTCATAACTTTCATCTAAATTTTGAGGTAGGAATGCAATGCAATTCACGGGATTCACATAGAGCATTTTGCTGTTAGCATAGGTGCTTCCTGCATTGAGTTCTAGTGCGCTGTAATTGTATGAGAATTCAATTGTACTTCCTGCTTCGCATTCAATTTCCCATTGATCTTTTGCTGTTTTTTTCCATTTTGCAGTGTTTCCATTTTCAAGACACAATACATGACTCACGTTTTTTGCAAAATTTCCCATCTCGTACCTCCCTGGACGCCATGATGCAAGTTGTAATTGAGGGTTTTTAACCGGGGCGGTGAATCTGATTTGCACATGCACCATTTTTCTATGCACATGCGGAACACTGAGATGTACTTGTATCATTTTCTTTTCAATGTCAGCATTTGTTGTACGGGGTTTCCAATACAAGCACTCGGAAATCCAATATTTAAATAAGCACAAACAGTGGGAGCAATGTCGCTCACATGTGTCAAACCTTGATAAGTTTTGTGACTGATGTTCTTTCCGTAGAGAATGAATGGAACATGAGAGTCATATGAAAATGGAGATCCGTGTGTGGTACCTTGAGGACCATATTCCATGAAATTTGGCTTGAGAATATAAATGACATCACCAGATTCATTTGAGTATCCCAATTGAGCTTTTTGTGCAAAGAAATCTGTTTGATTTCCTTTCGCTAGTGCAGTTGCAGTATAGGCACTTTGAATGTTTGCATTGTTGTTACAAAACTGAACAACTTTCTCTTGAATTTCGAATAGATTTAATTTTTTTTCCCGAATGAATGTTCGGTTTAAGAATATATTTTGATTGGATTCATTAATCACCCAATCGCCTGTTCCATAGATTTCCTGCAAATGTGTTTCGAGGGCCATTTCAAATGAATCGGAATTCCAATATCCTGCTGATCCCTTTTGTTTGCTTAATGCACTTGGGGTTGGTGCACCAGCGTGGTCGGCGCTAAGAAAGATGAGGTAGTTGTCTTTTCCGAATTTTTTATCTAACTCATTAAGCAGTCTTGCGATTTCTAAATCGAGTCGAAGGTAAATGTCTTGTAATTCTCTAGACTGTATTCCGAATTGGTGTCCAACATAATCCGTTGCTGAAAAACTAAGACACAACAAATCAGTAAACGTGTCTTGACCTAGTTTTTCTCCATCAATTGCGGCTAAAGCAAAATCGACCGTTAGTTTATTTCCTTGCGGTGTGGCTTTCAACAGTTCATATTGACCATTTAATTTAGATAATGAATCGAGGTTGTGCGGAAATGTTGGTCGAATGGTTCCTTTGAAAGGAATCTCATACGGGTTATTATCTACCATGGACTCATCATAACATGATTCTGGTAACAATAAATTCCAGATCTCTTTCAAATAGGATTGAGCAAACTTTGGGTTGATATTGAATGTATTCACCCAGTCTGGGAGGGTTTCAATGTACCATGAACTTGAAACCCATTGTCCTTCGCTCCCCCCAACGAACCAATAGGCGGCATCTGCAGTTCTTCCCGCGGGAAGAATAGCACCACGATCTTTTAAAGCAATTCCAATAACTTTTGATTTCCCATCATTACTCATTTTCAATTCGTCACCAATGGTAGTGGCGCATAAGTAATGGGGTGACATTTTCCCTGATGCACTATTTGTTCCAACGCCCACTACAGTGGAGTCTGAGGCACAGTAGGTCATTTTATTTAGCTTTCGAACAAACCAATCATTGGCAACAATTCCGTTGTATGCGGGAGTTGACCCCGTATAGATTGCAGCATGCCCAGGACCTGTGAAGGTTGGCATGTAATTGTATTGACAGTTTTTTGAAAAAGCACCGAATTGAACAAGTCTTTTGAATCCAGAGTTGGAGTAGTCATTCCAAAATCGATCAATATAATCTGCACGCATTTGATCAACGGTTATTCCAATAACAATTGGAATTTGAGCGCGTTTTGACTCATTTCCTTTTTTACTTTGGGCGAATGGATGTAAAAAAGCTAAAAGAGAGACAAGGAGAATAACAACATATTTCATGTGGCAAATGTACCTCTGAAATAAATTACTTTTACACTATGGAAAAGCACTTGATATTGGTGGGCATGCCAGGTTCTGGTAAAACAACCTTGGGTCGAAAATGGGCAGAGGAAATGCATGTTCCGCTTTATGAAATAGATGAGATGCTTGAGGAGAAATTTGGAATGTCAATTTCAGAGATTGTCTCATTGCATGGCTGGGAGGCCTTTCGAGATGCCGAATGGAATGAAATTAAAGAGGTGTTACAAAAACCGGTGGGAGTAGTGGTGCCTGGAGCAGGATTTTTTACGAATCAAGAACGAGTTGATTTTGCATTGAGACAGGCAGAAGTGGTGTATCTAGAACTGGATTTAAAGTCACTTATTCAGCGACTGAGCAATCAGGAGGAACGTGAGGTACGTCCATTGTTGAGTCAAGGTGAATTGCATATAATTATAAAGCAATTATTTGAAGAGCGGGTTCAATTTTACAATCAGGCACATCGGAAAATCAGGGTCTAAATATCTGTGTGACTCTTCTCACCCCATTGGTCTATTTGTCAATTTACTTTTGTAAAAAAAACGAAATTATGAATGTATTAGATGCACTAAAAAACGGTAAAGCGACTATTGTAGATGTTCGTTCAAGAGAAGAATTTCAGGATGGACATGTTGCGGGGTCAATAAATATTCCTTTGCAAGAAGTTCCTGCTAAAGTTGAAGAATTTAAATCGATGGCAAAACCATTGGTGTTGTGTTGTTTGTCTGGAGGAAGAAGCGGACAAGCGACCGCCTTTTTACAACAAAATGGGGTAGAAGAGGTATACAACGGTGGTGGTTGGATGGATGTAAACTCAATGATTTAATTAAAGAATTATGGGATTATTTTCATTTCTAAAGGGTAAGCCAAAGGTAGATTTGGCTGAGCTCATTCGCGGTGGCGCAAAACTGGTAGATGTGCGTTCAAAAGCTGAATATGCTAGTGGGCGCGAGGCGGGCGTAAAAGAAAAAGAGCAACTGGTAACGTTGCTCAAATCCTTTCAATAATCTGTTTGCTCTTTTGCTTTAGGCTGCGCTTTGCGCAGCCTTTGCTTTTTGCTTTTCAGCATAAGCAACGGCCGCCTCGCGAACCCATTTTCCTTCGTCCCACGCCTTTTGCTTCGCTGCTAATCTCTCTTTGTTGCATGGACCATTCCCCTTCACCACCTCATTGAACTCGGTCCAATCAATTTCACCGAAATCATAATGACCAAGCTCCTCATTCCACTTTAAATCAGGATCAGGAATGGTTAGTCCTAAATATTCAGCTTGGGCAACGGTCATGTCAACAAACTTTTGTCTTAGCTCATCATTTGAATGACGTTTAATTTTCCAAGCCATATTCTGTGCGCTATTCGCTGAGTCTTTGTCTGTTGGACCAAACATCATCAACGAAGGCCACCACCATCTGTTGAATGCATCTTGCATCATGGCTTTCTGCTCTTCCGTGCCTCGCGATAAGGCTATCATAATCTCATATCCTTGACGCTGATGAAAACTCTCTTCTTTACAAATACGAATCATAGCTCGACTGTATGGACCGTAACTGGTTCGCTGCAGTGAAACCTGATTCACAATGGCAGCACCATCAACCAACCAGCCAATTGCTCCTATGTCTGCCCAAGATAACGTTGGGTAATTGAAAATAGAAGAGTACTTCGCTTTTCCTGAAAGCATTTCCTCTGTCATGGTATCTCTATCAACACCTAATGTTTCCGCAGCTGAATAAAGGTATAAGCCATGACCACCTTCATCTTGCACTTTGGCCAATAATATGGCTTTTCTTCTTAATGATGGTGCTCTGGTAATCCAATTTCCTTCGGGAAGCATTCCTACAATTTCACTGTGCGCATGTTGAGCAATTTGACGGATTAACGTTTTTCTGTAACCGTCAGGCATCCAGTCTTT
>Ga0194116_10006582_pt1 | contig 12332 bp, 13 predicted proteins | sample TA2MahsurfametaG_4_FD_148617 | JGI IMG/M metagenome (GOLD analysis project Ga0194116, IMG submission 148617) | Freshwater microbial communities from Lake Tanganyika, Tanzania - TA2015008 Mahale S9 surface | ecosystem: Environmental > Aquatic > Freshwater > Lake | place: Tanzania: Lake... | reverse complement strand
CTTTACACAGAAAATATTAAAAAAACGTACCGAGGAAGGGCGGTCGTTAATGGCGTTTCTGTGGAAGTAAATCAAGGCGAAATTGTTGGGTTGCTGGGTCCAAATGGTGCGGGAAAAACAACATCATTTTACATGATTGTCGGGCTGGTTAGGCCTGATGAAGGAAAGGTGTTTTTGGATGACGTTGAAATTACCAAATCACCGATGTACAAGCGTGCGCAAATGGGAATCGGCTATCTTCCTCAAGAAGTTTCCGTGTTCAGAAAACTAAGCGTTGAAGACAACATCATGGCCATTTTAGAAATGACCGACCTCAATAAAACGCAACGACAAGAAAAATTGGAGCGTTTGCTCGAGGAATTTCATTTGACGCACGTTCGCAAAAACCTTGGAAATCGCCTTTCAGGTGGTGAAAAACGAAGAACGGAAATCGCACGTGCCTTAGCTACAGATCCAAAATTTGTTTTACTTGATGAACCATTTGCGGGGGTTGATCCAATTGCTGTTGAAGATATCCAAGCAATCGTTTCCGAACTTAAAAAGCGCAACATTGGAATTTTAATTACCGACCACAACGTACAGGAAACCTTATCCATCACCGATCGTGCTTATTTACTTTTTGAAGGGAGCATCTTAAAATCTGGTACTGCCGAAGAGCTGTCCTCTGACGAACAAGTTAGAAGGGTTTATTTGGGGCAGAATTTTGTGCTAAGGAAATAGTTATCTTACTTTTTTACTTCTCAAAGAATCCATCTTTAATAAACGATGAGAAATTATGTCTCCACTCGAGGCTACAAAAAGCTTAAAATTATTTTGCAATAAATGGGCTTCGGTCTGGCTATGATGATGTATTAATAAACATACTAAATTGACTCCACACATTATCAGTTGATTTTGAACAACCCTGTTCTACCAGGCGATGAACTTCATCTTCTTTGAAAGGATTAACCTTTTTTTCAGCGCGATAAATGGATATTTTTGGGGGGATTGATTGAATTGCAAGTGAAATTTCCTCGTCTGTTTCCAAACTCACAGTATGATCCTCCGACTTAACGTGTATCGTTTCAATTCTTTCTGAGTGAATGCGATAAACCGAGAATAATTGCTTCGAACGAAACTCCATGTAGTCAACCTTCTCGTACACTTTCAAAAGAACGGTATCACTGAATAATTCGACGAGAGCAACAGCTTTTTCAGGTTCGCTTTCATTTATTTTTTTCCAATCATCGGAATGAATATGATTGACAATCAAGAATTGTTTGAATTCAGCTTCCAAATGTTGAAGCTCTTCCTGAGAAAGCACTCTGAAACGCATTTTATTCCTTTACTTCTTCAACTCGAAGGGAAATGTCAAGAACTTCGTCAATCGTTTTTTCGGTAATAGCCTGTTCAACTACAAATTTGTATTTTCCTTTATACGGTAATCGGCGACGCTTGAAAACCAGTTGATGTTCTACAATCGTTCCGGTTTCTTTTCCAATCCAACTCCCGTCCGGAAAAGTCGTTTTTATCTCATATGGCTCTCGAACAGATTGACCAACAGGTGGGGTTGAATTCAAGAAAATCCAAAGATTGCTGTATTTGTAATCAGTTGTTGTTCTGAGTGTTAAAACAAAGTCGTAAATTTTAGATGTATCCTGAAATTTAACTTCAAATTTAGGTTTTACATCTTGATTCCACATGTTATTCTTGAAACCAAAAGATTTCTGATAATAGGCAGTCTCGTCACAACTTGCAAATATTAATAATAGAGGCATCAAGAATAAAACTATTTTCATCAAGTTACGGGATTGTTTTTATTTCCTTGTTGGTTATTCTTGTTCTTCTTTTTCTTCCGATTTTGATTCTTAGATTTAGAAAAGTTTTTCTCAAAACGGTTCAAACTATCTTGTCCAACCACATTTGAATAACCCACCTCAACTTCTTTTTGCTCAACAATTTCAAAGTCTTTCAAATCTTTCGGTTTTACTCCTTCTTTGTTGAGTTTTACGATTTCCTTTACACGTTCTGGAGTCAAGGCAATCAAGCCATTTTCTCCGTGGTATCCATACCACATTAAGCGTTTGAAAACATCCGTTTTAAAGTGAAATGCATCGCCTTTTTCTGTGTGCAATCGTGTTTCAGGTTTAGGAAACGACTTAATTGCATCGAGATACATATCCAACTCGTAATTCAGACAACACTTCAATTTACCGCATTGACCCGCTAATTTTTGTGGATTCAATGAAAGTTGCTGATAGCGCGCCGCAGAAGTAGAAACAGAACGAAAATCGGTTAACCAAGTAGTACAACATAATTCGCGCCCACACGATCCAATACCTCCCAATCGAGATGATTCTTGTCGTGAACCGATTTGTCGCATTTCTATTCGAACTTTAAAATCGTCCGCCATATCCTTGATTAGTTGCCTGAAATCAACGCGTCCTTCAGCCGTGTAATAAAACGTAGCTTTTGAAAGATCCCCTTGATATTCAACATCGGAAATTTTCATTTCCATATTTAAGTTCAAGGCCAATGTTCTCGCCTTATACATCAAATCTTTTTCAAGTGAACGACCTTTGATCCATTTATCGATTTCTTCTTGGTTTGCAATTCGAAAGATTTTTCGCGTCTCCATTGGTTTCAAATTCGGCGCTTTTTTACGAACTTGAATTCGAGCTAACTCTCCAACTACAGAAACAACACCGACATCATATCCAGGTGACATTTCGACAACTACAATATCTCCAATTTGCAATGGGTAACCTTCAGAATTCCGATAAAAACTTTTTCTGGAGTTTTTAAATCGAACCTCAACAATATCATAAACCTGCTGTCCCACTGGAAGTGCAATATTGGCCAACCAATCGTAAACCTCTAACTTATTGCACCCGCCTGAACTGCAAGTCCCGTTGTTTTTACAACCCCGGGGAGTTCCACCACCACTACTGCAAGAAGCACATCCCATTTTTTAGTTTTAAATGTAAAGGTAACAATTATCCTTTTTAGATTTCAATTTTAAGCAACGTGAATGTAACGCATTGTTTGAAAACAAAGTTGAGTAAAAAGAATTTTGGCATTTGCATTTCTATCGATATGATAATGCGCATCATCGAATGTTTCCTGAAACTCACGAATGTTATTACCTGAAATAAATGGCGCGAAATTTTTTAGAAACTTTTCTTCTTCATCCGAAACACGCATCATTTCGGGACCAATGTAATTAGCCATGATACTCTGACGAAACATGTGTAATGAATAAACAATATAAAATTTTTGTCGCTCCTTTGGTTCAGTTGCCATTTTATCAGCCCAATCCATCATGCCAATCACATCCTTCTTGTAACTCAAACGCATCATTTGTATAAATTGATCTCTGTAAATGGACCGATATTCGTTAGTATTTAAATAATCAATCGCCACTAAATAGTCACCTTCTGAAAAAGTCGCTGCATTTTCTGCCTCGGCTCGACTCAACTGAAAATCATGCATCAAAAAGCTACTTAAATCATCTTGTGAAATCCTCGGAACATTTATTTTTTGAGTTCTAGATTGAATAGTAACCAAGACGTTTTCGATGTCTTCGCATACTAGAATGATATATGTATCTCTTGGAGGCTCCTCAATTATTTTAAGTAACTTATTTGAACTAAAAGAGTTCATTGTTTCCGCCATCCAAATTATCAAAACCTTTGGACCTCCTTCGTAGGACTTTAAACTTAGTTTATGAATTATTTCATCACTTTCAGCTGCGCGAATGATTGGTCGTATGTTCTTTGAATCGATTATATCAGACCATGTTGATAGGTCTAAATATGGATTAGTATTCAATTGCCCACACCATTCTTTGATTAGCGAAATTGAAGAATCCTGACTCTGTCTACCAGTGGGATAAACGTAATGAACATCTGGATGATTGAAATCCTGAACACGTTTGCAGGATGGACAAACCCCACAACTATCCTGATCAGTTTTTTGCTCACATAGAATGAATTGAGCGAAACAGAGAGCCAATGGTAGGGTTCCATAGCCCGATTTGCCATGAAACATTTTGGCATGTGCGATATTTCCCGAAAGTATTTCTTTTCGGATTTGAGCCTTTATCGTCTCGTGACCAATGACGTCTGTAAATTTCACAATCAAAGTTAATAAAATTGCAAATTATGTATTCACAATAAAACTTTTAGAATTAATTTTAATCTATAAAAAAATCATACATGAAATTAACACAATTACTATTTTCGTTTCTCATTACAGGAGTCGCAATTTGTCAGTCAATGCGAGTTAAAGAAGGCAATATGACTATTTCAAAGGGCTCTCAAACTTCTCTATCCATTGAGATTCCATTTGTGGATGAATCCTTTTTTCAAGATGAATTAAAAAGTTTCCTTAAGGATTGGGGCAAATGCAAGGAAAATAAAGGTGAATATTGCGTGTTGCTAGGCGAATGGAAAGAATATGGTAAGAAGACTTTTGATGTTTATGCTCGATATGAAAAGAAAAATGATAATCCTGTATATGTCTCTTTCGCTGTTGATTTGGGTGGCGCATTTTTAAATAGCAAAGATCATTCCGCGCAATTTGAACTTTTTAAAAAATCAATTGAATCTTTCGGAAGGTCCTGTGCGTCAAATTACATCAATAGCCTTCTTGAAAAAGAAAATAAAGCATTGAAAAATATGGAAAAAGAGCAAAAAGAGCTTGAGGAAGATAAATCTGATTTAGAAAAGGAAATTGAAGATAAAAAAAAGAGAAACGATGACAACTTAAAGAAAATCGAGGAAAATAAAGCTACTCAAGAAAAAAAGAAAGATGCGATTAAAACACAGACCGGGAAAATTCAAGAAATAGAAAAGAAGAAGAAGGATATTTTTTAATCTTTTCCTTTGATAATCAAAACGATTTCACCTTTTGGTGTGTTTAATTTAAAGTAATTCAGTTGATCGTACAAATGGCCTCTATGATATGTTTCAAATAGTTTACTGATCTCACGAACCACACAAATTTCACGTGTCAATTCAAAATGTTCAGTCATTTGTTCTAAAGTTTTCAAAAGCCTATGAGGCGATTCATACAAGATGATAGTGCGATCCTCTGCTGCAAGCAATTTCAAACGTGTTTGTCGTCCTTTTTTGTGAGGTAAAAATCCCTCAAAAACAAATTTATCACAAGGAAATCCGCTTGCTACTAAAGCAGGAACAAACGCTGTTGGACCTGGTAAACACTCCACATCTATTCCATTTTGAATACAGGCTCTGACCAACAAAAATCCTGGATCTGATATTCCCGGTGTTCCCGCGTCTGAAACCAAAACGGTACTTTCTGCATTACGAATCAATTCGATAGATTTCTCCAAAAAACGATGCTCATTGTGGGCATGAAATGGTAGACATTTTTTCATAATACCAAGGTGATCAAGTAGTTTTTTGGTAACACGCGTATCTTCTGAAAAAATCAACTCCGTTTCTTGTAAAATACGAATTGATCGCAATGTAATATCTTCTAAATTTCCAATTGGTGTAGGCACCAAAATTAATTTTGACATATCCTATCGAGTTAAGACAACATAGTCATTTAAAACAGTTTCCAAAAATTTAACGCGATCTGTTGGAATTTCGCTTACTCCTAACAGGAGAGCGGTTTCTTGAGCTAAATTTATCAGTAAGGCATCAATCTCTTTTCCTTTGTATCTTTTTCGATGTTGAATGCAATTTTTGATGTAAATCATATCTTCATCTGTGAATTGAACCACATTCAAATAAGTTGGTGTATAATTCTCGTGAGATTTGATTTTCAATACATCTTTAAGTTTGTAATATTGGCTAGATTTATTCTTGATTACAATCGTTCCTGCTAATGAATCTCCAATACGTTGTTGGCGACTCGAAAGCATTACTATAAATGAATCAAATACATTCCAAAAAGGAATTAGGTACACGAAGTAACTTGCTGAAATCCACAAAAAGTCACCACGAAGTAACCAACGGGTAATTACTTCCCTCCAGCCAACTCGTTCACCATTTAAACGCACAACTCGAATTCCAAGTGCCATTTTTCCAATGGTTTGTCCGCCAGTTAGATATTCCATAACAGGTTGGTAAAGTATCCAAGGTAACTTTGCAAGAAGCAACATGAAAAATAACCAAGTTCCGAAGTTCGTAAAAAACCCATCGAATTGAACAGCCATAAACACGATGAATAGATAAACGCTCAGGATAATTGTGTCAATAACATAGGCTGCAATTCGCAAAACAACAGGAGCTATTTCAAATTCAATATCAACGTGTTGAGCGGATGTAAAATTAATTTTTGACATCTCTATGAAAATACATTTTTAACTACTTCTTCAATCTTGGAGCATCGAATGATTTCAAGTTTATTCTTCTTAAAGTCTATTCCTTTTGAAAAACTTGATACAATTACTTTTTCATAACCCAATTTAGCAACTTCAGAAAGTCTTTGCTCCAAGCGATTAACAGCTCTGATTTCACCAGAAAGTCCGATTTCGGCCGCAAAAGCAATTGTTTTCGGTATCGCCAAGTCTGCGTTTGAGGACAAAACAGCCATCGCGACTGCCAAATCTAGCGCAGGGTCATCAACTTTTATTCCTCCAGCAATATTTAAGAACACGTCCTTAGCTCCTAATTTAAACCCACATCTTTTTTCGAGCACTGCCAAAAGCATGTTAAGTCGTTTTGAATCGAAACCTGTTGAAGAGCGCTGAGGCGTTCCATATGCAGCGCTACTCACAAGAGCTTGAACTTCCACTAACAAGGGGCGCATACCTTCTATAGTTGAAGCTATTGCGATTCCGCTCAAGTTTTGATTTGAATTCGAAATCAAGATTTCTGATGGGTTTTCAACTGGGCGAAGACCTGCACCAAGCATTTCGTAAATTCCCAATTCATTCGTTGACCCAAATCGATTTTTGATTGCGCGCAACAAACGATAAACGTGATTTCGGTCTCCTTCGAATTGTAATACCCCATCAACCATGTGTTCCAACACTTTTGGACCAGCAATTGAACCGTCTTTTGTAATGTGACCAATTAAAAATACAGGGATTGCAGTTTGTTTTGCAAAACGAAGCAAATGTGCCGTGCATTCTCGAACTTGAGAGATACTTCCAGGTGAACTTTCAATGGTTGATGAGAACAACGTTTGAATTGAATCAATGACCACTAGTTCTGGTTTCAATTCTTTTGCTTGAAGTAATATCTGTTCGAGATTAGTCTCTGTCAATAAATAACAATTCTCATTTTTCAGCCCCAAACGATCCGCTCGCATGCGAATTTGTCGATCGCTTTCCTCTCCCGAAACATAAAGTACTTTTAGTGATTCAGAAATAGCAAGTTGTAAAAGCAGCGTTGACTTACCGATTCCTGGATCTCCGCCTAAAAGCACAATTGAACCTGGAACAATTCCGCCGCCTAAAACCCTGTTGAATTCAGAATCTGAAGTTGTAATACGTTCTTCAAGTTCTTTTATTACATCCTGAATCAGCTGAGGAGTGGCACTTCTAGAATCAGACGAAAAAGCAACTACATTTTTGTTTGATTTGTTCGTAACTTCCTCTACAAAAGAGTTCCATTGATTGCAAGAAGGACATTGCCCCATGAATTTCGGTGATTCATAGCCGCAATTTTGACAGAAAAATGAAGATTTAATTTTCGACATTGGTTAATTAAAATTAGTTATTTTAAAAAACATAGCCGAATTTTAGTCCTACCCCAAAATTTAATTTTATCGTTTTATTAACGCTCTCATTAGAAAAAATTAGTGTATTTTGAAAGACAAGCCCTAAATTTCCTGAAAAATCAATGAACAATTTTTCATCTAAAAAATGTTGATAGCCAACACCAACTCGTGGAATAAATCGTTCAGTATATTCATTAAAATCTAATGCATCTTGCGAATACCGTTTTCTATATCTTCTATACTTAAATTCAAAATCGATGTATAGTTCGTCTCCAGCGATGAATGGATAATATTTGAATAGAAATCCAGTGGATGGACCTATTAAAATTTTATTTGCCACAGACGAGTTAGTCTCGGATAAAAAATTCATTAGATAATTGTCCGTTACAAATCCAAGTGCTACTTCACCTGAAATTTTTTTCGATAATATGCGTTCGTAATTAAAATTAACCTCTCCGACAAATATGGGTAAAACACTTACTTTTATTGAATTTTTGGGTAATTGAAAATCTTGAGCACAGATTTTAACCGAGAATAAAAACACAAAACAAATACTTAAGATGCTCGATAATAATTGATTTGAGTAATTTTCAGGCACGATTTAAATTTGGGGTTAAAATTATAAAAATGAATTTAACTTAGTTCAGGAAGAATATGAACCAAACGAAGTTGAAAATTTTTTCTCTTTTTTTTCTCTTTAATTATTTCGGAAAAACAAAAAATATAAATTTGCTACAAAAAATTTTGATTCGCTATGTCAAAAAGAAGAGCCATTATAAGTTACGACAAACTAACAATTGAACAAAAGAAACAAATCCTGAAAGATTACCCTGATGGGTATATCAATCATTTAACGACAATTAAAACGCCCACGGGTGAAGTTTTGGATGCATTGATTTGGGAGACGGAGGAAGTTATTTACCTAGTCAAAATAAACAAAATCGTTCCAAAAGCTAAACCAGTTGTCGAGGATGAAGACGAAGATTTTGAAGATGACCTCGACAAAGTTCCTGGCATTAAAGATGATGAGTTGGACGAAGATGAGGACGAAGATGAGGATGATTACGACAAACCTGAGGATGAGGATGAGGATGACGACGAAGACGATGATGATGAAGATTAATTGAATCGATTTAAATATCTTTAGTAAATTTGGGTTTCATTGTATCTATGAAACCTTTTTTATTTTCAAAACTGCCTGATTCACCTACTATCGATAAAGTTGGTGTTGAAGAGCGTGTAGCTAGGTTCCAAACGAGAAGCATCAAAAATGAATCAAAGCGTCAAGGCCTTAGAATGGTTTTGAACATGATTGATTTGACTACCTTGGAAGGCAAGGACACGCCTGGAAAAGTGAAGCAGATGTGCTACAAGGCTCAACACTTGCATGATTTGTATCCTGGGCTGCCAACAGTTGCAGCGGTTTGCGTTTACCCTTCAATGGTAGCCTTCGCTAAAAAAGAATTAAAAAACTCTTCTGTAAAGATTGCTTCGGTTTCAACTGCATTTCCCTCTGGACAAGCTCCGATGGATGTGAAAATAACTGACACCAAGTTTGCGGTTGATGCAGGAGCGGATGAAATCGATATGGTGATTTCTCGTGGGAAATTCCTAACTGGTGAATACAATTTTGTTTTTGATGAGATCGCAGCTATTAAAGAAGCATGCGGAAATGCTAGGTTAAAAGTAATACTTGAAACAGGTGAACTAGCAACTTTGGATAATGTAAGAAAAGCAAGTGATATTGCCATTTACGCAGGCGCTGATTTCATTAAAACTTCAACGGGAAAAATACAGCCAGCAGCAACAATGCAAGTTACTTACACGATGTTGATGGCCATTCGTGATTATTTTGATGAAACAGGAATAATGGTTGGTATGAAACCAGCTGGAGGCATTTCAACGTCTAAATTGGCTCTTCACAACTTGGTAATGGTTAAGGAAATTTTAGGCGACGCCTGGCTGAATAATCAGTGGTTTCGTTTTGGAGCAAGTAGTTTAGCAAATGATGTGCTTATGCAGATTTTAAAAACGGAAACAGGAATTTATCAATCTCCCGATTATTTTACTATTGATTAACATGGCAAAAGAAAAAAATAATGAATCATGGGAATACGCTCCATCTTTGGAGTCAACAGCTCACATTCAATTAAAGGAAAAGTATGATTTGTTCATTGACGGGAAATGGGTAAAGCCAAAAAGCGGAAAATATTTTAAGTCCATAAATCCTGCGAATGAAGAGGTATTAGCAGAGGTCGCTCATGCCAATGAATCTGATGTTAATCTCGCAGTCAAGGCAGCAAGGAAAGCCTACACGAATGTTTGGTCCAAAATGGCTCCTACAGAACGCGCAAAATATATCTATCGAATTGCACGATTGATGCATGAGCGAGCCAGAGAATTTGCAGTGATTGAAACATTGGATGCCGGAAAAACCATTCGCGAATCTAGAGACGTTGATGTTCCTTTGGCGTGCAATCATTTCTTCTACTATGCCGGTTGGGCTGACAAATTGGAATACGCCTTTCCAAATCGTAAATTTGAATCGCTAGGAGTCGCCGGACAAATCATTCCTTGGAATTTTCCGCTGTTAATGGCTGCTTGGAAAATCGCTCCAGCTCTTGCAACCGGAAATACGGTAGTCTTGAAACCAGCGGAAACGACACCTCTAACAGCTTTAAAATTAGCAGAAATTATAGAGGAATCAGGTTTGCCGGCAGGCGTTGTAAATATTGTGACAGGTTATGGAGACACAGGTGCGGCAATTGTTAATCATCCTGACGTAAATAAAATCGCGTTCACAGGCTCTACGGCGGTTGGAAAAATCATTCAAAAGTCAATTGCAGGAACACACAAAAAAGCAACCTTAGAATTGGGTGGAAAATCCGCCAATATCATTTTCGATGACGCCCCGATCGATCAGGCGGTGGAAGGAATTGTAAATGGTATTTTCTTTAATCAAGGTCACGTTTGCTGCGCAGGATCACGTTTGTTTGTACAAGAAAATGTTGCAGATAAGGTCATTCGCAAATTGAAACAGCGAATGGAAAGTCTCTATGTTGGAAATCCACTTGATAAGAACACAGATATTGGTGCGATAAATTCAAAAGAACAATTAGAAGTAATCAATAAATTCATTCAAATTGGCAAAAACGAAGGTGCAGAAATGTACCAAACTAAATGTAATTTACCGAAAAAAGGATATTATTGCTCACCAACTATTTTTACGAATGTCGCACAATCAAATGTGATTGCTCAGGAAGAGATTTTCGGTCCCGTATTAACAGTTCAAACATTCAGAACCGTGGATGAAGTAATTCAAAAAGCAAATAACTCTCCTTATGGACTTGCTGCAGGTGTTTGGACAGATAAAGGCTCAAGGATTTTTAATCTCACAACAAAATTACGTGCAGGAGTAGTTTGGGCTAATACGTATAATAAATTTGACCCAACATCACCATTCGGCGGATACAAAGAAAGTGGTTTCGGAAGGGAAGGTGGAATGCACGGACTGAGCGGATACGTTAAGCTTAATGATTAGATTAATTGCTAATCGTAAGGCTTTCTAATCTCGATACCGACTTGATTGTCCTGAAATGAAAAGTCGTTCTAAAAGACTCGCTTTTCGTTAAATAATTACCTACCGCGAAAATTCCATCCGATGTTTCCTTACCTTTAAAAATGAAGGAAAAAGTACCCTTGGGGTTTTTTGTAAAGAATTCGTTTAAAACTAATTGCGCTTGAGAATGAGTATAAGCGCCCTCTTTACCCAATATATTCAATAATACTTTTTCGGTACCAAGATTGATAATCGTTTTTGCATCATTCGATTCCATTGCTTTTTCAATCGTAACATAAGGAATATCACATGGAACAGTAAATAATATTACTAATGAAGAAACGAGTTTTATAATTAAATTCATTGTGCCATAGTTAGCAAAAATAGTGCCGCTTATCCAGGTTGGCATGAGATTTCTTTAACATTTCTTAAGAATACGCAAATAAATATTGAATACCAAACGAATATTTTGTTTGTTTACAAAAAAATAATATCAAATTAAAAAAAATCATCGCCATAGAATATGGAGTTTCAACTATTTTTTGAGATCGCATTTTTCGTACGCTGCCCGAAAAAGAGCTATAATCTTAACTTAGGTTAAGTATTTTTAACGATTCAATTTTTCAATTTTGTGAAAACTGATTTATGAAGAAAATACTTTTTGCTTGCTTAACTTTTATTTTTGCTTCTGCGTTTATTTTAAATGAAATTGTCAAGTGGTCTCTTGATGATTCACATTCAAGATTGGGATTTACTATCAATCATAGAGGAATTACGGATGTTCATGGTGAATTCAGTAAATTTCAGGTAAATGTAACCCAACCTAATTCTGATTTCTCAGGAGCTTCGATTGAGATGACCGCAGAGTCCAAGTCAATTAATACAGGTATTTCCATGCGTGATGATCATTTGAGAGACGAAGATTATTTTAATGTCAATAAGTTCCCAACACTAAATTTTAAAAGCACTTCAGTGAATAAATTGAAAGATAATGAATACGAAATTGTTGGTGATTTTACGATGAAAGGTGTAACGAAAAAAGTGAAATTGACAGCCATACATACAGGTACCGCAAAAACCAAAGGTGGTCAAGCTG
>Ga0194116_10006581_pt1 | contig 12332 bp, 7 predicted proteins | sample TA2MahsurfametaG_4_FD_148617 | JGI IMG/M metagenome (GOLD analysis project Ga0194116, IMG submission 148617) | Freshwater microbial communities from Lake Tanganyika, Tanzania - TA2015008 Mahale S9 surface | ecosystem: Environmental > Aquatic > Freshwater > Lake | place: Tanzania: Lake Tanganyika... | reverse complement strand
CCTATGCTTGCGTTCGATTTTCCTTTAAGGTTGAAAAGAAGATTATTCCGTATCCGATTGCCAACATGGCGTGAAAAGGAACCATTCCTAAATCTCCGTAAATCGTTCGATTAATTGCTGTGAATCCGAAAAGTATCATAAAAAATCCTTCAGCAATATTAATGATGGAAAGACTCTTTTTATCGTATTTATTCCCTTTGAACTCATCTTTTTTAGCCACGTTAAACTTAGGCGTTCGAACAAACGAACTTTTGATTCCCAAATATCCTTCAACTACAGCAACGGCATTGCTCAACGATAGCGCCATAGAAACAGTTAAAAACTGGACAAAACGTTTAATAAATCTCCATAAATCACCAAAGAAATTTCCTTGTTTGTCGCGATATGCGTTCCAATAATAAAAAGCAAGGAAAATAGAACTTGAAATGAAAAACGACCCGAATTGAATCAAGAAATTCAAATCTGAAAATGAATCTTTAATATGAAGCACACACAAGCTCAAAAGCGAAAGAATCAAAATGAAAACGAAAACCGATGAGTTGAACAAATGTGCCAATCCGTGCAAACGATCAGAGAATTTCAAACCAGGATATTTAACAAGGCTCTTCCACATTTTTACAAAGACTTCTGCCCCACCCTTCATCCAACGATGCTGTTGACTTTTCAAAGCAGACATGGTGATTGGTAATTCAGCAGGTGATTCAACATCCTCCAAATACTTAAATTTCCATCCTCGCATTTGAGCTCGATAACTCAAATCTAAATCCTCGGTGATTGTATCGTGTTCCCAACCTCCTGCATCTTCAATGCATTTTTTTCTCCAAACACCAGCGGTTCCATTGAAGTTGATGTAATGTTCCGAAGCGTTTCTTCCGCCCTGCTCGATGGCGAAATGCCCATTCAAACCGAATGCTTGAAGTTCTGTTAGCAAGGAATAAGTTTTATTCAAATGTCCCCATCGTGTTTGAACCACACCAATTCCATCTTTGAAATAAGGCATTGTTCGCTTTAAGAAATCTCTGTCCGGCACGAAATCCGCATCAAAAATCGCAATGAATTCTCCCTCTACGCGATCCATTGCCGCATCAAGCGCACCTGCCTTGTATCCCGTTCTGTCTACTCGATGAATGTGTTGAATATTTATCCCTCTTGCTGAAACTTCAGCGACTTTAGCCGCGATGATGTCTTTTGTCTCATCCGTAGAATCATCCAAAACTTGAATTTGGAAGCGATCTCGAGGGTAATCAAATTCTGCAACGGTTTCAATAATTCGCTCGGCGACATACATTTCGTTGAACATCGGTAATTGAACGGTTACTTTTGGAGTTGTGGCTTCGTTATACGTTGGGATTTGCTCCGCTTTTCTTTTCTTGCGATTTCGAACATAAGCAACCGCTAGACTCATTTGAACACAACTGTAATAGAAAATCAAAATCAAACAAGCACCATAGATTCCTAAAATGATTTTAGCCAAAACATGCGACCAATAATGTTCCTTTACATACGTTTTACCATTTTCTGTTACTGTTCGATCTCCCCAATTAAACATCCAGGTGACTTTCAGATTTGCTGTAAAAGGTTCCTCTTGACTAAATGTGTAATGAATTAAATGCTCTTTCGCGTTGGTTTCGAAAACTTTCAAAGTATCTGAACGATAATCTTTGTCGGTAAGAATAAGCATGTTTTTACCGATCGGAACATTATTGAATTCAAAAACACCATCATCGTTTGTCTCGGCAACAAAAATTTTACCTGTAGCAAGCGATTTTAATTTCACCTCAACTTCATCAACTTCGTTTTTCGTTTTATAGTCAACCAAATAGCCTTTTATTTTTTTGGTGACATTAATTGGGTCTTTTGTTGCAAAAACTGATGTTTGAAACGAAAGAAAAAAGGATAAAAAGATGAAAAAATTTCTCATTATATTGTAAAGCAATTAATTTGACCGACAAATATAAATTTATTCTTTCACTAAATTCATTTCATCGACTAAGTGTTTTGCGCCAGAGTATATATCCATGACCCACATGACGTAGCGAATATCAACAACTACATTACGACAGCGACTGGCATCAAACATGTAATCGCTCATGGTGCTTTCCCAAGTTCTGTCAAAGTTTAATCCCATCAAATGACCATTTGCATCTAAAACAGGAGACCCTGAATTTCCTCCAGTAGTATGATTGGAACCAGTAAAGCAAACCCACAATTCATCACCTTGAGCATACGGTCCATAATTTTTGGCTTTGTGTAACTCTAACATTCTAGGTAGCAATTCCATATCTGGGTTTCCTGAATTGTATTTAGCGATAATTCCATCAAGCGTTGTATGCTCAGTGTACATCATTCCATCTGTTGGTGCTGAACCTTCCAATTGACCGTAAGTTATACGTAAGGTGGAATTTGCATCTGGCCAATGTTTGTCGTTTGGAAACATCACAAATTTTCCTTCCACATAGATTTGAAGTAAATTATTCATTTCAGCCGAATAATTCTGATACCCCGGAATTACATCATTTCTAAATCGTGTAACATATTTAAGGTAGTGAGTAAGACCAACATCCGACTTAATTTTCTTCAAGCTTTTTTCAATGATGTTGTTGAGAAATGCTAGATAGCGCTCTTTATTCGTTAAAACAGATTTAGAATAAGTAACGTCCGTCAATGATTTAATGTAGTTATCATACCATTCAGGTGCAATAGAATATTTTAAATCCTTTGTAAGTTCTTTCCATTCTCCTATGTATCCAAAATATGCTTTTGTTTGATCTTGGAAAATAGACTTGTCTACTTTCTCATCATAATTTTTAAAAAATCCCTCGGCACCTATTTTTAGTTTTTCTATAACCGAATTCAATTCCCCTTTTTCCTTGTATTTGGCGTAGTTTGTAATCAAATCGTTTAATCCTCTTGCTAATTTAAAATATTCCGGGCCGTAGGAAAAATACTCCGCGCCCATTGCATATTGAAATTCCAATTCCGATTTCGCGGCGACCAAGTCATTCATCTTGTCAACTACATCTGCGTATTTATTCCATTCAAGTTTGGTTTTAGCCATTTCAATGTATGCTTTTTCTTGTGCAATTTTAATGCTTACGGCATCCAGCGTTCTTAAACCGTCAATTTGTCCTATCCATTTTTTCCATGCATTTGCAATTGATGCTTGCTTTGCTGAATATTGAATACGCGTTAAATCCGAAGCCTTCATCGCGGCATCAATCACATTCAAGGACAAATCGCGCATGTGAATACGAGCCGGACGTTCCTTTTCTATAATGAATTTCAAATAAGATGAAACAACGTGTTGCTCAGTTTGTCCTGGAAATCCATAAACCATTGTAAAATCACCTACCTTTCTATTCTTGAATGAAATTGGAAGCGAATGCAACGGTTGATATGGAACATTCTCTTTCGAAAAGGTAGCCGGTTTGTTGTCCTTTCCAGCATAAATTCTAAAAACGGAAAAATCTCCCGTATGTCGAGGCCAGACCCAATTGTCTGTATCTCCTCCAAATTTACCAATGGAATTAGGTGGTGTTCCAACCAAACGAACATCTAAAAATGTTTCCTTTACCATCATGTAATAGTCGTTACCATAATTGAAGGGTTTGATTTCTGCTTCATAATGCGATCCAGCGATCGCAGCAGCTGTTAATTTTTTGATATTAGCTTGAATGGTTTCCAAATCATTTTTGGAACTTGCTCCAACAAAAACTGCATTTGTAACATCTTCTATTCTCACGATTCGCATGGCGGTTAAGCCTGGATTCGCTAATTCTTCCGATTTATTTTTCGCCCAAAAACCATTTTTCAAATAATCTTTTTCGAGTGATGAATGATATTGAATATACGAATATCCACAATGGTGATTCGTCAACAGAAGGCCTTGACTAGAAACGATTTCAGCTGTGCAACCACCTCCAAATTGAAGAATAGCGTCTTTCAAACTGGTTTTATTAATACTATAAATATCATCTGCAGATAATTTCATTCCTTTTGCCTTCATGTCTGACTCAAATGCAGAAATCAGCGACGGGATAAGCATTCCTTCCTCTGCGCGAAGAAGGGAAGCAATAAAAAAGATAGCTAGAAAAAATGATTTTGTGTAACGCTTGTTCATGATAAAAATTTATGCGAAGATACTAGATTCAATTGACTAATTTTGCAATCCGAAATAACTCATGCGAATTTTTGAAGGAATAGAATCTTTGGGAGAAATTAAGAACCCGGTTGTTACCATCGGAACGTTTGATGGTGTGCACCTTGGGCATCAAAAAATCATTGAACAACTCAATTTTGAAGCAGAAAAAATAGGCGGCGAATCAGTTTTACTGACCTTTGACCCGCATCCGCGGATTGTTTTATTTCCTGAAAATCATAATGTGAAATTAATTCAAACGCTAGACGAAAAGTTTCAAGTATTGGAAAAATTCAATTTGAAAAATTTGGTGTTAATTCCATTTACAAAAGAATTTTCTGAATTAACCGCAACCGAATTTGTCGAAAAAATTTTGATTGGAAATTTAAAAGCTAAAAAATTTGTCATTGGTTACGATCATCAATTTGGTCGAAATCGAGAAGGGAATATTCAATTTTTAAAGTCGGTTTCTGAAAAATATGGTTTTGAAGTGATTGAAATATCGGCCAAGTCAATTGATGAAATTAACATTAGTTCAACGAAAATCAGAAATAGCTTGTTGCAGGGCGATGTGGAAACGGCAAAACTATTTTTGTCTCGACCTTATGAGATTTCTGGAACTGTAATTCGAGGGAATCAACTTGGTAGAACTCTGGGTTTTCCTACTGCGAATGTTCAGGTTGACTCCGATTTAACGTTGATTCCAGCCAATGGTGTTTATGCTATTCGAGTAAAAATTGATGAGAAAATGAATTACGGTGTTATGAACATTGGAACAAAACCAACGGTTAAGAAAACAGAAGAGAAAAGTTTGGAGGTATTTATTTTTGACTTTAATTCTGAAATTTATGGGGCCCGTATTACTTTGTTTTTCGAAAAACAAATCAGAAATGAACAGAAATTTGCTAATTTAGAGGATTTAAAAATGGCTATCTCGAATGATGAAATTGTTTGCCGTCAGTATTTTAATCTTCCTTTGGTCAAGCCTTAACGCACAAAAAACATCCAATAAAGTTTATCGATTGGATGAAGTTATAAATGCCAATCCTGATACAATTTTCTCTATTAGCATTTCTAAAAGTAAATTAATTGAACTTCCTAAAGAACTTTGGAGATTTCAAAATTTAAAAGAACTATATTTAGTGAAAAATCGATTAGTTAGTCTTCCGGATAGTTTGTATTTTTTCCAAAAATTAGAAATACTGAACCTCGATCGCAACGATTTTGAGACTGTTCCTTTGGTCATTTCTAGATTAGAGAATCTCAAAAAATTGGTTCTTTCTCGTAATAAAATCAATGTCATTTCAGGGAACTTATTTTATTGCTCCAAGTTGGAGGAAATGGATTTTTATGATAATCCCATTGGCACGGTTGAACCAAAAATCTACGAAATGAGGCAACTTAAAAAACTAGATATTCAAGGTGTTATGTTGAGTACGAAAACACATTCGGAGGTGAAAACAAAATTAAGTTGGGTGAAAGTTTCAATGGACCCGCCTTGTAAGTGTTTGGATTGATTTTTTTAAATAAAATTAATTATTATATATTTGATTTTCAATTATAAACTCAACACATGAAAATAATTTTTACATTTTCTCTTGTTTTTGTTCTAAACTCGTTTTTTTCTCAGAAAGATTTTTTTCACATCATAAAATTGGGAGAAAAATATTCATTATCACAGTTGGAAAGTTCAATACGCAAAGCTGATTGGTGTGGTTATTTTCACAAATCGGAACGTTATCAACTCAAATTCGATGATGGGTCAATTGTGGAATTGCTCACTATTTCTGAGGATTTTGATATTAAAAAGAACTTGTCAGAGACGTGCTATCAAAGTGAAAACACGAAAGATATTGGAGTTTATAAAATTCACTAGAGTGGTGTTTTAATTAGAATGTTAAGTGCTAGAAATACTTCTTAATCCTGTTCCTTCAGCAACCATTTCTGGTAGAGCAACTTATTGTCAAGGAGATGTTATCGCAGATATCGTAGTTTCCCTAACAGGCACGCCTAATTTCACCTTAAATTATACCTTGGATGGAGCCGCACAATCACAAACGGGATCTTCAACTACTTTATCACTAGGAAATACCGCTGGAGCTTATGTGCTGGTTAGCATTACAGATGCAAATTGTACAAATAGCAATTTATCTTCCACACAAACAATCGTTATTAACTCCATTCCATCTGCGCCAACTGCCGGAACAGACACCTTGTATTGTAATAATGCAGTGCCAGTAGATTTATTCGCTCAGGGAACTGGATCGTTTACATGGTATGCTGATCAGGCTTTAACAACTGTACTTGGAACAAATTCGTCCTACACTCCTTCCATGAATGCGGGATCAACCAATTACTTTGTTACAGAAACTATTAACGGATGTGAAGGACCTGCTTCGACAGTTGTGATATCTGTAGAAGAATGCGAGATTATTGTTCCAACGGCTTTCACGCCAGATGGAGATCTAACAAATGATGTGTGGATACTGGACAACATTGATCAGATTTATCCTGAAAATGTCGTGAGTATATACAACCGATTAGGGAATATTATTTATCAGTCAAAGACAGGGCACTATGAAACTAACCCTTGGGATGGAACATTCAAAAGTGAAAAAATGCCTGTTGGTTCTTATTATTTTATCATCGAATATAACAATAATTTTAGAGAAAATAAAACCGGTATCGTAACACTAATAAACAACTAATGAAGAAAAGAATATGTTTCTTGTTTTTGGTTCCTTTCCCGATTTTTTCCCAGTCTTTTTCACATCAAAATGCTGTGATGATGGAGGCACAACTTGCCAACGGCAACGCGGCAATTCTTTTGAGCTGGGAAAGCGATACGGTAGCTACTCAATATAGCCTGTACAGGAGGAATTATGGTTCCGGGAGCTGGGGTTCAGTAATAGCCACGCCCTCAGGTACTGAAACGAGCTATTTGGACAATACGGTAGTATCAGGGCAGCAGTATGAATACAGAATTATCCGGAGCAGCACAACTACAGGTTATGGCTATGTGGCGGCAGGAATAGATACGGAAATAGACTATGATCCGGGAGTACTGCTTCTTGTCGTTGATGATTACTTCTTGCCTGCTTTGCAAACAGGGGTAGATCTTTTAATCAGCGATCTTGAAGCGGATGGTTGGTTTGTGCATGTGATCGAAGTGGATCGCCTGCAAACCGCGACACAGATTAAAGCATTGATCACGGCTGAATACAATACCTCTCCTCTTCGAGTAAAAAGTGTTTTTTTATTAGGTCATGTTCCTGTTCCTTACTCGGGTGAAATGAATCCCGATGGTCATTCTGATCACATTGGAGCATGGCCGGCTGATGTTTATTATGCCGACATGGATGGGATCTGGACAGATAATACATTGAACAACACTTCAGCCGCTTCAACGAGAAATCACAATGTGCCCGGTGATGGGAAGTTTGATCAAGCCATCGTCCAAAATGCCGAGTTGGAAGTTTCGAGAGTTGATTTTTACGACCTACCTGCATTTTCTCAATCCGAAACTGAACTGATGTCTACTTATCTTACTAAGCTGCACGAATTTAAAACTCATCTTTATATTCCAATGAACTCCGCAGTGGTGGAAGATAATTTTCTTGCTTTGGAAGAAGGGTTTGCAGCAGGAGGATATATGTCGTTCTCCCCGATTGTGGGAAGATCCAATGTAACAGACGGAGATTATACTTCAGCCCTGGTTGCGCAGGACTACCTCTGGAGCTATGGAGCTGGTCCGGGATCATATACGGATGCCCAAGGGATTACTTCTACGGGAGAATTTGCTTCAAACGACCTTAATTCGACATTTACCATGCTTTTTGGTAGTTACTTCGGTGACTGGGATTCACAGAATAACTTGCTAAGATCAGCGTTGGCATCGGGGCGAATTCTATGCAGCTCCTGGTCCGGTCGTCCTAACCTGTACTATCATCCGATGGGGTTGGGTAAAAACATTGGCAGCTGTATTCGAATGTCTCAGAATAATACATCAGGGTATTTTGCCAGCACTACAAGTTATTTTAAAAGATGGGTTCACATTGCCCAGCTGGGTGATCCTTCTTTGAGAGCCCATTATGTTGATATTCCTCCCGTATTGATTTCAACAGGTCAGGCAGATGGTTCTGTTGAGCTGAATTGGGCTGCTCCTGCATCAACCGTAGATGGATATTATGTGTATAGAAGGGCATTGGGAATTGAATCTTGGACAAAGCTCAACACAACACCGATTACTGCAACCAATTATACGGATGTATCCCTTACGACTGGTGGGCAATATGAATATATGGTGCGCTCTGTTGAATTATTGACTACGGGAAGTGGACGTTACAGAAATCAAAGTCTTGGGATCAAAGGAACAGCCAATTCAGTTGCAACTCTTGCAACGATCGAAGCGCCTTTTTTCGGACCAAACCCATTTGAAGAGGAGTTGAAAATCTCATCCTCTAATAGCCAGATTGAAATAACAAATGCACTTGGACAGATAATGTATCGGTCAAAAGACAATTCGAATGGCAATGTTACAATAAACACCATTAACTGGCCGAAAGGTTTATATTTACTATCGTCAGATCAAACTACTTACAGAATAATTAAAAGATGACAATGAGAAGAAGACAGCTTTTCTTGAATTTATTGGCAGTTGTATCAACTGCTTTTTGTGTTCATGCACAGAATATCAATAATTTCAATAGTAACTGGGTATTTGGAGATTCTATCCATCTCAGATTTTCTCCAACTCCATCCCCGTCAGCTCCAATACTTAATTCCGCCGTAACTCACAATATGAGGAATGAAGAAGGAAATGCATCAATTTCAGATGGATTTGGAAATTTACTCTTTTATGCGGGGCATCCCACTAGTAATCCAGCCTATTTCAACTTATATGATGCTAATTATAATTTAATGCCAAATGGTCAGAACTTGATCAGCGAGCAAAGTGCATCACAAGGGATAATAATTACTAGAGACCCAGACGATTGCTCCGAATATTATGTATTCTATGTGAGTAATACGGTTGGAAATGGACTACGCTATTCTAAGGTGGACATGGACCTGAATGGAGGTATGGGGGATGTGATTCCTGGAGAGAAGGATATACTTCTGTACAGTACGCGTGGTGAAAAAGTGATCATAGCTCAAAAGGAAGACTCTAAGTATTTCTGGGTGATCACACGACGCATTGACCCTTCAGCCGGACCACTTGATGAGCTTGTTTCAATTGGTCTGCAACCAGGAGGGGTCTTTGCCGCTCCGGTTATTTCAGTTTTTAGCGTTCCTCCAGCGACTCCTGGCACTGGATATATGAATATGCGATCGGATCATCTGAAGCTTGCAGATATCCAGTATGCCACAAAACAAGTAAATACATATGACTTTAACCCCGCAACAGGAGTTTTTTCAAATAGGACCACAATTTACAATTCACCGGACAATATGCCTTATGGCGGATGTTTTAGTATTGGTGGGAATGTGCTTTATGTTACTTTTCAGCAAACTATCCCTGGACCGGGTTTTGGAGATGAGATCCTTCGAAGATATGATCTTTTAAACTCCCCAACTGGAGCTATTTTTACAGATTTAAGCGTTGGATTAAGCGATGGTTTTCATGCTATTCAAAGAAGTACAAAGGGTAAACTTTACATGACCCAAGGATCAACCCAGTTTATGCATGTCGTGAACGATCCGGATAATTATTCAACACCGAATATTGTCCTGAATGGACTTACAACAACACGCATGTTACTGGGAGGTGTTCCTAACCAATACTTCCCATGGGAAGCACATGGTAATCAGGAGTTTATGAATATAAATGGAACTCAAGAGGTATGCTTTAACACATCAGCTATATTGGGTGGGCCGGCGGACTCGATTGAGGCTGTTTACAGTTGGCAAGGACAGATATCAACACCTTCAGGCTGGAGCATCCCTTCATCTAATTATCTCGTAAACCCGAATGCTGCCAACCCGACGACTATTAACCTTACATCAGGAACATATCGATTTATACTTTCAATCCTCACTCCATGTGGCGATACAATTTTTGATGCTAAGGAATTTGTAATGCTCGATTCACTTTCAACCCCGGTTATTTCCGGTGACCTCGATTACTGTTTTGGTGAGACAATTACCCCTTTGACATCAACTCCTGCACTTTTAGGCGTTATTAACTGGTACGCTGATGCCGGGCTGACTAGCTTGCTTGCAACGGGTACGTCTTTCACGCCGTCAAATACAGTTGGTTCGACCACTTATTACGTTGTCGAGCAGCTTTCCGGCGGACTGGTACCGGGTCCATGTACCGGCTTTGTTACTGCTGTTACAGTGAACATTGATCCGCAAGCTCCTTTATGTTATACCAAACGGGCTGCAAAATGGTACATGGGGAATACCGTTGCACTGAATTTCCTTTGTGCATCACCTCCAACGCCATTGGACGATTGTACCTCGTCATACTCTGGTAATATGGAAAACAATGTTTCCATTTCGGACGACAACGGGAACCTGTTATTCTATGCCTATGATAATGTTGTAAAAAACAGAAATCATGTGGTCATGCCTAATGGCAGTGGGTTGAATACTGATTATTCAGCTTCTCAGGGTTTCCTCCCTGTTCCGCATCCAACAAATCCAAACAGGTATTATTTATTTACGATTGGTTCGAATGGGGGCACCGGATTTTACTATTCCGAAATTGATCTTTTAGCGAACGGGGGACTTGGAGACGTTGTACCTGCAACTAAAAACACCATGTTATTGGCTGGAGTTCCTGAGCATCTTACTGCTGTTGAATCCTGTATTGCTGGAGAAACTTGGGTAATCGTTCATGATGCAAATAATATTTATTCCTTTAGATTGAGTGCGGCGGGAATATCTGCTCCGGTCGTTTCACCTTCGCCGGTTTCACTTCCTTCTTCACCTGGACAGATCAAAGCGTCACCAACAGGTAGACACATTGCTCTCTCAGTGCAAAATAGCTCATCGTTCCTCTTCACGTTTGATAACGAAACCGGAGAGGTATGCTACAAAGAGACGCTCACCCATGGCGGTTACGGTTGTTCATTCTCCAACAACGGGCAATATTTTTACGCAAATGAGATGTTCCAGGGGATATATCAGTACAATGTTTATGCAGCGAATGTTGATCCGACCGGAGTGTTAGTCTATGACCCATGGTCTGGAGGAACATTCCTGTACGGTGGGATGCATCTTGGACCTGATTGTAAGTTATATGTATTTGGGCAGGGACAACCTTTGGGTACAGTGATCAATAATCCAAACGCTGCAGGGGCAGCATGTAATATTCAAGTAGCCTCCTTTCCGCTTTCTAATGGCACTCCGGTTTATAGCGGTCATTTTTCAAGTGCCAATTACGTGCAGAGCTGGTTTAAAGATCCAACTTATGTAGAACCTGTAATTGATGCAAACTTTACATTTGTTGCGGCATGCATACCTACGCCAATTAATTTTACAAATACTTCCGTTCAAATTAGTGATTGTCCAACCTACTCTTGGAATTTTGGAGATCCTTCTTCCGGAGTGAACAATGTGTCTTCACTCGAAAATCCTTCACATGTTTATAGCGAACCGGGAACTTACAATGTATCTTTAACTATAACTGAAAGATGTCAAACTTCAACAGAAATTATTCCGGTTACGATTGGCGGAACAACTCCGATTATTTATACTCCCGATTCTTGGTATTGTGTAGGTGATGATAATATCGCGGCATTAAATACAAGTAATGGTACACATTGGTATACCGATCCTGGATTAACTACTCAGGTTGGAACGGGTGCTTCATTTACTCCTCCTGCTACAGTTGGAGTGGTAACCTATTATGTAGTAAATAATACAGCAGGTTGTATTAGTGCAAGTGCAAGTGTAGATGTTGAATTCTCAAATTGTCCGGCATCGGTTTGTTCTTCTAATTTAATTACCAATGGCGATTTTGAAACTTATACTTCTTGTCCAACTAGTGTCTCTCAAATTTCATTGGCAAGCGGGTGGCTTGGTAGCGGACCGAGTTATTACAATACAGTTTGTTTCGGATTTTACAACTCCTCATCTTATTATCCATATTTTGTTGCTACTAATTATAATTTAGGATTAAATGGTGGCGGTACATTTCCTCCTCCATCAGGAGATGGATATGCTTCTCTCATTTTAGGAGGAACTT
>Ga0194116_10006580_pt1 | contig 12333 bp, 23 predicted proteins | sample TA2MahsurfametaG_4_FD_148617 | JGI IMG/M metagenome (GOLD analysis project Ga0194116, IMG submission 148617) | Freshwater microbial communities from Lake Tanganyika, Tanzania - TA2015008 Mahale S9 surface | ecosystem: Environmental > Aquatic > Freshwater > Lake | place: Tanzania: Lake... | reverse complement strand
CCCCAAAACCCCAAAACCCCAGAAGGGCAAGTCTGAAATTAGGATTTAAAGTATTGGTTGTAAAAGGATAAAGATTGATTTTGATTGGTTGAGGTTCAAATTAATCATTTATAAGGCGCTTTAATAAATTCAAACTATAATTATTTATAATAACCGAAACCGAAACTTATGCCGGCTGAATTATTATGGACTAAGTTGCCACAAAAGGGCAACACCCCCAAACCCCGCTCAGGCCACACCCTCACCTATGTGGGCGGCCAAATGGGTTACCTTATGCTCGGTGGTATCGAAGATGCCAACGTCAAGGATAGCAAGATCATGCCCACCAGTGACATCTACTCAATGAAACTCTACCCTAAGGAGACGCGCTGGGAAAAGGAAACTTCCAACGGTGAAGAGAAACCACCAGCTCGTGCCCAGCATATCGCGATCGCCACACCCAGAAATGACCGCCTGTTCGTGTTCGGTGGTCATGCTAGCCCAACTGTCAGACTCAACGACTGCTGGTGGCTCAAGGTCTCAGACTTGACCTGGACCCGCTGCCTCGGCGACAAGGCTGTTTAAAACAACGAAGAGTCCCCCATTGGCGCTCCAGGCCCACGCGCTAACGCTGGTGTCACCCTCTACAACGGAAAGTTCTACGTCTATGGTGGTCACGGTGGTCTTAACTACGCCCGTGTCTCTTTCGGCGACATCTACTCCTTCGACATTGAGACTGAGGTCTGGACCAAGTACGAGCCCGTCGTTTCTCAGGCGCCTCTCCCACCAGGCCGTGGAGGTCACTCACTTTTCGCCTTCGAGGACAAGTTGTACTCCTACGGTGGCTGGAACTCTGAGACTCAATTCAACAACATCATCATCTTTGACCTCAACACCAATGAATGGAGCGATCCCGATATTTACAACGACGTTGCCCGCTGGAACCACTCCGCCATCATGGTTGAGGCCATCCCCTCATTCAAATACTTCATTTTTGGCGGTGAAAGCACAAACTTCAACGAAGGCCAAACCCGTACCTTCGGCCAGTATGTCAACACTTCCTGCTTCCTCGACATCGCCACAATGAGATGGTCACCCATCTCGCCTGAAAGTTCAGAGTCCCCATCACCTCGTGAATACGCTGCCGTCTCTTACGACACCAACAGCTCACGCCTTCTCATCTGTGGTGGCTGGAACAATGGCTGGTTGGCTGACTTATGGACCCTTAACGTCAGCAAGATCGTCGGTCCCTCATACGCTATCACCTCGATCACGCCCCCTCTGGGCCAGCTTTCTGGTGGTGTCCCAATCACAGTCAAAGGTTGCGGCTTCAAAGACTAAAATATTAAGATCTTCTTCACCTGTGGCAAGACCCCAACTGACGTTGTCGGCAAATTCACCTTAGAAACCCCCGGTGTGTTCGTCTCAGAGACTGAAATCACCGCAGTTACCCCTAACTACGAGAGCTTTGGTCCCAAGGATGCTGTCGTGCAACTCTCAGTTTCAGGCGGTGACCTGACAACCACCTGGGTACCTTTCAGCTACTTCATGAACACCCGTGCCATCAAGTCACTTGCATTCGGCCTTGGTGTCTTGAAAGATCAGGCTGTTGGAGAACCAGTTGAATTCGTCATTCAAGCCAGAAACGACCTCGGTGAAAACCGCAAGTCCGGTCTCGATGGATTCTTCGTTAAAATCTAAACAACTGACAAGAAAGAAATCCCTTGTGAGATCACTGACAATGACAACGGCCAGTACTTCGTCAAGTATATGGTTGAACAAGAGTGCGAAGTGATTATCGATGTCACTTTCCTCGACGACAAAGGCAAGATTGTGCCCATCAGAGGTTCTCCCTACAGTGCCACCTTCAACAGTCACACTAAGCCTGAGATGAACGCGATGTTTGGCCCATAACTCCCCAAGAGCACCACCAAATTAATTGATCAGATCTCAAATTGGATGAAGGAAACTTCTAACGCTGCCAATATTAAAGACAAGAACCTTGAAGACATCAAAGTTCTGATCTCCGTAAGTGATGCTGGCAAGACTGTGATAGATCAAAATGATTCTATGACACTTCAGCTTGATCAAATTGAGGAAACCCTGAACTTGCTTGCTACTCACAATATGGCCAAGGATGCCTGGATCAAAGCGACCAAAAAGCTCTTTGACGAGTTCACTAATCTAAAGAAGCTCGCTAAAGACATGAAGAAGGAAATCGGTCCCCTCGTTGCCACTGAGACTCAAAAGAACACAAATGCAATCAACAAGCTCGAAGAGGACCTCAAAATCTACTCCTAAGAGATGAGAAAGCGTGACTTCTACAAGTACGACTGTGGTCGTGAGATGGCCGCCAAGAAATTGGATGCTGTCTTCTTAGAAATCGCTGATTTTGAAACTAAAATCAGTGACTATGGCTATATCAGCAGCAAATTCAATAATGGAAACAGCATGGTTGATAATGCCTAGAAAATGGTTGAGGGCATCAAAATTGAGGTCAACAACATGAGAGGCCTTTGGGACCATATTTCATACTGCCAGCAGATTTTCCAAAACAACCTTGCAGTAAAGTGGGAGGTTACTAACTGCGGTGATATGGAAGATGAAGTTAAAAAGCTTCAAAAGACCCTTAAAGAAATGAAGGTTGACAAAAAAGCAAACGCCTACAACGGTATCCTCGAAGAAATCAAAAGGTGGCTCATATTCCTTCCCCTTATTGCAGAGCTACGTGACCCCTCGATGAGAGAGCGTCACTGGCAGAAGCTCAGAGATAAGGTCTAAGTGCAATTCGTTGTCGACTCAAAGCTGACCCTCCGTGACATTTATAACTTGAACCTTCCCAAATACGCTGAAGATGTCGAAGAGACAACCGACCAGGCCAAACAAGAAGCCAAAATGGAGAAAACTTTGACTAAACTTAATGAGACTTGGAAGGACATCAAGTTCGAGTTCATATAGCACAAGGGATCAGACGTGCAGATGTTCAAGCTGTCTGAAGAAAACTTTGAAATGCTCGAAGAGAACTAGCAGCAGGTGTCCGCCATGCTTTCTAACCGTTTCGTAGCTTTCTTCGAAGTGGAATGCACAAAATGGAACACATCGTTGGCCAATATCTCTGAAATCAACAACTTGGCTGGTGAAGTACAGCGCGCATGGTCTTTCCTAGAAAACCTCTTCATCCACTCAGAAGAGGTCAAAAAAGAGCTACCAAAGCAAGCTGAGCTTTTCGTTGGTGTTGATAAAGAAGTAAAACGCATTCTTGCTGACGCTGTTGTAAAGCAGATCGCCTTGATTTACTGCGACCAAACTTGGGTTCTAAAAGCTTTTACCAAAGTGTAAGAGTAGCTAACGATTTGCGAGAAAGCGCTTCAGGAATTCATGGACTCCAAGAGAACTGCATTCCCTCGTTTCTACTTCGTCGCCTAGGCTGATCTTCTCGACATCCTATCCAACGGTAATGCACCCGCAAAGATCCAGCAACACATGCCAAAGATCTTCCAGGCTATTGAAAACCTCGAACTAAAAGAAGAAGGCGCAAGACCGTTAGCCTTGGGCATGCACACAAATGTTGGTACTGAGTACGTTAAATTCACTAATGATCTCAAGCTTCAGGGCAAGGTAGAGACTTACATGCAGGATGTTATTGACACCATGCGCTCATCTTTGAAAGACATCGCTGGTGCTTCACTTGTCCGCCTCGGTCAAATGACTAAGGAGCAATGGCTTCAGGGAGACCCAGCTCAAACCACTCTTCTTATCAACATTCTTACCTGGACCCGTGATGTCGAGCAAGCCTTCTCTAAAATTAAGGGAAACGCTTTAGCTATGAAAGACGCTCACGTTCACTAAATTAAGCTACTTAGTGACTTGGTTAGGATGGTCCAAGGTGACCTGACCAAACCCATGCGTATGAAACTCATGTGTATGATTACTATGGACGCCCACTCCCGTGACATCATCGGCAAACTATTTGAAGAGAAAGTCATGAATGCTGATGAATTCCAGTGGCAATCCCAGCTTAAGGTCTACTGGGATGAAGGCAAAAAAGATTTTGCCCAGAAAATCGCTGATGCAACATTCTGGTATGGTTATGAATACCTTGGCAATGGCCCACGTCTTGTTATCACTCCACTCACAGACAGAATCTACGTGACAGCCACTCAGGCCCTTCACTTGTGTATGGGTTGTGCCCCTGCTGGCCCTGCCGGTACCGGTAAGACTGAAACCACTAAGGATCTATCCGCTGCTCTTGGCAAGGCTATTTACGTATTCAACTGCTCTGATTAGATGGATTATAAGTCTATGGCAGGTATTTTCAAGGGTCTTGCAGCTTCTGGCTCTTGGGGCTGTTTCGATGAGTTCAACAGACTGGTTCCCGCCGTGCTCTCTGTGTGCTCTGTACAGTTCAAATGCGTTACTGACGCCATCAAGGGTAAGAAATCCCGTTTCTCACTCCAGGGTGATGAACTCAACATGGACCCTACCTGCGGTGCCTTCATTACCATGAACCCCGGTTATCTCGGTCGTTCTGAACTTCCTGAAGGTCTCAAGGCTCTTTTCAGACCAATTACTGTCGTCGTGCCCGATCTAGTGCTTATTTGCGAAAACATGTTTATGTCTGAAGGTTTCATTGATGCCAAGATTCTAGCTGAGAAATTCATGACCCTTTATTTCCTTTGCAGAGATCTTCTCTCCAAAGCCATGCATTATGATTGGGGTCTCCGTGCTATCAAGTCAGTGCTGGTCGTCGCTGGTTCATTCAAGCGTGCCGAGCCCAGCTAGAGTGAGCTAGCTATCCTTCTAAGAGCTCTTCGTGATTTCAACATCCCCAAGATCGTAGCTGAGGATACTGACATTTTCGCTGGTCTGCTCTCAGATCTGTTCCCAGGAATTTCAGTGCCACGTAAACGTGATATGAGATTCGAAGGTGTGATTGAAAAGGCAGTTTTAAATGAAAAATTCCACCCTGACCCTGATTTCATCCTCAAGGTCGTGTAACTCGGAGAACTGCTCGTTATTCGTCACTGTGTCTTCACCATGGGTCCACCAGGTGCTGGTAAATCTTCTTCTTGGAAGATACTCTCCAAAGCCAACAATATGGATGGCAAGAAGACAACTGTGGTTGACCTCAACCCCAAGGTCGTCTCAACGAACGAGCTTTACGGTATCGTGCATATCCAAACTCGTGAGTGGATTGATGGCCTTATGTCAAAGACAATGCGTACTCTATCCCAAATTCAGGATACTGAACCTAAATGGATTATTCTTGATGGTGATTTGGACGCAAACTGGATTGAGTCCATGAACTCTGTCATGGATGACAACAAGATTCTTACCTTGGCTTCGAACGAACGTATCGTACTCAAGCCCCACATGCGCCTTATTTTTGAGATCCGCAACTTGAAGTTCGCCACACCTGCTACTGTGTCTCGTGCTGGTATTCTTTATATTGACGACGCAGCTGGTTTCTAATGGAAGGCCTACTACAAATCATGGATCGCCTCAATGAAGTACGATGCTGAAGTTAAAAAAGATCTTAATACTCTTTTTGAAAAGTATCTTGAAGAGTCTTTTAAACACATCAAAAAGACCTTTAAGTACTTGGTCCCAACTGTAGAGATCTCCCTTGTGGTTTCACTCTGCAAGCTACTAGAAGCTATGCTTGCAGCTGGCAACTTCAAGGGTATTGAGTACACATTTGTGTTCTGCTGCGTCTGGGCTTTCGGTTCAGGATTCTCAGAAAAGGACAACCGTGAATATCGCAAGGAATTCTCTAACTGGTGGAAAGACAAATGGAAGTTTGTCAAGTTCGCAGCAAAAGGCACTGTCTTTGACTACTATGTAGAAATTGAAAACACAAGACTCGAGGAATGGAACAAACTAAACACTAAGGACGTTGACGCCTTGATTGACACAAGCAAGCCAATCAGCTCCTTTACTGTCCCGACAGTTGACACCATTTCCGCTCAGTTCTTGATGAAGAAATACATAGGTGTCGGATACTCACCTCTTCTTGTAGGTATGGCTGGTTGCGGTAAGACTCAAATCATCAAGGGTTTGCTAAATGAGATGACCTAATCCGGAGACGAATACCTGCAGCAAATCATTAACTTCAACTTCTACACTGACTCAACCCTTCTCCAGAACTAGCTTGAGTCCATGCTCGAAAAGAAGGCTGGTAAAACTTACGCCCCCTTCGGTAAATTCAAGCTGCTTCAGTTTATTGACGATCTCAACATGCCCCAACAAGATCCCTACGAAACCCAGACTGCTATCTCGCTAGTTCGTCAGCACAAGGATTACGAGCACTGGTACGATCGTGCAAAGCTCACGCTTAAAGATATCAAGAACACCATGTTCGTTGGTTCCATGAATCCCTCCGCTGGTTCCTTCTTCGTTGACCCCCGTCTCCAAAGATGGTTCTGGATCCTCGCTATTCAGTTCCCCGACCCTACTTCACTGAACACTATTTACAGCTCATTCCTAAACAAACACTTCAACAAGTTTAAGGGCACCATCCAAGAATTGATTGCACCAGTAATTAAAGGTGCCCTCTAACTGCATGGTGACGTCGTTTAGTCTTTCCGTAAGACAGCTATTAACTTCCACTATGAGTTCAACGTGCGCCACTTGACCAACATTTTCTAAGGCCTACTGGTTGCTAAGGTTGAAGCCATCAAGGAGCCCGATATGCTGATTAAACTGTGGGTCCACGAGTCCGAGCGCATCTATGGCGATCGTTTGGTCTCTCTTGAGGACTTAGCAAAGTATCGAGATCTTGCTGCTGAAATCTGCAAAAAGTCCTTCTCCAAATTTAACTTGACCAAGTACTTCGCAAAGCCCGTCCCTGAGTCTCTTGTATTTGCTTACTTCGTTCAAGGCTTTGATGAAAAGCTATATGATCAATTCCCGAAGATTGACGACCTCGCTTAAAAGCTTAGAGACGCTCTCCGTGATTACAACGAAATGAATGCTTAAATGGACCTCGTGCTGTTCGACGATGCCATGAAGCACGTTTGCAAGATTACCCGCATTATTTCTGCTGACTCAGGCCATGCCCTGCTAGTCGGTGTGGGTGGTTCAGGCAAATAATCACTTTCTAGACTTTCTGCTTTCATTTGCTCATGCAAGCCTGAGTCTATTGTCATTTCCAGCAGCTACGGTATCAACGACCTGAAAGCTAATCTTCAGACCTACTACCAGCGTACTGGTGTTAAAGATGAGGGTATCATGTTCCTGTTCACTGAAGGACAGATCACTAACGAGCGTTTCCTCGTCTACATTAACGATTTGCTGAGCTCAGGTGAAATCTCTGACCTGTTCCCAGCTGAAGATGTTGAATAGATTGTAAACAATGTTAGATCTGCCGTCAAGGGTGAGGGTCTTGTTGACAACAAAGACAACTGCTGGAAGTTCTTCATCGACCGTGTCAAGAAGAATCTCCACATGACTCTTTGCTTCTCTCCCGTCGGTGATGCATTCAGAAACAGAGCAAGGAAGTTCCCCGCCCTGATTAACTGCACTGTGATTGACTGGTTCACTCAGTGGCCAGAGGACGCCTTGCTTTCAGTCGCTGCTAAGTTCCTCGATGAAGTTGAAATGGGTGAGGATCTCCGAAAATCTGTAGAGCAATTCATGCCATACTCTTTCAAGTCAGTCAATCAGGTTTGCGATATGGTGAAACAGAGGGAAAGAAGATTCGTATACACAACTCCTAAGTCTTTCTTGGAACTGATCAAGCTGTTCAAAGGAATGCTTGGAAAGAAAAAGAGTGCTTTGCTTGAAGCAAAAGAACGTTACGAGATTGGTGTCGTTAAGATTGCTGAGACCCAGGAAATTGTGTCTAAGCTTGAAGAAGACCTAAAGATTTCATCTGTTGAGGTCGAGAAGATCAAGGTTGAGGCTGATGCTCAGGCTACAATCGTCGGTGCTGAAAAAGCGAAAGTCGATGAATAGGCTGCAATCGCCAACGTCGAGTCTGAGAAGTGCGCAGTTATTGCTGCGACTGTTGATGCTAAGATGAAATCTGTGTAGCATGACCTAGACTAGGCTCTCCCCTTGGTCGCTAAGGCCGAAGCTGCTCTCGCTGGTCTTAAAGTTAAGGACTTCTAAACACTTAAGGCCTTGCAGAATCCACCCGCTGATGTCGCCAAGACTTTCACTTGCGTGCTACACTTGTTGGCAACTATCAATCCTGACGTACAGGTTGATAAGAAAGGCAGAATGAATGCAGAGGCGCCATGGAAGAACGCTCTCAAGCTCATGCAAAAGCCTGATGATTTCCTCAAACAGTTGAATGCGTTCAAGGAAGTTATTGACAGAGATGCAGTACCCGCCTAAAATTTCAACGCTATCCGCCCAACTCTGGCTGAAGAAGGCTTCACCAAAGACATTATCATGACTAAGTCTTCCGCTGCAGGTGGTCTTTGCGATTGGATTATCAACATTACTATGTATTACGATGTAGTCGTTTCTGTTGAGCCCAAGAAGCAGGCTGTCGCTGAGGCACAGCAAACACTTGCTGTTGCAAATGCCAGGAAGGAAGAATTTGAGAGCCTTGTTGCAAGGCTATCCGCAGAGCTAGCTAAACTTTAAGCTGAGTTCAAGATTGCTATGGATGCAAAGCAAGCAGCAGAAAACGAGGCCGCCCGTTGCGCCAGTCGTCTTGATCTCGCTAACAGACTCGTGAACGCTCTTGGCTCCGAATCTGAACGCTGGAATAATGCTATCATATAACTGACTCAAGACATCGAACTTGTGGTTGGTGATGTACTCCTTGCTTCATCATTCGTGTCCTATGTGGGCCCCTTCGCCAAACAATACCGTGAGATGATTATCAACGAAAAATTCGTCACTTTCTTCAAGAAGAACAATATTCCCTCATCCCCTAACCCCAACCCTCTCCTGATCTTAACTGACGATGCCCAGAAGGCCGTCTGGAACACACAGAAACTGCCATCTGACAGAGTCTCAACTGAAAATGCTGCCATTCTCACTAACTCTGATCGTTATTCTCTAATTATTGATCCCTAACTCCAAGGCATTACCTGGATTAGAGAAAAGGAGAAGAACTCCGACCTTCAGGTCACCCGTCTGTCAAACGATAAGATGGTTAGAACTATTGAGATGTCCCTTGAACAGGGCAAACCCGTGCTCATCGAGAACCTCATGAACAGCATTGATGCCGTTATTCAGCCAGTATACTCACGTGCTATTATTAAGAAGGGCAAGAACAAGTACATTAAACTCGGAGACAAAGAGCTTTCTCTACATGAAAACTTCAAGCTCTACCTTCACACCAAGTTGAGCAACCCTCACTACCCACCTGAAATCCAGGCCGAGTGCGCACTAATCAATTTCACTGTAACTGAAGCTGGTCTTGAGGATCAGCTTTTGACTTTAGTCGTCAGAAAAGAGCGTCCGGACCTTGCTGCCTAAAAAGTTGCCCTTATTTAATAGCAAAATGAGTTTAAGATCACTCTCAAAGCCTTGGAAGCTGACTTGCTGTACAGACTTGCCACTGCAGAGGGAGATATTCTCGACAATATTGATCTCATTGAGAATCTCGAAAAATCAAAGAAACTTTCTACCGAAATCAATGAAAAAGTCGAAATCGCAAAAGTTACCGAAGTATAGATCAACGACGCCTCAGAAGCGTACAGACCTTCAGCCAGCAGAGGTGCACTTGTGTTCTTCATGATGACAGAGCTTACTCGTATCCACTCCTTCTACAAGTACTCTCTGGACTCTACCATTATTGTTATCAACCGTGCCATTGACAAGGTTGCAGAAGCTATGAACCCTAAGAAGGAAGAGAAGCCAGTTGAAGAAGGCCAAGAAGCGGAGGAAGCTCCCGAAGAAGAAGAGCAAGAGAAAGAAATGACACCACGCACTCTTAAGCTACGTGTTGAGAAATTGACTGAATCAATCACCTTCGAGTGCTTTAATTACGTCCGTGCTGGTGCCCTTGATCGTCACAAACTTATTATCGCAACTATGCTCTGCTTCCGTATCTGCGTTAAAAGGAATATTATCTCTGCCAAGGAGGTTGAATCACTGATCAAGAAAGAAGTATCAATGGACGAGAAACACCAGTCTGAATCTCTCAAATTCATCCCAGAATCATCATGGGGTGCTGTTAGAGGCCTTGAGACGATTAAAGTCTTCGAAAATCTAATTCAAAGTATGGAGTCTGAAGCCCTATAGTGGCGTAAGTGGTATTCTGAAGAAAAGGCAGAAATTGTCGAACTGCCTCGTGCCTTCAAAGATGCTTCTTTGTTCCACAGAATTCTGTTGCTGCGAGCAATGCGTCCAGACAGACTGACTGGTGCTCTGACCCAGTTCGTGTCAGAAAACCTTGGTATCGATTACATAGAGCAAAAGTCCTTCGATATCTTCCAGCTTTATCGTGAAACTAACCCCAAGACAACCGTATTCTTTGTCTTGTTCCCTGGTGTTGATCCTACTCCTGATGTTGAAAGGATCGGCAGAGCTAATGGAAAGGCTATCGCTGAAGGAACATTTATCAACATTTCTATGGGTCAAGGTCAGGAAACTATCGCCCTTGATCAACTTGGAGATGCAGGCAAAACTGGAAAGTGGGCTATGTTCCAAAACGTGCATCTCATGGAAGGCTGGTTGAAAGACTTTGAGCGCAAACTTGAAATTGTTATTGAGCTTGGAGTCCATCCCGAATTCCGTTGCTTTATTTCCTCTGAGCCACCACCTCTTCCTGATCAGGAAATTATCCCCGAGTCCATTCTCCAGAACTCCATCAAAATTGCAAACGAGTCTCCGTAAGATCTTAAGTCTAACTTACGTCGTGCCTTCTCCAAGTTCGATGATGAATAGTTCGAAAAGGCTAAGAGCCACAAGCTAACTGAATACAAGGCTATTCTGTTTGGACTTTGCATGTACCACTCCCTTATTGTGGGTCGCAAGAAGTTCGGCTCGCAAGGCTGGTCAAGAAATTACAACTTCAACGATGGTGATCTCACCATCTGCGGAGATGTGCTTCACAACTACTTGACCAAGTATGAAAAGGTACCATATGCTGATCTTGCCTACATATATGGTGAGATCATGTACGGTGGTCACATCACAGACAACTGGGACAGACGCACTAACAACACCTATCTGAATGTTCTTATTCGTCCTGAAATTCTACAACAGATGCAGTTGACCCTCGCACCAGGCTTCAAGTCCCCAGATCCTCTTAAGTTTGACCGTGAGGCCTACCGAAAGTACATTGAAGAAAAACTACCACCAGAACAGCCTCTGATGTTCGGTCTTCATCCAAATGCTGAAATTGGTTATTTAACAACCTAAGGTGAGACCCTATTTTCAACGATCTAAGCTGTGTCTGGCGGCTCTTCTAGCGGAGGAAGTGATAATTCTGGAATTAACAAAATGATCACTGACTTCTTGGCCAGACTACCTCCAGCCTATAACATGATGGAAATCATGGGCAAGACAAAGGACCGCATGCCTTACATCGTCGTGTGTCTCCAGGAATGTGAGCGCATGAATACTTTGCTTGCGGAAATTAGAATCTCCTTGATTGAACTTGAGATGGGTCTAAAGGGTCAGCTCAACATCACTGACGCAATGGAGAAACTTTAAAGCTGTCTTAACACCAATTCAGTTCCTCCAAACTGGGAGAAGTATGCTTACTTCTCAAAGAAGATGCTCGTAGAATGGTTCGCTGATCTTATACTGCGATGCATATAACTCAACGAATGGAGTGAAGAACTTAAGACCCCCGTGGTTGTCTGGATTTCAGCCCTGTTCAACCCAATGTCTTACTTAACTGCCATCATGCAAGTCACTGCCCGTGCAAGAGGAGATCCTCTTGATGACATGACCCTAAAGACAGACATCCTGAACAGCAAGAATAAGGGTGATTATGTGGAGTTTGCTTAATCTGGTGCCTACATCAATGGTTTCTTCCTCGAAGGTGCTGGCTGGGAAGCCGGCCGCGGTGGAGAAACAGGCTACCTGACCGACATGATCCTCAAGGAACTGCATCCTGAGGTGCCAATTATGCACGTCACTGCTATCAGAAAGGCAGAACGTGTGACAAAGGGAATGTACACTTGCCCTGTTTACACAACAACAATGAGAGGTCCAACTTACGTATTCTCAGCATAACTACAAATGGAAAGCGAAGATTCCGATCCCAACAAATGGATTCTTGCTGGTTGTGCACTGCTTATGAACCCAGAATGAGCGTGGGGTTTACTACAAAGATTAGAATCAACCCTGCCCAGATTGGGAAGTGAGACAGTTTTAACTAAATATTTTTTTACATTTAAAATATTTTGATCACAATAAAGGGGTTTTGGGGTTTTGGGG
>Ga0194116_10006579_pt1 | contig 12334 bp, 16 predicted proteins | sample TA2MahsurfametaG_4_FD_148617 | JGI IMG/M metagenome (GOLD analysis project Ga0194116, IMG submission 148617) | Freshwater microbial communities from Lake Tanganyika, Tanzania - TA2015008 Mahale S9 surface | ecosystem: Environmental > Aquatic > Freshwater > Lake | place: Tanzania: Lake... | reverse complement strand
AAATGTAGATTAAAAAAAAAAAAAAAAAAAATAAATAAAGACAAATGACGTTATGGGATTTAATAAGCTTGTATCTTTTATATTTGGCTTATATGAAAACATACTTAATTTACAAATATATTAAAAGTTTATGATTGAGATATTGCTATAAATTTTTTTAAATAATAATCATTAATATCTTCTTATTAAATTATTTCTGACTATATATGAATGATTTAATTTATAATGCAGAATTGAAGAAATGGAATCAAAAACAACGCTATTTTCTGAAGGCTTAAATAATTTTAAAAACAAATTAACTCAAAATTGGTTTATAAATAATATTCAAACAAATTTTATGAAACAGAAAGAAATAAGTATTTATGCTAAAGATAATAAACCCTAAGTTGATATTTTAGCTTATTTATTTTTTAGAATTTTTATTAAAATTAATTTATCATAAAGAAAAAAACATCATACCCAATAGAAATAAGACCAAGCTTATCGCAAATATTAGAAGGGATTATAATATTCAATTCATTCAAGATTTAATTGATCAAGGGATAAAAACCTATAAAATCAATGGCAGATTTTTTAATCATAAAGAGTATAAGAAAATTATCGAGGATATTAATTCTGCTTATTCGAATTCAAATGAAATTCCAAGTATTATATTTGATTTTAAAGGACCTGATACCATCATCACTAAAACAGAGAATATATTGAATACAAAATCTTTTATGAGAAAACAGATTATAAAAATTTCATTTGATGATTCACGAACGAAATATGAAAAAGAAAACATTATTCTTATTGATAAAAAAATTTCTAATTTAGTAAATCCAGGAGATTTAATCGAAATAAGTGATTCGAGTTTAGTTTTGAAAGTAATTGCAATAGAAAAGAATAAAAGGCATCCATCATACAAGTATAACAAACTATTAAACTTATTGGAGGAAAAAATTCATTCGAAATTTGATCCAAAGACTTCTTGTAATAGAAAACTCAGTGCAGATATAACTAAAAAAAACTTTATAAATTTCTCAAAAAATGAAGGAACTTTAAATTTAAAAAAATATTTAAATGGATTAAACATAGAGAAAGAAACTAATACAAAATTATTCAATTCCTATGTTGCTAATGAAGAAATTAAAAAAAATGAAACTGATTATTTAAAATCAGAAATAAAAGAAGTGAATGATAATAAACTAATACTTCATAAAAGTTATCCTTATATAGGAGTAAATAATAAAAAACAAACTGAAAAGGAAGAAGAATGTATAAATGAAATATTTGAAAATTTAAATAATCAAAATTATCAGCGTAGAGAAGATGATAAACAAGAGTACAAAATAATTTATGAAGAAGAACAATCAGAAGCATTTAAATTAAAAGATGAATTATTGGATATCAATATAAAATTCGAATCTAATGAAACTGAAAATGAATCAGATAATATTCAAGATAATTTAGGAATTATTAAAGAAGATTCGCAAGAATTTGAATTGGAAGATGTTTTGAATCATTTCAATTTAAATGATGACGAGGAATTTTTTTTAGAAGGAAAATACTTTGATAATATATATCAAGATAGATTAAAAACAAAACAAGAGAAAATGGATTTGATATATAAAAATATTATTAAAAGGCAAAAATCAAATAATAGTAACAACAATCAAGAGCAAATGATTCCATCAATAAAATCTTCAGAGGATATAGATAGAAGTAATCGATTAAGACACAGTAAATTTTATTCTTAAAATAAATAGCTCGTGAAGATTATGACATTATGGAAATTGAAAAAATTAGATTTTTTGAAAGAAAAGAGAGGATTAGGAGTTCAACATCATTAGAAAGAGTCTCTAATAGAAATAATAATATAATATGTGAGGTTCTTGAAGAAGGAATAGTTTATCTTAATAGTTCATTAAGTATCAGGAATAAAGACATAAATTCTGGTTCTGATTTATCAATTGTTTCAGCGAAAGATATAATTGATATTAATAAATGTTTTGCTTTGGGAATAAATATTTTTTCATTTATAATTAACAATGTTCAAAATATTAATGAAATAAAAGAAATTTTGGGAGATGACCAGCTATCAAAAATAAAAATTTTTGCTCGATTAGAGACACAAGAATCTTTAATAAATTTCGACTCTATATTAAAAGAAGTAGATGGAATAATAATAAATCATGGATTTAAATTTTATAATTTCCAATACAAAGATGTAAAATTTAATAATTCAAAATTTTAAAATCTTTAGCTTTATTTAATAGAAATCTATATTATTGAAAAATGTAAACAATACAATAAACCTTTAATTCTACAAACAAGCAGTATAAAATCAATCAATATCAATAAGCCAACTATAAACAAAGTCTCCATCTTGGATTTTGCTGTTAAAGCTGGAATAGATGCTATAATTATTAAAGATGAATTATGTGAAATACAAGAATATACAAACACAATTAAAGCATCTCGAAATGTAATAATCGAGATAGAAAGAGTGGAAGATACGATAAATAAGTATTTCGATCAATCAAAGTAAGATATTATATATCTAATTAATTTTATTAGTTCCTTCTTTCAAAATCAGAGTAATCCATCAATATCTATGAAAGAGAAAATAATTATGTCTTTAATAGAAAAATCAGTTAAAATGTCTCATGAAATTAATGCAGATTTAATAATTTTGTTTACAGATAATATACAATTTGGAAAAATTTTATCAAATCTAAGACCAAATTGTATTATTGCCTGTCCCACTACTTCTATAATATTATCTCGATTTTTAAGACTATTTAGAGGAGTGATTCCATTTTATTATGAACAATTAAATTGCACTCAAAAGGTTATAGATAAATTAATCGATAGATTTAGAGAAAAAAATATAATTAACAAAAACATAAAAACAATCTTAATAAGGGCATTTTTAAACAATGAACAAAATAAAAAGCTAGAAAATAAAAATTATAATAATGGAGTATTTATTTTAAATTTCGATTGAAATGGAATTTTAAAGAATTAAAATTTAAATTCAGCTCTTGTTAATTTATAAATTTAATTAATCAATTAAGCATATAATTCAAATATTCAATAAAATTTTATTAAAAAATAATCAATATTAATTAAAACATTACAGTATTCTGAAATTATTGAAATCATAAATTTTAGTAAATTTTATTTAAAATAAAAATAAATTATTTAATTAGATTATGAATGAAAAAGAATTATCTGAAATGGAACATTTTTCGGGCTATTTTTCAAAAAGATCGTTAAATAATCCCAACAGAAATAAAGAAAGATATTTTACGATCCTTGAAGGGCAATTTTTAGCTTATTTTAGAAATAAAGAACAAAGATTATTAAAAGGAATATTCGATTTAGATTTAATTACAAATATAATTTCTCACGGAATAAACAAGTATAATAAAAAACTTTTATAATTAGTATTCAGTTTGAATATGGAACTCAAACACTAGTTTTTATTTGTTCCAAAAAAGTTGAGAGAGATAATTGGTTTAATTATTTAAATTCTCTTATAAAAAAATTAAAAAATGATAAAAAAGAAAATTTATCTTTATATGATGTTAAATCAAACACTATAGAACTTGATAATTATGGTAATGAAATTTTAAAATCTGATTTAAAACCTGAACTCCAATTAAAGCCTTGGAAAAATTTCAATTTTTCAAAAGATGCAATTAAAGTATATCTTTAATCTCTTATATATAATTAAACTATTTAAGTTATTGAAGAACAACCAAGTTCTATTGGAGTCTCCAAAAGAAAAAGAAATTAGAAAGCTTTCTAAAAAATGTTTGAATTTGAAAGGAATTGATAAATGTTTTAATTTTGAAGATCCATTAATAAGAACACGAGTTTGCTATGGTTTTTTAGAAAAAAAAAATCCTAATGATTACATCGATATATTTCAAAATCGTTGGCTATTCATGATTTCAAGTCGTCCTATAACTGATATAGGATTAGCAAATGATGATATTACTATAAATCCTCAAGATTATAAAGATCATAATTTTAAATTCAATACATTATATTATTTTGAAGTTAATAATGATAAAGATCATTCTCATGCTAAAGGTTTCATAGATTTAAAGTAATAAATTTAAATAAAAGTGTTTAAGGATATCTAATGGTGTATCAATTTCTGAAAATAATTCAAAGTACACAATTCAAATTGATATGGGTATAAGAATATTTGAATTTCATACTATTTATCAATATGAAAGAGATAAATGGAAAGAATGTCTTACATATTCTCTAAAAACCTGCAAAGATATAAAAAATTCTATTACAAAACTTCCAAGAAATATTTCTAAACTTATTAATATTCATGAAAATGAAGGAATTGGAAGTATAAAAAGTATTATTGAAGAAGAAATAGAACAAATTTTAAATAAAAATATGATGTAATTCAATATAATTTTTAATAAATTTTAGTAATGAAATCAAATCACTAAAATTAACAATAGAGTTATTATCGAAAAAATTATATTGCACAATAGACGGATGTTTATTGGTTCAAAAATTCCCTGAAGTGATTTTTAAAGATTATACAGAAATGTTTAATAAAAAAATATTAATGTTAATTCGAGAATTTTGGATAAAAAACCATTCAAAGCTCTATGTAAAAATATAATATTTATCTTTGTTTTTAATTTTAAGGATTCAGATATTTTAGAATTAGCAAATATTTTGATTGAACATAATGAAAAATTAGATGAATTTGGAGTGATTGATCCGAATTTTAAGAAAAATGCAGAAGAAATTCTAAAAATTTTATCAAAAAAGGTGTTTTGGCAATCAATGGTAACTATAGAAAATATTCTCAAAATTGAAAGAGAAAAAAAAATTGAAAAATTATCAAATAACCTATTTTTAACAGTTGGTCCTAATTTATTATTCAAAGCAATATTTTCTTTATTAGAATTAATTAAAAACAACAAACATGAGATTATTCTGGAATATTCCCTGGAAAATATAAAAGAAATAATTATTCAATATCTATTGGGGGTAGACACTATTATAAGAGTAATATTTTTTAATAAAATTAGCAAAGAGATTTAGATATTGATAAAGAATTTTTGATTGCCATTGCCAACAATACCTTAATTATTACTACCCATTTGGAAGATCTTATAGATAGTGTAGAGACTTACAATATATTTTCAAAAGATGAAATAATGATCAAAATACAAAAAGAAGAAATTTTAAATTGTTTAAATATTATAAGAAACTTCTGCATATTCAGATTTTCAATTGATTTATATGATGTTATTTTGGAAAAATTTGAGAATCATTTCTTAAATTTAGAAACTCAAAGTATTATTGAATTATGTGATGAAGTATATTCCGAATTTGTTTTATATATCAATCCTAAAATCAAGCAGAAGGTTTGGCAAGAAGTCTTTAAAAACAGCACCTCAAATTATATCTTAAGTTTGTTTTTGACTGATAATAAGCAAATAAAAAAAATTGATTTACTTCGACAAAAAATAAAAGAAGATAAAAAAAAATTTGCTGATTTTTTTTATGAGAAAATTGGTGAAGATGAATCTAAAGAAATTCTTATGAATTTAGATTATTTTCTCGAATTTTTAGAATCGTCAAGTGAAATGATTTCTTTACCTTGTCAATCTTTAATAGATTTTAATGGAGGCTCTTTTACTAAGGAAAATGCGAAATTTCTGATAGAAATCAGATATGATTTTAGTGTTAAAGAAAAACAAGAAGCAATTGAAAGTTGTTTTGAGGTCTTTGATAAATATAAAAATGAGAAAAAAGAGAGTTTAACTACTTCTCTATTTGATTTTGTGAATCAAAATTTAAATAATAAAATCAAAAGAAAATCGTATTTAGAAGATAGTAGATTTTTAGAAGATCTTGAGGATAACAAAAAATCAATTAATAATACGAAAAGAATTTCAATAAACGATATGAAAGATTTCGGAATTGATATTGATTCTGAAGAAGATGAACCAAGAATTTCAGATAAAGAAAATAATAATAAAGTTGAAAATTTCTTTGTTCCAAAAAATGAAAGAGAATCTATGAATGCTCAGATTGAAGTTATTTATAGTGGGGAAATGAAAAAGAAATCTAATAATATGTAATTTTCTTAAAAATTTTTATGAAATGAAATTTTTTATTTGATTTATTCTTTATTTAGATGGCAGTCAAGATTTTTTCAAATTAAAAATGGACAATTAGTTTGGTTCAAAAAAAAAGATAAATCTATGGCTCATAATTTCCTTAATATAAAAGAAATCAAAAAGGTTATTAGCATCGAAGATCTTAAATTCAATATAATAAGTAATATTAAAAATTATGAATTCCTTGTTGAAACAAAAGAAAAAAGAGATGAATGGATAAATATTATAAATCAGGAAATAAAAAATTTATCAAAAAAACAAGAAAAAAAATATAATAATATTTATGAATTAGATCTCAAGAAGAAGATTTTTCAAGACTTTTCAAATTTATCAGCAATAGATACGAATAAAACTTATATGAAAAATGTAATTGATGCATCTATGAAAAAAGAAAATTTTTTTAAATCTAAAAAAGAAACGTAAAGATATATCTAATAATATTTAGGAATTTAAACTTAAATGTTAAAAAAGAGTTTTCTAATAAAAAAATTATAACACCAGAAATTTTGAATAAACCAATAAGAATTAATGAAGAAAAAAACAATAATATTTCTTATTTAGAAGTAGAAAAAATAAATTTTAGAGAAAAAAAGTCAATATTTAGTTGCTGTAAAAAATTATTCGGCAAAGGAAATCATGAAAAATCATCGAAAAATCTACTTGAAAAATATTAAAAAATGATTTTATTCTTGGATATCAATTGATAAATAATGAAATTTAATTCACTTTTATTTCATATTTAAATTAAAAAAATTTTAATAAATAATTTTTTAAAATTTATTAAAAGCTATAATATTATTATTTACCTAAAATTATTTCATTAAAGAATATCTATAATTAGACTTAGTTAAGTTATTAATTCAATTTTATTATTTTTAAAATCTATTATTTAAATATTTAACAAGTTAAAAATTTTCAATTATTTCAATTACATATTTGAAGTTTTGATTGGATATTAATTTTTTTCCTTTAATTTCAAATTATCAAATGAGTAATGAAGTAAATGAGATTCCAGAAAATCGAACTCTTCAATTTTTTAAGGAAGAGGAAGATGATACATTAAACTTATTAAAAAAAGCCACTTTTGAAGGATTTGCTACTTTCTTTTTTATGATATCTATATACTTTTCTCAAGGAGATATTCATATCTTTATATTTGGGATGTGGGCTATTTTATGCTGTTTTGGAATTGTTTCTGGAGCACATGTTAATCCTGCTATAACATTTGGATTTTATATTTATGAAGCAAATTGGGTTAATGGTGGACTTAAATTTGTATTTTATTTTTTCTTTCAAGTAATAGGATGTATTTTGGGAGCTTTAATTGCGAGAGTAATAGTAGGATTAGATCCTGTATATGTAATTATTCCAAAAAGTCAAACTTGGAATGTCTATTTTGCTGAATTTTTTTTTACAGGAACTTTCTTCTTTTTCATTGCATATGTTGTAGATCCTAAAATTAAAGTTACTGAACATGGCCCTATTCAATGTGCGTTAATAGTGGGATGGTTTTATTTGATAGTAAATGCAGGATCAGTATTATCTGGGGCTGCTTATAACCCTGCAGTATTGCTAGTCTTAAATGTGGTAGCTTATTTTAATGGAAAAGAAAATGCTGCAAGTCATATTCCATTGATGATTTTAGCTTAATTTGTTGGAGTTGCGGTTTTCTCTCTCATATTTAAAAATGTTTTTAAAACCTATTATGATTTAAAGTTACATCAATCAGGAAAATCTGATTTGGCTATTGTTATAGAAGAAACCAAAAAAGATTAATTAAAATAGTTAAACTCTTTATATAGAATCCAAGTCAATTTTAGACTTTCTTAAATGACATTAAATGTTTAATTTAATATAGTTGTCGGTTCATTAATAAATTGATTCCCTTAAAAAATAAAAAAAGCATATTGATTATAAGATGAATTTATTTTGAAAATATCAATCATTCTAAAAAATTTTTCTGATTAGAATTTACAATTGATTAAGGAAAAAGAAATTTTGATATCCGATAAAAATTTTTTATGATAATAATAATTAATAGAATTTCCTTATATGAATGTATGAATATTGAAAACGTGCAGATTTGCTCTCAAATTTAGTATAAATTATTTAAACAAAATAAATGATGTTTTTATTAAAAAGCAGAAGATTATTTTTTATTGAATAATTTTTTTAAATCAAAATTTAGTATTTTAATTTTATTTTTGCTAAAAATTTAAAATAAATATCATTCAATTTTTAACCAATTAGGAGAACAGTAATATAATTGATTAATCCAAGATTAATTTTATTCTTAATTTATAATTGATAAATAAAAAATTCAATAAAATCAATAAAAAATAAAAAAATCTTTTTCAATTGTGAAATTACTTATAATAATTTTGATTTTTTTTTAATATTTATATTAATTTAATTTTTACTTAAACTCTTTATTAATTTTTCTATATTATTATACAATTAGATTTATTTATTATTAAAAAATGGCGTAAAATTTATTTATATTTATTTTTGTTTTCAAATTGTTTTGTTATACTCAAACTCAGCTCTTTAACCAACTCTTTTTCATTTAATACACTCATGGCCAAATCTTTTGTAATAATTTTTAATATCAGATTCAAAGGTAAATTTAAGGAATTCATATTACTAGCCAATGATATTAAAATATTAAAATAAAAATCATCCTCTTTTTCGAATTCATTTTTATTTTCATTTATTTCTCTATCAAACCAGAACTTCCAAAAATCCTCATTTAGCCAAACTTTATAATTATTTAATTTTTTTGCCAACTCTTGAAATATAACATATTCTTCCTTTTTTTCAATTTTATAATAAAAAAAACATGATTTTGTTATCAATCGAATATCGTTATATTGTGAAAAATCATCATCAGCTTGAATCAATGATATTAGGATTAGTTTGTATAAATTATTAAATGAACTTTCAGTAAGAATTTGATTTTTCATGTTTTTAAATTTTGCTTGAAATAAAACATTTGCAAAGTGTGATCGGCCGACTCTAGTATTTAAGGCTTTTTGCATATTATTTAAATGTTGTGAATTTAAGGATTCAGAAGTAAGAATCATTCTAAATGTCTCATTTAAATTATTCATCATGTTTTCCAATAATTCATTTCTAAAAGTATATATAGAAATTATAAAATTTATTTACATTTCAATAGACTGATTCTTTAATTTCTTTTTATGAGAACTTTGGGGTAAAGGAATGTTTGGTTTACAACCTTCTAATGATGATCTTTTTTTGAAATCTAAACTATTTAAAAAATTAGATACTTTGTTCAACCTTATTAACCTCGCCAATCACAATTGACTTGTTTTTATTATTAATATAGTCATCAGATAATAAGCCATTGTTATTTTTGAAACTGAAAGAATATTTCCTTTCTAAAAATATTTTATATAAAAGAATATACTTTTTATATTTATTTCTTCCTTTTTTAAAAGAGATGATTCAACAGGTATAATATATTTCTTTAAGAAAGTATTATCACTAATTTTTTCAAATTCAAGATTTTTTTGTTTTTTATTCTCATCTATAACAAATATACTATTCTCACAAAAATAATCATTATTTATTAAATTGAATGCTTCTAAAAAATTTAATTTATTATTATTAGAAAATTTGCTATTTTCATTGTTCATATAATCCTTGTAATTAATTAAAGCTGTTTCAGACTTATCGACTTTCTCTCCAAATTTTTCTAAAAGTATCTCTTCTATTTTTAATATATCTGATTTTAAAATTGTCTCATTAATGAAATAAGGTGTAATTAAAAAACTCATTTGCTTTTCTCCAATATTTTCATATGTATCTAAAATTGCACTATTTAAAACAGAATTCTGAAGACTATGCTTTTCTTTGACTAAAAATCAGAAGATTAGAAATGTTAAATTTAAAAATTTAAATTATTATTTATAATTACTCTCATTATTATCCAAAGAATATTTTGATTCATTATCATCATTATTATTAAAATATAAATTTTTATGTGAATATAAATTTGGTGTTAGAGTTATTGTCGTTGTATTGTTAGTCATATTATTTATTAAATTCAAACTGTTAACTGAGCTTATTCTCTTTATAGAGGATCTTGAAGATGATCTTCTTGCGCAATTATGTGATAAAGAATATCTACTGCAAGCATTCTCAAAATTTATTTTAGGATTAAAATGATCATTATGCAAAAATTGTCTGAACATTTGCGATTGGGATAATTCAGTGTAAAAATTTTTATATTTATTAGGTCTATTTAATAAAAAGCTGTCACTATTAAATATAGGAAGATTATCAATAAAGGATACATATTTTTTATAATCTCCAATCATTGTAACAAAAGATTTAATAAATATATCTTTTAAAGTTTGATCGAACTTAAATAAATTAACTTTATTTTTATTCTCATTACATAACTTTATCAATAGTTTTAATTCCGATTCTAACTCTTCATAAATTTCTAGAGGGATTTCGGGAATATTTTTTAATAATGTTTTTTTATCTAATTTTTTTCCTTTTTTATTACTTGTTAAATCTATGATATTCTTGTTAATATTGATTATGAAAATTGTTTCATCATCCAAAAAATTTTTTGATTTCATCATCAAGCTTTCTTCAACACCCATTATAAAAGGCATAAATGACTGCAAATACTTTAACATTTCTTCAGAAATTACAGGGACGTAAGTATTTATCCAACATAATGGATATATAATGTGTAAAAAGCCTTCAGTAATATAAGAGATCATTCTGTAATCATTACCAACAAAAATGATCTTTTGTTCCATTAGTATTAAATTGAAAATGATCAAAATGTTATCTATTGAAAATAAATCTACTATAGATTTTAAACAAAAATTGGAAATTTGATTATCTTTGTCATATTCAGTTAATTCAATTGGATTTGTTTTATATGGCACATAAAATAATATTTTTTTATTCAACTGAGGAGATGGAAGCTCAAACATTAAATGAATTAGTAATTTATTTATATCATTATCATTTATTTTATCATCCAATGTCATTTTAAGTATAATCTCCAAACATTTCTCAAATTGATTTGAATAAGCGTATTTGGAAATCAAGCAAAATTTATAAGGCAAATATAAATAATTTTTATCTATAAATTGAGTACAAATATCTAAATTCTGAGAAATAGTATCCTCTAAACCTTTTTTGGATTTTGTTCTTTTGAAGAAAGAAAAAATATTCTTTGAAATATTTGATTCTGTATTTTGATAATCTATATTTGTTAGGAAAAAATTTTTTTAATTAATTTAATAAAAATTAATACAAGAAATTTCATTAGATTTTTGTGTGTCTGTTGAATCATTAACATAAGCCTTTAATTTCATATACTCTCTAACAGTGTCTGTTTTATAAATTTTTTGATATTCTGATATTTCGAATTTTTTAAAATATTCAAGTATGAACAAATAAAATTTTTGACCTTTTTCGTTAGTCAAAATATTTATAAAAAAAGATGATTTATTTTTATTTTGATTTTTGGTTTTATTAGAATCTTCCATCAAATAGCATAATTTAACGCCCGAAGGAAAGCATAAAGAAGCAGTCTAATTTAATATAAAATTTTACTGTTGAATTAATATCAAAATTATTATTTTTCATTGGAAATTTGTTTAATATCTCTGCTTTAATTGATGGTAAAATAGAACATTCAGAGTGATAGCAAGGAGCCAAAGAATTTTCTGAATCTAAAATAATTTTATTATTTTCTGAAACTCCACATCTAAAAAAAGCCTCACATAAAAAATCATTTTTATTATTTGATTTATTTAATTCTTTTATAGTTTTTAATTCATAAGCTAAACTTCTCAACTTCTCATTATCTTGTTTTTCTTGATAATTATCATTATTTTTTAAAATAACTGGTTTGTCTGCTTGGAACTTTAATGAATCTCTTTCAAACGTTTTAAATTTTGGAAACTTGCTTTCCATTTAATAAATTATTTTTATAAATTATTTCACAATCATAATTAATTCTAGTGTTCAAATATTATTCAAATTTTTCAATGAAATCTGAAATAAATTTATATATTTTACGTTATAATTTATTACTATAAATAAAATCATTAAAAATTTTAATTTAACTGTTTTACCTATGTTTCAAGTAAATTAAATGCAAAATCTTGGGGATTGGGGATTGG
>Ga0194116_10006576_pt1 | contig 12337 bp, 9 predicted proteins | sample TA2MahsurfametaG_4_FD_148617 | JGI IMG/M metagenome (GOLD analysis project Ga0194116, IMG submission 148617) | Freshwater microbial communities from Lake Tanganyika, Tanzania - TA2015008 Mahale S9 surface | ecosystem: Environmental > Aquatic > Freshwater > Lake | place: Tanzania: Lake Tanganyika... | reverse complement strand
CGCAAATCTACTAATTATCATTACCCCGAACAAGAACACAAACCCTTTCATAAACACTTTAGACCTTAAGTCGCTGGAAACAAGGAAGAAAAAATTAAAGCTGATTGAATACCATTCAATTTCAAGTATTCCTGTATTTTTGAAATAAGTATGAGCAACAAACTTCCACCGGCATTAATTCGTTCATTAATAGCACATTATAACATAGAAGAGGAAAAATTTATCTCATCCCACGAAAACGCTGAACAAGTTACCTCACTCAGAATAAACCCTTTTAAACCTTCAAACCTGTTTCATGCCGAGGAAGAGGTTCCCTGGTGCGCAAAAGGAAGGTATATGAAAGAAAGACCATCGTTTACAGCCGATCCCTTGTTTCATGCCGGTTGTTATTATGTACAGGAAGCTTCTTCTATGTTTCTCGAGCAGGTATTGAAACATACCGCCGATCTTTCTGAAAATTTGAAGGTGCTTGACCTTTGTGCATCCCCCGGTGGAAAAAGTACGCTAATTAATGCCTTATTGAATAAGAATAGTTTATTGCTTGCCAATGAAATTATCAAATCCCGTGTACCGGTACTTTGTGATAACCTGAGTAAATGGGGGACTGAAAACACCTATGTCAGCAATAATGATCCTAAAGACTTTAACCGATTAGAAGGATATTTTGATGTTATCGTTGTTGATGCACCTTGCTCCGGCTCAGGAATGTTTAGAAAAGATCCTTCAGCCATAAATGAATGGTCGGAAAATGCGGTCGATTTATGTAGTCAGCGGCAAAAACGAATTCTGGCTGATGTTTATCCCTCATTAAAACAAAACGGTATATTAATCTACTCTACCTGCTCTTATTCTAAAGAGGAAAATGAAGAAATATCGGATTGGTTGGCTGAAGAATTAAATTTTTCGCCCATTCGAATTCCTGTAAAATCTGAATGGGGTATCCTAGAAACAATGTCGGATCGGCATCAATGCTGTGGCTACCGGTTTTATCCTCATCAAGTGAAAGGAGAAGGATTTTTTATAGCAGCCTTCCGAAAAAATGAAATAACTGCTTTCCCACACATCAAAAGACCCAAACAAAATGCAGTTAAGCACCCCAGCGAGGATCTGATCAAAAAATGGCTCAAACCGGATGAGGATGTCAAAATTATTAATCTGAGTGATGAATATTTTGCGATACCGGAAAGACAAGAAGCGGACCTGTACTATTTACAATCGAAGCTCTACTTGAAAAAATCAGGAATCAGGATCGGAAAGATCATGGGCAAAGACCTGGTTCCAAATCATGAATTGGCAATCAGCCTGATCACCAATAGCGGGTTGCCGAAGCTTAATTTAACACGCGAGGAATCCATTAGCTACCTCAAAAGGGATGAACTCCGGATTGAATCAGGTATCCGGGGATGGGCATTAATGTGCTTTGAAGATCATGCGATGGGCTGGGCTAAAATATTGGATAACCGGTTGAACAATTACTTTCCCAAAGAAATGCGAATTACCAATCCAAATGTTACTTAGGGCACAGAAATTTACCTCCTTACTAGTACTGCCCAGTAGAAAGAAGAATCAAGGTACAAGCCTCTGTCCATTCAATGCCTCGAGCCTCAGCAAGTTCCTCCAGTTCGGGGTTTTCAGTTCCGGGATTAAAAATTATGCGCTTAGGCTTAGATGCCAGTATATAATCGTAATACTCCGGTTGGTTTTGCGGACCCAAGTATAGTGTAATGGTATCCAAATCGGTATGAATAAGTTCGGGTTTTTCAATCGCTACCCCGGCAAGTTCTCCTGCCCTTAAACCTACATTAATTATGGGGTGTCCGTGTGATACAAGACTGTGTGCGGCGAGATATGCATAACGAGAAGGATTGGTACTTGCACCAAGTATGAGAGTCTTTTTCTTTTTCATATTAATCACTAGTAAGAACAATTTTATATCGCATCATTTCTAAGATTGAAGATATTTTTATCCTTGGCAGGATAAATTCGGTTTAAAAGCATGTCCATGAAGTTCATGAACCAGCCTGTGCTTAAGGTAAGAGGAATACAAGCGAAAAACGGAGCTTCCATTAAAAATGGCAGGATAGTAAAGTTCAAAACCTTAAAAATATTGACAGCACAGGGAAAAAGTATCATGAATAAAATTTTTAAAAAACTAAAATTTACATTAATTGATAGCCCTGTAAACCGCATCCGCACAATTTATTCCATCGATTGCAGCAGATACAATACCGCCGGCATAACCCGCACCTTCTCCACAAGGGAATAAACCCGATAATTGTGGGTGCTGTAGAGATTCCTTGTCCCGTGGAATCCTCACTGCTGAGGATGTTCGTGATTCAACACCAACCAGAATTGCTTCATTCGTATAATATCCATTCATCTTCTTCCCAAATAGTGGAAGGGCCTTTTGAAGTCGCTTATAAATAAATTCCGGAAGTACTGATCTCAAATCCGCACTTGTGGTGCCTGGTATATACGAATTAGTAGGCAAATTGTCAGAGATTCTGTTATTGACAAAATCAAGCATCCTTTGGGCCGGAGCGAGCAGGTTGCCTCCACCAGCCTGAAAAGCCAACTTTTCTATCCCTGCCTGGAACCTGAGCATGCTCATTGGATCGCGAGTACTGCCCGGTATATCTTGCAGATTAATTTGGACCACAGTTCCGGAATTGGCATGAGGATTATTGCGTTTGGAGGGCGACCAACCATTGACCACAATCTCGTTTTGATCGGTAGAACAAGGAGCTATAATTCCTCCCGGACACATGCAAAATGAAAATACTCCGCGACCTTCCAACTGTTCAACCAGACTGTAATAAGAGGGCGGAAGATAAGGTCCTCGATTGCTGCAATGATACTGAGCCTGATCAATAATCTCCTGAGGATGCTCAATTCTTACTCCCAATGCAAAGGGCTTGGCTTCCATTAGTATCCGGTGTTTATCGAGAAGGTGATAAATATCTCTTGCCGAATGGCCCGTTGCCAAAATAACGAATTCGCCTTCAAAATTTTTATCGCCCGCTTGTACCCCCTTCAATCTATTTGATGATATCAGGAGGTCTGTAATTCTGCATTCAAAATGGATCTCTCCACCGGCATTTAAAATGCTTTCGCGCATGGAAATAATGATACCGGGTAGTTTATTTGTTCCGATATGTGGACGAGCATCGATTAAAATATCTTCTGTTGCACCATGCACTACAAATGTCTTTAAAACCAGGTTAACATCACCCCTTTTGTTCGATCGGGTATAAAGTTTACCATCAGAATAGGTTCCGGCTCCCCCCTCTCCAAAACAATAGTTTGAATCGGGATTAATCAAACCCTCACGGTTGATTAAAGCAAGGTCCCTCCTGCGTAGTTTTACATCCTTACCACGTTCCAAGATGACCGGTTTAAGACCTAATTCAATGCATCGCAAGGCTGCAAATAAGCCTGCCGGACCAGCCCCTACGATCAAGACCGTCCTTTTGTCGCTGACATTTTGATAATTAACGGTAAAAATTTCAGGTTTTGGAAGCTCATCGATAAATACCTTAACCTTGAGCCTGAAAACAACTTTTCGGCTTCGGGCATCGATCGAACGTTTTATAATTTGAACGAAAAATGAATGCTTACTACTTATGTTCAGCGACTTACAGGCTAAATTCTTGATATGCTGTTCATCAGCTGAAAGTTCCGGAGGAAGAACTAATTCAATCTCTTTGATCATATTTATTGCCGGGTATTATTCCGGATATGTAACAAAGGTATGAAATTTGCATCCTATAGTTTAAATTTATAGTTTACAGCAAAAGCAAACATCAATTATGAAACGAATAGTATTTAATATCCTTGCATTTTTCGCAGTACTTTCCTTAAGCTCATGCGGATACAACAGTATGGTAAAGCTTGACGAGCAGGTTACTTCTCAGTGGGCTCAGGTTGAGAATGTGTACCAACGTAGGATTGACCTTATTCCTAATCTGGTATCTTCTGTTAAAGGTGCGGCAAATTTTGAAAAAGAAACCTTGACTCAGGTTATTGAAGCTCGAGCTAAGGCAACCTCTATTACGGTTGATCCAACTAAATTAACCCCTGAATCCATTGCCCAATTTCAGGCTGCTCAAGGTGGTTTAAGTCAATCGCTGGGTCGTTTAATGGCCACAGTAGAGGCTTATCCACAGTTAAAAGCGAACCAGAACTTTCTTGAACTTCAGGCTCAGTTGGAAGGAACTGAAAATCGCATTACCGTGGAGCGTCAAAAATTCAATGCAGTAACCCAGGAATACAATTCTACAATAAGAACCTTCCCGAATAACCTCACTGCAGGAATGTTTGGATTTAAGGCTAAGGGGTATTTCCAGGCTGAAGCCGGTGCCAACAAAGCGCCAAAGGTTGAATTCTAAGGCTTTTCAAGCAAAAATATTTTAATCAATCGCCGGAATTTATTTCCGGCGATTTAAACCAAGAGCATGTCGATTTTTAGTGAAAAAGAGCAACAGCTAATTAGTGAGGCAGTTGAAGTAGCGGAGCGTTATACTTCCGGAGAAATCCGTATTTGTGTTGAGAAAACTTGCAATGAACCGGTTTTAGATCGGGCTGCCAATTATTTTCATAAACTTGGGATGGATAAGACGGCTCAAAGAAATGGGGTTTTGATTTATATAGCTACGGAGGACCATCAATTTGCCATTATTGGGGATGCGGGAATAAACAGAATGGTACCCCATGATTTTTGGGAAAGTACCAAAGAGGCCATGTTGAAGCATTTTAAAAATGGAGACCTGGCATCCGGTATTGTTACCGGAGTAAAACTGGCCGGCAAACAACTTCAAACTTATTTCCTATTTCTGGATGGGGATGTAAATGAATTGCCAAATGAGATCTCTTATGGTGATGGTAAATAATGGTTTTCGAAAATTTAAGTAAACGTCAGATGAACCTCAACCTTATATTCTCAACTATTGCCCTTTCTTTATTTAGTTTTGTTCTGAGAGCGCAAACATTCCCGGAAAGACCAAATCGATTGGTCAATGACTATACGCAAACGCTTTCCTCTGATCAAATCAATCAGCTTGAGCAAAAATTAGTCGCATTTGACGATTCCACTTCAACTCAAGTTGCTGTAGTTGTCATCCAATCGCTTGAGGGTTACGACATAGCTGATTATGCAGTACGACTGGCAGAAACCTGGGGTATTGGTGGAGCAAAAAATAATAATGGAGTATTGCTTTTAGTATCACTGGGCGATAGAAAAGTTACCATTCAAACGGGTTATGGAGTGGAGGGTGCTTTGCCTGATGCAATTACCAAGAGGATTATTAACAACGAGATTACCCCTAACTTTAAACAGGGTGATTATTTTGGAGGTTTATCTGCGGGTACGGATGCCATTATTGCTTACACTAAAGGAGAATATAAAAATGATAGCCCTAAAAGAAAAGGGGGAAAGGGTGGAGCTGATATCGTTTTTATCGTCATCATCGTATTTGTCTTTCTTCTCGCCCTTATAAAAGGAGGTGGAGGTGGAAGTGAAGTCATTGGCGGTCGTGGGAGTGCAAGTCCTTTTTGGTGGTTGTTGATGGGTTCTCAATTAGGCAGAGGCAGCAGTGGTGGTTTTGGCGGATTTTCTGGTGGAGGTGGTGGTTTTGGCGGTGGAGGCGGTGGCTTCGGGGGCTTTGGCGGTGGAAGCTTTGGTGGTGGAGGATCCAGTGGCAGCTGGTAAAAAATAGCAAAAAGCCGAAAGTGTAAAGAGTTACGGAGGAAAATTTCTAAATACCATTTAATGAGCCATTTGAATTGGGAGAGAATCTCAAGTAAATGTATTATACAAAAAAAATGGGCTACTTTACGAGTAGATTCTTGCAGGATGCCCGGTGGCACACTAATCCCTAATTACTATGTTCTGGAATACCCTGATTGGGTCAATGCGGTTGCCCTCACAGAAGACAATAAGGTTATTCTGTTACGGCAATATCGTCATGCGGCTGAGGAGATAATTCTAGAACTTCCGGGTGGGTGCATAGAGGAAAAAGAGCGTCCTGAATAAGCGCTTAGAAGGGAATTACTCGAGGAAACCGGATACATATTTGGAGAAGTTGAATTCCTCTCTGAACTCTATGCTAATCCGGCGACAGCAAAAAATAAAACATATTGTTTTATTGCCAGAGGAGGTAAACGGGTTGCCGAGCAAAACCTGGATATGGGTGAGGAAATTGAAATTGATCTCGTCAGTCTCAAAAGATTAAAGGAATTAGCCTTATCTAATGCCTTTGGCCAGGCCTTACATACTAGTGGAATTTTCTATGCACTCATAAAACTCGGATTAATAACTTAACCTGAGTTCGATATATGAGAAAGATAAAGAAATACCCATATCATGGTTCTCAAGCCGCTCCGGAGGCGCATGATTTGATTTTGGAAAGCAATACCTGCGTGTTATCGCTTCCTGCAGTCCTTTCCTCCGGAGTATTTCCGGCAAAAAATGCTACCTGATTTCAAATGATTCGTTGCCGGAAGATACTTCCTTCGGCAAGGTTTAGTTTACCCGCTGCTGTTTTTCATCGGGAGGGGCGGTCTGGTAATAGCACTACAGGCCCTGTTAAGCAAACCCGGGTGGCAGACCTATCTTTTTTGCATTTCTTAATGTTAGGTGAGCTATTCAACTTTCGGCGAAAAAATAGGGCAGAACACGGGACTGGAATAAGCCAAGAGCGGTAAACCCTGCTTTCCAAAAACGGGTAAAAATAATCAGCCTCCGGCAAGAGCATATTTCGATATCTGGGTAGCTTAACTGATTCCGATTTTTAACCATAAAAAGATTTATATTTAATCACATAGATTGAACTAATGATGCTTTGAAGAAAAAAAGATTATAGCGAGGCTTCAAAGCCAATTGTGTCTAATCTCTAAAATTTAGGTTTGAACAAAAAGATACTATTTTCTATCCTACATGCAGGCAGGTAAGTGATTTTAAAAATATTTTGTCGAGTTCATGTTAACTTAATCAGGAAGAGCAAAGGCAACATAACTATCTCCCGATTTTACGCCCAATTTCCCTCCGCCACAGGCAATTACTAAAAATTGTTTTCTATTAATCATATAAGTCGCCGGACTCGCAAAGCCCGCTGCAGGCAATTTAGATTCCCACAGCATTTTACCTGAATGCTTATCGAAGGCTCTGATTTTTTCATCCGGTGTTGCTGCAATGAATACCAGTCCTCCCTTGGTTACTACCGGACCCCCATAATTTCGTGAACCGGTGACACCAAATCCTCTTTTGATTAATTCCGAATATTCGCCTAATGGCACTTTCCACAAGAGTTTACCACTGTTCAGGTCTACCGCATTTAAGGTTCCCCAGGGTGGCTTGATTCCGGGATAACCATCCTGATCAACAAAACGATCGTAGCCTTTCATGATATAAGGAATCTGACTTTTCTTACTCTTTGTAGGAATAACCGCAGTATTTTGTCCTTTAGAAATATTTTCAGTTTTGCTAAGATAAGCGACCAGGCTATTCCGTTCCCCTTCAGTAACATAGTTAAAAGAAGGCATCCGATTTCGCCCCTGCCGAATGATTCCGCTAACCTGTTGCACCGTATATTTTTTATTCAAATTCTCCAAAGAAGGATATTCTGTTCCACTTCCTTTCAGGTCAGGTCCATGGCAGCTGATACAGTATTTATTGTAAACCGACCGACCGGATGTGATACCTGTTCCATCTGTTTGTGGAGCATCAAGCATAATCTGTGTGGATGGAACTTCATTACTATTGACATATAGAATCTGTGTTTCCATATCCACAGCAGCGCCTCCCCATTCACCACCTCCGCCAAAATCAGGGAATATCCAGTTTCCTTCTTTGCTTGGCGGAGTAAACTGCGCACTGTTTTTGATTTGAACATAACGCTCCATTAATTCCTTATGTGCTTCAGCACTGAGATTGCCAACATCTTCAGGCCCAAACTTTTGTCTTGAAAATGATTCAGGAAGCGTAGGTATAGGCTGGGTTGGCCATGGTTTTTCTCCTGGAAGAGCTGCTTGTGGAACCGGAACTTCAGGAATTGGAAAAAGAGGTTTCCCATTGGTGCGATCCAGTAAATAGACATACCCTTGTTTGGTAATTTGCGCAAGGGCATATATTTTTTTCCCCTTATGATTTACCGAAACCAGGTTAGGAGCTGCAGGAAGATCACGATCCCAAAGATCATGGTGAACAACCTGATAGTGCCAGATATACTTTCCGGTAGATGCATCAAGTGCAATAATGCTATTGGCAAAAAGATTGGATCCTTTTCGGATACCCCCATAAAAGTCGGGCGAAGCAGTACCGGTTGGCACGTAAACGATGCCCCGTTCTTCGTCGAGAGACATGCCAGTCCAGTTATTGGCTCCGCCTATATTTTTCCAGGCATCCTTATCCTCCCAGCTATCGTAGCCAAATTCACCGGGTTGAGGAATGGTGTGAAAGATCCATTTACGTTTTCCTGTTCGTACATCAAACGCTCTGATATGCCCAGGCAAAGCATCTGCATCTTCCGATAAACTCATCCCCAGAATGAGCATATCTTTGAAAATTACCCCTGGAGTTTTAAGGAGCAGCGAACCATCCTGTGATTCGGGTATATCCAATCCTTCCTTCAATTCAATCGAACCATTAGTTCCAAAATCATTTATCGGACCCCCATCAATTGCATTGACCGCATAAAGTCTTGAGGCAACCCCATAAAAAATCCGTTTGTCCTTGCCATTTTCATCTTCCCAATACATCAATCCGCGGTTTATTCCAAACCCAATTTCCTCTTCTGAATTGTTAGCGGGATCAAAAACCCATTTTTGCTTTCCCGTAGCCGGATCTAAAGCAAAAAGCTTCATTTTTGAACTTGTCAGATATAAAGTCCCCCCAATCACAATGGGATTACATTGAATTTCACTCCGATTGTTCGCCGTGTCTTTATCCCCGGTATTGAATACCCAGGCTACTTTTAACTGAGAAACATTTTCTGAATTAATCTGATCAATGGAGGAATAGCGATTGGCATCCTTAGTTCCACCATAATTAGCCCAGGTAGAGTAATCGTAGTATCCTGTATTAGAACAAGCCTTGAACAGCAGGGCAGCAAGAAGTATTGCTACAGGAAATTTAGGTCTGTTTGCTTTCACTGGAATATTGATACAGGTAAATACTTACGGCAAGTAAAGGATTTAAGTGTAAAAAAGCAAGGAAAACTTTAAGATACAAGATGCTAAAAATAAAAAAATCCCATCAAGACGGTTTAATGGAAGGATTTATCAAATAAGTGAAATAAGCATTAAACGGGTAATACTTTAACTCATTTTCAACTTCTTCTGAATATCGGCAACGTATCCTTTAAATTTTTTATCCGTATCAATAAGATCATCCACTGTTTGACAAGCGTAAATTACGGTAGAGTGATCGCGACCGCCAAAGAAAGCGCCGATTGATTTCAGTGAAGTTTTGGTATGAAGTTTTGCCAGATACATCGAAATCTGACGAGCCTGGACAATTTCACGTTTCCTGGTTTTGGATTTAACCATTTCTATAGGAACTTCAAAATACTCACATACAAGTTTCTGGATATACTCCATCGAAATCTCTTTACTTGAATTTTTGATAAAATTCTTGAGCATGGATTTGGCCAAATTCAGGTCAATTTCCTTTTTATTCAAGGTTGATTGTGCCAATAAAGATACCATTGCTCCTTCGAGTTCACGAACGTTATTATCGATATTATGAGCAACATATTCAATCACCTCTGAAGGAAGTTCAATACCGTCGGAGTACATCTTTTTATTCAGGATAGCCATTCGGGTTTCCAGATCAGGAACCTGAAGATCGGCAGACAAGCCCCACTTGAAACGAGACAATAGTCGCTCTTCAAGCCCTGAAAGATCTTTAGGAGCCTTATCTGAGGTGATAATCAGTTGTTTGCCCGATTGATGTAAATGATTAAATATATGAAAGAAAATGTCTTGAGTTTTTTCCTTACCGGCAAAATTATGAACGTCATCCATGATGAGAACATCCATTGCCTGATAAAAATTTACAAAATCATTGATGTTATTGTTTTTCAAGGCATCTACAAACTGTTGGGTAAACTTTTCGCATGAAACGTATAATACCAGTTTATCGGTTAAATTTCGTTTAATTTCATTGCCAATAGCCTGAGCAAGGTGAGTCTTTCCAAGTCCTACTCCCCCATAAATCATAAGTGGATTGAAAGAAGTGCCTCCGGGTTTCCCGGAAACAGCATAACCTGCAGAGCGTGCCAGACGGTTACAGTCTCCTTCAATAAAATTTTCAAAAGTATAATTTTGATTTAACTGAGGATCTACCTGTAACTTTTTTAATCCAGGAATGACGAAAGGATTTTTGATGTCCTTGTTCAAGGAAATAGGCATGGGCATAGACTGATTTTTGCCTTCAGCCCCATTGCCATTTGATGGCATATTGGTAGTGTAAGGAATATTGGTTGAAGATTTTTCCACAACGATATTGTATTCCAATCTACCTTCTTCTCCCAATTGCTTCTTGACTGTTTTTCTGAGCAGGCCAACATAATGTTCTTCGAGCCACTCATAAAAGAATAAACTTGGCACCTGTATGGTCAAAACATTGCCGTCCAGACGTAAGGCTTTTATCGGCTCAAACCAAGTCTTGAAACTCTGGGCCGGTATATTATCCTTGATGATCAGGAGGCAATTATTCCATATATCTGTACAAGTTTTTTCCATACAATTTTACTAATTATCTGATTTCCAATTAATGCTGAAAGAAATGTTGGTAACTATTTAGAGAATCGAATATTCGGAAAAAAATCGGATTTAAAAACAAATTTTTAAAATAAGTTATAACTTTCTGAAAAACAGCAGAATATACTAATTTTTGGAGGTATTTTTATTATGAAAATAAGTACTCTTACTTATAAACAAAATAATTCACATTTTATTTCAAAGGCAAAAAACTCATTTCAGTCCAGCTATTTTCACTACCACAATATCAGAATATAGTATAACAAAAAAATCAAGGATGGGATTTACCAAATTGTTATTAAAAAGCAGGGTCTGCTAAAGATTAATATTCTCCAAATTCCTTCCTGAGAACATCTGCAATTTCTCCAAGGGTAGCATAGACATCCACAGCTGCAATAATAAAAGGCATGGTATTTTCCCCCTTTCTTACCGCGTCTGCAAGAGCATTCAGAGCCTGATTAACAGCCAGAGAATTACGCTCTGAACGGAGAGTGACTAGCTGATCAATCTGTACTTTTCGAATAGCGTCATCAACCTTGAACCCTTCGGGCTTTACTTCTTCAGTATCCATGAATCTATTTACTCCAACCTGTATAATTTCAGAACCTTCAATTTCTGTTTGATATTGATAAGCTGATGCGGCAATTTCATTCTGGATATATCCTTCTTCAATAGCGGCCACTGCTCCACCTTTAGAGTCAATAATGTCTATATACTTCCAGGCCGCATTTTCAATTTCATCGGTTAATGCTTCAATAAAAAACGAACCAGCGAGTGGGTCAACTGTATCGGCTACTCCACTTTCAAATGCAATAATTTGTTGAGTACGTAGAGCCACCTTGGCCGCGCCTTCCGTTGGGAGTGAAAGCGCCTCATCATACCCGTTAGTGTGTAGGGATTGGGTTCCCCCAAGCACTGCTGCCATCGCCTGATTAGTAACCCTAATGATATTATTCAGTGGTTGTTGGGCAGTGAGGGTTGAGCCTCCTGTCTGGGTGTGAAAGCGAAGCTTTTGTGCAGATGGATCATGAGCGCCAAGACTCTGAGCCAATTTAGCCCACATTCTGCGAGCCGCTCTGAATTTTGCAATCTCCTCAAAGAAATTATTGTGACAATTAAAAAAGAAAGAAAGTCGTTTAGCAAAAATATTGATTTCCAAGCCCTTCTGTATGGCTGCCTGCAGATAGGCTTTACCATTTGCAAGAGTAAAAGCCAGTTCCTGAACTGCGGTAGAACCTGCTTCCCTTATGTGATAACCTGAGATAGAAATGGTATTCCATTTCGGCAGCTCTGCGCTGCAATATTCAAAAATATCTGTGATCAAACGCATGGAGGCTTTCGGTGGATATATATAAGTACCTCTGGCAGCATATTCCTTTAAAATATCATTCTGGATAGTTCCACTTAATTGCTTAAGATCAGCACCCTGCTTCTTTGCCAAACAGATATACATAGAAAGCAATATGCCCGCTGTAGCATTGATAGTCATGGACGTACTTACTTTTTGAAGATCAATTCCATCAAAAAGTATTTCCATATCTTTAAGTGAATCTATAGCTACCCCTACTTTTCCAACTTC
>Ga0194116_10006574_pt1 | contig 12341 bp, 12 predicted proteins | sample TA2MahsurfametaG_4_FD_148617 | JGI IMG/M metagenome (GOLD analysis project Ga0194116, IMG submission 148617) | Freshwater microbial communities from Lake Tanganyika, Tanzania - TA2015008 Mahale S9 surface | ecosystem: Environmental > Aquatic > Freshwater > Lake | place: Tanzania: Lake... | reverse complement strand
CAAGGCAGAGGCCCGCACCAACGAAACCTTGCTCCTCGCCATCAAGGACGCACTGGCATGCGTAACCCGCAAAGATGCCACCCATTGGCTTGCCCATTGCGGATATAGTTTTATTTAAAATGCTCTTAAGGTGAACCGCTACGGCGAGACCGAAACCGGCTACCTGCCGCACCTGCACAAGTCGATCTACCGCCACAAAGGGACGGCCATGGGGTACGGGGTGAAACTCTGGCCGGAGGACCTCGCCACCGTAAAAGACAAAGCCCCCGAGGCTCTTGTCCTCGAAGGCTTGTGAAATTGTGGCCCCAGGAACCGAGGATCCCACCCATTCGGGCTGCCACTCGTGAGAGCGGCCTCTACATCTCCTGCACTTGCCGGAGGTAAGCTTGCATGGATCCCCAGACGGGTCAAATACCATTTTCCCGCTGCCGCGCATCGAACCGGATTTCATCCAGGGATGCCATGGCCGCATCAATCGCCAGCCATGCCGACCTGATGAATACAAGTCGTCCGGCGGTGCTGGCGGTGGTCGGCATGGTCCGGTGCATGGTCAGTTCCTCCAAGTGCCTCCGGGCGAATGGAAACGACCGAACGGCATCCAGCCCACCGGCAGCGGTGGTGACATGTGCCGTCGCCGCATCAATCGCCGCCCGGAGTTGATCCCCGATGACGGAAAACCCCTGCCGCAATTCGCTTTCGAGTTGAGACAGGAGGATCCGCAGGCGGAGCGGGTGGCGGATGGCGGCTTGCTCTTCCCGGAGCCTTGCTGCATCGAGGCGGCAGGAGCACTGCGCCATGATGCCGGGAAGCCTCGAAGAACTCCCATGCCCGCAGCCATGCTGCCGATTCACCAAAAAACGCCCGAAAATTCCAAAAGAAGCAAATTTTCTATTGCAATCGGATTGCGTTTATGAATGCTGCGGCTCGCCTTGTCAGGTTAGCACCCATGAAACACAGCCAATTCGCCATCATCACCACCGCGTTCTTATCGCTCGTCGCGCCGCTTGCGGCGCAGTCAGATGCCCCGCCCACGTCTTCTGGCTCGCTGCCCGCATCGCTCACCGATTGGAGTCTCGGCGACGTGCTGTTCCCGAATCTTTTTCTTCACGGCATCGGCGGGATGACCAGTGGCGAGGCGGAAGAGCTGGCGTCGGGCGCGCACGACCCGCGGCGCGGCGCGTTCTCCGCGCAATCGATCGAACCCGGACTCTCACTGCGCACCGAACACCTGCACGGCTTCGCGAACTATCTCTGGTTCCAGGACGCACACGGCGATTGGGACGGCGAACTTGAGGAAGCGTTCGGAAAACTCACCGCACTTCCGGGAGGCCTGGAGCTGAAGGGTGGACGGTTTCTCAGCCGTTTCGGTGCGCTCAATGACAAGCACTTGCACGCCTGGGATTTCGTTGATGTGGAACATGCGCCCGCGCGCTTTCTCGGCGACGAGGGGTTGATGCTCGAAGGCGGCGAGGTCTCGTGGACCCTGCCGCTCGGCATGGAGCCGTCCATCGTCAGCATTCTTTCGCTCGGTCACGGCCACGCGCCGGCCCACGATCACGGAGAAGAGGAACATGCTCATGACGAGGAAATCCCGCACGAGGGCGAGGAGTCGGTGCTGATGGACGACGTGTGGACCGCGCGCGCGCTGCTGCGCTATCGCTTCGATGATTTCCGCGCGATCACCGGCGGTCTTTCATACGCCGGCGGCGACAACGGGTTCGGCCGCAACAGCAAGGTGTTCGGCCTCGATGCCGAATGGCTCTGGCGCGAGAACGGACTCGAGCCCGGCGGACGCGCGCTGCGCTGGCGCAACGAACTGCTCTGGCGCGAGGTCGATGCCTTCAGCGAACACGACGAAGACGACGACGGCATCGTCGATGAAACATTCGCAGGCCGCTATGACGAAACCGGATTCCACACGCATCTGATTTACACGTGGAACCCGCAACTCGACACCGGGCTGCGGGTGTCGCGCGTCGGCGGCATCGACGACTTCGGTCAGGACGCCCGCTGGCGGGTGTCGCCCGCCGTGACGTGGTGGACCGATGAGTCACGCCGCATCGGCCTGCGCACGCAGTACAACTTCGACGCCATTGACGATCATCGCGACGAGCACTCGCTCTGGATCCAACTCAACATCGCCCTCGGCAGTACCGCGGAAGTGAGGTGAAAAAAAGTTTCAAGTGGTCAGTGTTCAGTTTCAAGGGGAAGGGAGGGAAGGGTTATGGGTTATTAGTTATTGGTTATTAGGGAAGAGGAAGAGGACAGAGGAAGAAACGCGCGGAGGACAAAGGGGGGCACGGGCGGCCGCCCGTGTTCTTCAACGCGAACGATCCGCGCGGAGCACTCCTTCGCCAAACGGTAGGGACGAGCGGCCCGCTCGTCCGTGATCTCTCACCCGTCGGCTGCGCCACACGGAGTGGCGGCTTGAAGCCGCCATGGTTGGCAGAGACGGCTTTCCTGCCGTCGTCGTGCGGCTGGAAAGCCGCATGTGCGATTCATGGCTGCCCGGAGGCAGCCACACCATGTGTCTTGCGCTCGTCCGACTCGCTTCAGACAGGCGGGATGCAGGAGAGTGGAGGAACGTTTCAAGTGGTCAGTGTTCAGTTTGAAGGGGAAGAGGGGGGGAAGACATTGGACATGAGGGATTGGAGATTGGGGAAGAGGAAGAAATGCGCGGAGCCGGGGAGCGTCGGCATCCTGCCGGCCCCGCACGGCGTCTCGCCGGGCGTGTGAGGGACTGCCAATAATCCGCGTGGAGCTTCCAGGAGCGTGGGTGTCCCTATCTCGGGCTGCGTCTTCGAAGCCCGCCCACATCGATGGATTCCAAGAGTGGGCACTTCACGCGTCGCAGCGTTCGGCCCAGGCATGGAGCACGTCCTCAGCCCAGCGCGACAAGGTCTTGCCCTCGGCCAACGCCGCACGGTTCCATCGCTCGAATTGCTCGGGTGTCGCGCGGATCACCAGCGTGTTGAAACACTGGCCGGAGATCGTGTCCCAGCGGTCCATCAGGTTGCGCACATGCGGCAGCCGCCGACGGGGCACCCCGGCGGATCGCCAGTTGTGTACCGTCTGGACGCTCACTCCCAGCGGACCCGACACCTCCGCCGCGGTCAGCTTCCGCTTGAAGAAACAGATTTAGGTGCGCTTGAACTAATGATTGGCTATGACTTGACGGAGCAGCTCTCTGCAACATGTTCTATCGAAACACAGGTGTATGGCGATACTTTCATCGAGAAAGACTGGATGGCATCGCTTGGATTAAGGTTTAAGTTCTACGCCTACGATTGTTAAGGTTACCGGTTGTGATCCACCCTCCGTCCGCGGGGGGTGGATTTTTTTCGATCCTATTCAACATCCGCCCGCTTGAGCCCGCATGGATTTTCCCGTCCCGTTTTTCACCCCGCCCCCTTCACCCGCTCCACATACCGCTTCACGGCGGATTTCACTTCGTCGGCGACCTTGCCTTCGGGTCGGGCGAAGGGCGGGACGAACCACGGGAACGAGCCGACGACGTCGGTGATCACGGCGACCTCGCCGTCGCAGGTGGTTTCGCCGCAGCCGATGCCGATGGTGGGCACCGGCACGGCGCGGGTGACGTCGCGGGCGATGTCGGGCACGATCGATTCGAGGACGATCGCGCACACGCCGGCATCGACGAGCGCGCGGGCTCCGTCGTGAATGGCTTTCGCTTGTTCGGGTGTGCGGCCTTTGCGGTGGTAGCCGCCTTCCTCGAGCACGTGCTGCGGCAGCATGCCGAGGTGGCCGATCACGGGAATGCCCGCGTCGACGATGGCTCTCACCTTTGCGGCTTGTTCGGTGCCGCCTTCGAGTTTGACCGCCTCGGCACCGGCGTCGGCGAGTCGGCGTGCGCTGTCGATTGCTTGTGCGGGTGAATCGTAGCTGTGGATCGGCAGGTCGCCGAGGATGAGCGCGCTGGGTCGGGCGCGGGCGACGGCCGCGACATGGTGGAGCATGTGGTCGAGCGTGACCTGCGTCGTGTCGGGAAACCCGAGCACCACCATGCCGAGCGAGTCGCCGACGAGCAGGACGTCGGTGCCGCAGCCGTCGAGCAGGCGCGCGGTGGGGTAGTCGTAGGCGGTGAGTGCGGCGATGCGGGATCCGCCTTTGCGGGACCGCAGCGCGGCGGCTTTCTCACGGGCGGTCACGGCGTGGGCGGGAGGAGAGAAAGCGCCCCCGCGGATGGCGGGGGAGGGGCATGGATGGCGACCCGTAAGGGAGTCGAACCCTTCTTGCCAGAATGAAAATCTGGAGTCCTAACCGATAGACGAACGGGTCGTTGTCTGTGGCGCGGGCGGAACGTAAGTCCGCCGACCGCGCCCTGGCAAGGATTTTTTGGCCGGATCTTTTTTTCGGGTTGCCACGTGCGGCGGCGGGTCCCAGCATCCGCGTCCCGCGAACCCATCCCGCAGCGCCATGTCCAAGCACAACAGCCTCAAGTCCAACGCCACGGTCGGCGGCAAGCGATCCGTTCTCAAACGATTCGAGCGCGTCAAGCTGCTCAAGGAGCGCGGCGAATGGAAGGATGGCCGCTCACCCGTGGGTCTGCCCAAGACCAAGCACGAAGGATGAGCGCATGCGGCCCCGCGGCCGCTGCCGTATCTTGTCCGCTGACCGCAACCCGTCCGGCGTTTCGTTCATGAACTCCGGCGTCCGCCTCAACAAGTACCTCGCTTCGTGCGGTGTCGGATCGCGTCGCCGCTGCGACGAATGGATCCGCGAAGGTCGCGTCGATGTGAATGGCAACCCGTGTCTGGATCTCGCGACGCGCGTCCAGCCGGGCGACCACGTGCGTGTGGATGGCAGGCGCGTGTCGCCGCGCGTGCCTCTGGTGGTCGCGTTTCACAAACCGCGCGGCTATGTGTGCACGCGCGAAGACGAGCTTGGCCGCGAGACGATCTACGCGTTGCTGCCGCCCGCGCTGCAGTCGCTGCATCACGTCGGCCGGCTCGACCGCGATTCCGAGGGGTTGTTGATCCTCACCAACGACGGCGACCTCACCCAGCGGTTGATGCATCCGTCGAAGTCGGTCGAGAAGGAATATCTTGTCACGGCCAATCAGGCGTTCGAGAGCCAGCACCTCGACCAGTTTCTCGAAGGCGTGTACACGCCGGAGGGTCGGCTGCGGGCGAAGTCGGTCGACCGCATCTCGCCGCGTCGGCTCAAGGTGGTGCTTGATCATGGGGCGAAGCGTCAGATCCGCCTGATGTTCGAGGCGCTCGGCTACCAGGCGACCAAGCTGCTGCGCGTGCGCATCGGCGGGCTTTGGCTCGGAGATCTCGCGCCGGGACGCCATGCCGTGCTTGAGTCGCGCGAAATCGCGATGCTGCTCGAGGCCCCGCAGCCCGGGCGCAAGCCGGCACCCGAGAAGCGGAATCCGCGCCGGAATCCACGCTGACGCGTTTTGGAATTTCCGCGGCCCCCTCGGCGGCCTAGGGTCGTGGCATGACGCGCCGGGCGAACGACCTGTTGGTGGCGGCACCCGGACGCTGGGACGAGGCGTGTTTTCTGGTTCCGGCGCTGCGTGCTCTGGTTGCCTCCGGGCTCGGCACGGGTGTGTGCTGCGAGGATCACCAACGCGGGTTTTTTGAAACGATTCCGGGATTGGCGGTGTGCGCGTTTCCACCGCGTGCGAAGTCCCGCGAGATTGCGGCGGGTTTGCGCGCCGATGCGTGGCAGGCGGCATTGTTGTGGCAGGGCGGACCGCTGGCCGACGCGGTGAAGCTCGCAGGTGTGCCGCGCCGACTCGGTCCCGTCGCTGGTGCGACGCGCGGGTTTGCCAAGTCGCTCACGCATCCGCTCGAGTATCCGGTCGATCCGCTCGATCACCGCGTCCGGCATTACCTCGGCGCGGTGGAGGCGATGGGCGTCGAGGCGCGCCAGTTCGTGTTCTTCGCGCCAATGCCGCTGGCGATGTCGCCCGATCCCCGCAGCGTGCTGCTTTGTCCGGATTCGGATTTCGGTGCGAGTCATGAGTGGTCCGCCGACCGCTGGTGCGCGCTCGCCGACGCGCTCGTTGGATCCGGCCGCAAGGTGTCGGTCGGAGTCACTGCCGCGGCGCGCGGCGCGGGCAGGATGCTTGCCGCGCATCTCGGTGAATCGGCATCCGTTCATGAAATCCCGCTGTCGCACGAGGCGCTTGCGTGCTTTGCCGCGCATGCGGTGGTGGTCGCGGCCGACGGATCGGCGGCGCATCTCGCGGCGCACGCGGGTGCGACTTGCGTCACGCTGTTCGGCCCGAACGACCCGCAGTGGAAGCGACCGTTGGGCACGCGGCACCACGTCGTGCGACGTCACGTCGAGTGCGCGCCTTGTTTGCTGGCCGACTGCCCGCTCGACCACCGCTGCCAGCTCGAACTCGAGGTCGTCCGCGTGCTTGCGGCGGTGCAGGGTGCGGGTTGAAGGCCACGGCGCACGGGGTCGCGCAGGTTGACAGCATCGCGCCGCGTCCGCATGGTCCGGCAGTCCGGATTCCCCGGTCTCCCTTGATCCGATGATTTTCAAAAGCCTCTGCCGTCACGCCGGGATCGGTGCGAATTCCTATCTGTTGGAAACCCGGCAGTCGCGCGTGGTGCTCGACGCGGGCATGCATCCGAAGCACGAGGGGATGGAGGCGGTCCCGCATTTCGAATTCATCGGCGAGGGCGGCATCGACGCGGTGGTCGTCACCCACGCGCACCTCGACCACGTCGGCACGCTGCCGGTGCTGCTCGCGCGGCATCCACGGGCGCGCGTCTACCTCACGCCCGAGACCGCCGAGCTGGCGTCCGCGATGCTGCACAATTCGGTGAATGTGATGCAGTCGAAGCGGATCGAACACGGCATCGCCGAGTACCCGCTTTTTGAGCATCATCAACTCGATGAGATGACCGAGGTCTTCGAGTCGCGCGGCATCGAGCGGCCGTTCGATCTGGATCGCGACGGCACGATGCGCGCGACGTTTCACGACGCCGGGCACATCCTCGGTTCGGCCGGTGTGACGATCGAGGCGGCGGGCCGCCGGGTGATGTACACCGGCGACGTGAATTTCGATCACAGCACGCTGCAGATGCGCGCAGTGTTCCCGGACCAGCCGGTTGACGCGCTGATCGTCGAGACCACGCGCGGCGCGCAGGCGCGCGCGGCCGGCTACACGCGGATGGCCGAGGAAAACGCGTTTGCCGACGCGATCCGCGGCGTGCTCGATCGCCGCGGATCGGTGCTCGTGCCGGTGTTCGCCATGGGCAAGACGCAGGAGGTGCTCGCGATGATCCATCGGTTCAAAGAGGAGCGGCGCATTCCGCACCACACGCCGGTGCACATCGGCGGGCTGAGCACCAAGATGACGCACATCTACGACCGCTTCAGCACGGTGTCGCGTCGGCGTCTCCCCGGTTTCCGGTTTCTCAAGGACATGGAAATCGCGGGCGCGGGAAAAAAACGGCGCGGGCCGATCCCGTTCCACTCGGGCTGCATCTACGCGCTGTCGAGCGGCATGATGAGCGAGAACACCGTGTCGAATATCTTCGCCCAGCAGGGGATTCTCGAAAACGAGCGGCACGGGTTGTTCTTCGTCGGCTACGCCGATCCGGAAACCCCCGGCGGTAGGATCCGCGCGGCGCGGCAAGGCGACAACGTCCTGCTCGATCCCGCGCACCCGGAGGTGAAGCTCGCCTGCGAGACGCGCGCATTCGACTTCAGCGGTCACTCGACCCGCGACGCGATCGCCGACTACATCACCAAGGTGAGGCCGAAGAAAATCTTCCTCGTCCACGGCGACGACGACGCGGTCGACTGGTTCCGCGCCGAGGTCTCGCGCAGGCTGCCCGAATCGCAGGTGGTCGTGCCACTGCCCGGCGAGGAACACGCGATCTAAGGGGGGGGTCACAGCTTGCCCGTGTTCTTCAACGCGAGTGGTCCGCGCGCCAGCAGATCAAGGGGGGCACGGGCGGCCCGCCCGTATCTGTCCGTCCTCCTGAACGGGAGCGATCCACGCTCTTCTTCTTCAACCGGCGTCGGCCGGTCCGCGGTCGAAGTCGATGCGGAAGCCCATGCCGCGCAACTTTGATTTGCCGGTGTTGCGGATCGCCTGCTGCGCGAACTCCTCGGGCACATCGACGAGCGTGTGTCTGGGAAACAACGTGATGCGGCCGAGACTGCCGTCGGGCAGACCGCCCTCGCGATACATCATGCCGACGATGTCCTTGGGCAGGATGCCGTGCGTCTTGCCCAGCGAAAGGAACAAGCGCGCCATGCCCGCCTCGCGCGGCACCGGTCCGCGCTGCTTCGCCGCACGACCGTCCTTGGGCGGTCCATCCACGCGCGTGCGTCGCTCCGTGTGCGCGCCCTCCCTCGCTGGCCGACGCTCCGGCTCGCGGTCCTCGTCGATCGCAGTGCCCTCGCGGCCGCTGGCCTCGCGCAGCAACGTGACGAGCGCCCCGGCGATGTCGGTGGGCGTGTGGCCCTGTTCGAGCAGCCGATCGATCGAATCCTGGTACGTTTCGAAGCTGCCGCTCTCCAACCGGTCGCGCAAGGTTTCGAAAATCAGATCGGCGCGCCGACCTTCGACTTGCTCGACCGACGGGATCCGCTCGCGACGGATCACCTGGCGCGTGTAGCGCTCGATCGACTGCAGGCGGTAGATCTCGCGGCCGAAGACAAAACTCACGGCGCGGCCAGTGCGGCCGGCACGGCCGGTGCGGCCGATGCGGTGCACGTAGTCCTCCGGGTCGGCAGGCAGGTCGTAGTTGAAGACGATGTCGACCTCCTCGATGTCGAGGCCGCGTGCCGCGACGTCGGTGGCGACCAGCAGCTCGACCTTGCCCTCGCGGAAGCGTTTCAGCACGCGCTCGCGCATCTGCTGCGTGATGTCGCCGTGCAGCCGGTCGGCCGCATACCCGCGGTGCACCAGGTCCTCGGTGCATTCGTCCACCGAGCGCTTCGTGTTGCAGAAGATGATCGCGAGCCGCGGCGGATTCATATCGAGGATGCGCGAGAGCACCTCGACCTTCGACCGCTGGCGCACCTCGAAATACGATTGCTCGACCGTCGAGACGGTGCGCGCCTTCTGTTCGATCTCGACGACTTTCGGCTCCTTGCCGAACTTGCGGATCAGCCGCGACACGCCGGGATTCATCGTCGCCGAGAAAAACAAGGTCTGACGGTCCGCGGGCAGTGCCGCGAGCAACCCGTCCATCTCCTCCTTGAACCCCATGTCGAGCATGCGGTCGGCCTCGTCGAGCACGGTCATGCGGATGCGCGATGGATCGAAGCTGCCGCGCCGCAGGTGGTCGAGCAGCCGGCCGGGCGTGCCGACCACGACTTGCGCGCCGGCGCGCAGCGCGCGCAACTGGCGGTCCATCGGTGCGCCGCCGTACACCGGCGTGGCATGCAGCCCGCGCAGTTTCGCGCCGAGCCGGTGCACTTCCTCGCACACTTGCACGGCGAGTTCGCGCGTCGGACAAAGAATGAGCACCTGCGGATGCGGCGACTTGAGGTCGACCTTCGCCAGCGCGGGCAGTGTGAACGCCGCGGTTTTGCCCGAGCCGGTGGCCGAAAGGCCGACGAGATCCAGGCCTTCCAGTGCGGGCGGGATGCTCAACGCCTGGATGGGCGACGGGCGCTCGAAGCCCATCGCGCCGACTGCGGCAAGCAGCGCGTCGGGCAGGCCGAGATCGGAAAAAGGCGGAGTGTCCATGGAACGGATGTCGGGCTGCGGCGCCTGACGCGCGTGCCGTGCAGGCAAGCCATCGTCGGCTTTGCCTTCAATGACAAGCCCGGATGTGGACAAGATCGATGACGTCTGTCACGCCAGCGCGATGAAAATCGGATGGTCGGCGGTGGGGATTCATGCGATCACTGCCGTCACGACTCATGGCCGGATACCGGGAACAACTCCGCGTGATGATGCTTTCGTTGGTCGTTGCCGGGTTGTTGCTCGCGACTAAGGTGACGGCCGCGGTGATCACCGGATCCTCGGCGATTTATTCCGACGCGGCGGAGTCGGTGGTTCATTTTCTCGCCGTCGCCTTCGCCGTCTGGGCGCTGCGCCTGTCGCACAAGCCCGCCGATGAATCGCACCACTACGGCCACGACAAGGTGGCGTTCCTCTCGTCGGGATTCGAGGGTGCGATGATTTGTTCGGCGGCGATGCTCATCCTCTATGAAGCGGTGAAGCAGTGGATCACCGGCGTGGAAATCGGCCACATCGGGCTGGGCATCGCGATCACTGCGGCGGCGGCGGCGGTCAATCTCGTGCTCGGCCTTGCGCTGATCGCGACAGGCAAACGATCGGGTTCCCCTTTGTTGCGAGCCAACGGCATGCACGTGCTCACCGATGTGTGGTCGAGCGTCGCGGTGCTGGTCGCGCTGGTGCTCTGCCGCGTCACCGGCTGGCTGTGGTGGGATCCGCTCGCCGCGGTGATCGCCGCACTCAACATCCTGCGCATCGGCTTTCAATTGATCCGCTCGAGTATCGGCGGATTGCTCGACGAAAGCGATCCGGCGCTTGAGACGCGCCTGCGCGGACTGCTGCGCGAGGAAACCGGGGCGCGCGGGTTGTCGTACCACAACCTCCGCCACCGGCATTCGGGGCGCACCCACTGGGTCGAGTTCCATCTTGTCTTCGACGATTCGCTGTCGCTGGGCGACGCGCACCGTGCGGCCACCGCGATCGAAGCGAAGGTCGCGGCGCTGCTGCATCCGCACGGACGCGTCATCTCGCATCTCGAACCGAAGTCCGCCACACGTCGTCGAAGCATGGGAGCACTGGTGAAGTGACGTCAACCAGCGTGACGTCTCGCCGCCTCGACGTCCCGTTGGATCTGCAGGCGCAGCGATTCCAGATCGTCGAACCGTTTCTCCGGCCGGAGATGATGCAACGGCCACACCTCGAGAAAACGCCCGTAGAGATCGGCGTCGGTATCGAAGAGATGCGTCTCGAGCCGTTTGCCGCCGCGTGCTCCACTCACGGTCGGCCGCGTTCCCAAGTTCGTCACACCTCGGCGCAACACGCCCGAGCCGTCGTCGGCCTCGACCACCCACACGCCGTCGGGCGGTGTCTGCATGCCGTCGACATCCAGGTTCGCCGTGGGAAACCCGAGTTGATGACCCAATCGGTCGCCGCGCCGCACCGTGCCGCCGATTGAATAACGCCGACCGAGCAAACGCGATGCGGTATCGAGATCGCCGGATCGCAACGCCTCGCGGATCCGCGTGCTGCTCACACGCACGCCGTCGACGAGAACACGCGGCACTGCCTCGAGACGGAACCCGCCACTCGCGGATGCGGCGGCAAGCATCGCCACATCCCCGGCCCGCGCATGCCCGAAGCGCCAGTCCTCGCCCACCGCCAAGGTGCGCAGCGGCGCGGCCGTGAGACGATCGAGAAACTCGTGCGCCTCCATCGCGGCCATCGCCGCATCGAAGCGCAGCACGATCATCAGCTCGATTCCGAGCGCGGCAGCCAGCCGTTCGCGATGACCGGCGTCGGCAAGAATCGGCGCGGGTGCCTGGTCCGGCGCGATCACGCGGATCGGATGCGGATCGAAGGTGAGCAATCCGGCCAGCCCGCCCTGCGCGCGCGCCGCGCCGACCGCCCGCGCGATCACCGCCTGATGGCCGACATGGAACCCGTCGAACACCCCGGCGGCCAGATGCAGCGGCTTGCCCAGGCCGGGCAACGCGTCGAGGCGGTCGAGATGAATCACGCCCGCGCAGTACCAAGCCGACCCCCGCGCGGCAAGTGTGGTGCTTCCGGCGGTTGTCTCTTGTTTCTCTTGGATTGCCGAAATCACCGCATTTCCCGGCCTAACATCCCGATCCGGCATGGTCGCGCGGGTTGCCCCATTCCGGTCGCCATCCGCGCTTGCGCGGGACGCGGCGGATTCCTAGCCTTATGGTCATGAAGAAGCCGTTCATTCCGACGATCCGTCCGCCCGCGATCCTGATGCTGGGCGCGCCCGGCGCGGGCAAGGGGACCCAGGGCAAGATCATCGGCAACATCCCGCGCTTCTTTCACTGCGCCTGTGGCGACGTGTTCCGATCGCTCGACACGCGCACGCCGCTCGGCCGGCAGTTCGTCGAATACTCGAGCCGCGGCGAGTTGGTGCCCGACGAACTGACGATCCAGCTGTGGAACGCGCAGATCGAGAACCTTGCGGAAACGCACATTTACAAGCCCGACATCGACTGTCTGGTGCTCGACGGCATTCCGCGCAATGTCCGTCAGGCCGAGCTGCTCGAAGCGGCCGTCGAGATCCAGCACGTCTTCCATCTTTCCTGCCCCGACCGCGACGAACTCGCCCGCCGCATGCGCAAGCGCGCGCTCAAGGACAATCGCA
>Ga0194116_10006567_pt1 | contig 12346 bp, 9 predicted proteins | sample TA2MahsurfametaG_4_FD_148617 | JGI IMG/M metagenome (GOLD analysis project Ga0194116, IMG submission 148617) | Freshwater microbial communities from Lake Tanganyika, Tanzania - TA2015008 Mahale S9 surface | ecosystem: Environmental > Aquatic > Freshwater > Lake | place: Tanzania: Lake Tanganyika... | reverse complement strand
GTATTTGATAGATCACTTACTAATTGCATCGCCTGCTTGGCACTATTTGGAACTTTATTTTCATCCCAGAGGGACTCAAGGTGGGTCGTTACAAATCTAGTTGGCACACCACTTACCTTTATATCTGCCCAACTATAACCACGGTAAATGGTCATAATGGTTGGCACAATTGAATAACTATCTTCATACTCAGAGTTACCAACCTCAATTACCTCTAAATTATCACTCTTTTTTACTAAGAGCGCATCCCCGGTTTCAAAGCCACAAGCTGCACTAGAGCTTCCAAATACCTCTGCAAAGGTTTGCTCATCATTTACCTTCGTTAAAAAAGGAATTGGGTTTATGGAAAAACCTGGGTTTAAGGCTTTAACGCCATCTTTACTTACTAATTCATATCTACCTTCTAAGGCATCAAGTAGTTGCTCGGTAAAGTTAAAGACCTCAACTTTTTTGCTCCATGGATATTTTTTGCAGTACCAAATTGTTGCCTCTTGCAGACCTATTACATCAGATGAGCTTTGATTAATCTCTGTCGCTAGTATTTTGGCCCGATTTGAAAAATCAGTTTGCTTAACCTGATCCCACATATATTGAGCTGCAGCTGGCAGATTAGGCATTAATTCAAGTGCTCTTCCGACATCAGCACCTAGGTAGATATTTCTACTCATCACCGTTACAGATGGTATTTCAGCATGAGCGATAGGTATTGAGCTAATATTGATTGCTATGACTGTTAAAAGTGCGAGATAAACCTTTTTTATTTTCAATCTCTGCCTTACCTTTTTACAAACAAATCCATTACTTGATCAACTTTGGTGGCCGATAACTTTTTGTAATTTAGGGTTAACTCCTCAATCTTTGCCTTCTGGGAAGCATCAAAAATACGAGCCAAGTTTGTCTGGTACTTGTGCATTAGAAGTGGAATTCCCTCATTCCGCCTTCTCTTATGCCCAACCGGATATTCAAATACTACCTCATCTAAAACTGTGCCATCACTTAAGGTAATTGTGATTGCATTGGTAATGGAGCGCTTTTGGGGATCATGGTAATCAGCTGAGAAACTCTTATCTTCCGTACAATTAATCTTGGCACGGAGTGCATCAATTCTTGGATCAAGTGCAATTTCATCCTCATAATCTCTGGCAGTCAATCTGCCAAAGATAAGTGGAATTGCCACCATATATTGAATGGTGTGATCTCTATCTGCTGGATTTTTTAGCTCACCTTTTTTATCAATAATTCGAATGCATGCTTCATGGGTTTTAATAGAAACACTGGCAATATCATCAGAGGTTTTGCCAAGGGATGCGAGCTTTTTGTTTAAAATCATCGCAGCCTCAACTGCAGTTTGGGCATGAAACTCAGCAGGGTATGAGATCTTAAACAAGATGTTCTCCATTACATACTCTGTGTATGGTCGCTGAAATACAAATTTATTTCCTCTAAAGGATGAGTCATAAAAGCCCCAGGTCTTAGCCGATAACGCAGTTGGATAACCCATCTCACCAGCCCTTGCAATTAATGCCAGACGAACTGCGCGGGAGGTGGCATCCCCTGCCGCCCAAGATTTTCTAGATCCAGCATTTGGAAAGTGTCGATATGTTCTAAGTGATTGACCATCCACCCAAGCAAGTGAGAGTGCAGCAAGTATTTGATCTCTGTTTAAGCCCATCATCTGGGCAACAACTGCGGTAGATGCAACTTTAACTAAAACCACATGATCAATACCAACTTTGTTAAAGGAGTTTTCAAGTGCAATACACCCTTGAATCTCATGGGCTTTAATCATGGCGGTAAATAAATCACGCATTGTGAAATCACTTTTTGGTCCAAATCCTGGATTACGATTTAGCCAATCAGCCACTGCAAGAACTGCCCCCAAATTATCGGATGGATGTCCCCACTCAGCAGCTAACCAGGTGTCGTTGTAATCAAGCCATCTAATTGCAGCCCCGATATTAAATGCTGCTGTTACTGGATCTAATTGGAATGAGGTGCCTGGAACTCTTGCACCATTTTCAATCTTTAGTCCTTCAACTACGGGGCCTAATAACTTGGTGCAGGCCTCATACTCAAGTGCCTCTAAGCCACAACCAATTGTGTCGATAAAACAATGCCAGGCGGTTTGATAGGCAAGCTCTGACTTGATTTCATAATTTAAAACATAATCTGCAATATCAATTATCTCTTGATCATAGGCAGTATTTGATTTTGTAAAGTTTGAACTCATCTACTCACCCACGCTTATCTATTGGGATAAAGGCTCGATTTGCCTCACCTGTGTAATTAGCAGCGGGTCTAATTATCTTATTTTCCACGCGCTGCTCCATCACATGCCCACTCCAGCCAGTTAGGCGGGCAAAGATAAAGATTGGCGTAAAGAAGGTGATTGGAATACCCATCTGGTGGTAGGCAACTGCTGAAAACCAGTCTAGATTGGCAAACATCTTCTTTTCACTCATCATCACAGACTCAATCCGCTCTGCTATTTCAAATAACTTTAAGTCATTGTTTTCAGTTGAGATTGATTTAGCAATCGCTTTAATTATTGGATTTCTTGGATCTGAGATTTTATATACCGGATGCCCAAAGCCAATTACTACCTCTTTCGCAGCTAATCTTTTCTTGATATCAATCTCTGCCTCATCTGCGCCTTTGTAACGTTGTTGAATCTCAAGTGCGACCTCATTAGCACCGCCATGCTTTGGTCCACGAAGTGCACCGATGGCACCAGTAATGGATGAGTAAATATCAGAGCCAGTGCCCGCAATAACCCGGGCGGTAAAGGTTGAAGCATTGAACTCATGCTCGGCATACAAGATTAAAGATGCTTGCATTGCTTTAACCCAGGATTGCTTTGGCTTTTCTTGTAGGAACAATTGCAAGAAGTGCTCGGCTACCCCTGCTGCATCAGTACTTAGAGTGATCTTTTTACCAAAGTGGGAGAAGTGATACCAGTACAAAAGAGCAGAAGGTGAGGCTGCAATTAACCTATTTGCAGCAAGAAGGGCGCTTTGCGCATCATGTTTTTCATCCTCTGGGTAGAAACTACCAAGGGCAGAGGTAGCGGTTCTAACCACATCCATTGGATGGGCAGTTTTAGGAAGGTTTTCTAATATTGTCTTAACCTCACTTGGCAGATCACGTAACTTTGAAAGCTCACTCTTGTAATCGCTTAATTGCACTTTGGTTGGAAGTTGGCCATAAAGAATTAGGTAGGCAACCTCTTCAAACTCACAGTTCTGAGCTAGATCATTAATCTCATACCCTCGGTAGTGCAGATCATTACCAGAATGTCCAACAGTTGAGAGGGCAGTATCTCCTGCTACAACTCCTGAGAGTGCAACTGATTTTTTTACTTTAACCTCATTCATTAGTTAACTAATTGTCGAATCTATCTAAAGATTTTTCATAATCATAGTAATTAATGCTCTTATATAACTCTTCCCGAGACTGCATCTGATCGAGAACCTCTTTTTGAGTGCCATTTGCTTTAATACTTTGATACACCTCAAGGGCAGCCTTATTCATCGCTCTAAATGCAGAGAGTGGATAAAGTGCCATTGAAACCTTAGCTGACTTTAACTGCTCTGTTGTAAACATAGGGGTCAAACCAAACTCGGTGATATTTGCCAAAATTGGCACCTTTACCTCATCAGCAAATCTTTGATAGATCTTCAAATCATCCACTGCTTCAACAAATAACATGTGCGCCCCAGCCTTTACATAAGCCTTGGCACGATCAAGTGCTAAATCAACACCTTCAACAGCGATCGCATCAGTTCTTGCCATAATCACAAAGGAGTTATCACCCGTGGCAGAGACCGCTGCGATAATTCGATCAACCATCTCCTGCTTTGAAACTAACTCTTTATTTGGCCGATGCCCACATCTTTTAGCACCAACCTGATCTTCAATATGAGCAGCCGCTGCTCCTGCTGCAATTAGTGAGGTAATTGTTCTTTCAATATTAAAGGCAGATGGACCAAAGCCGGTGTCGATATCCACCAACAGTGGCAGTTTGGTTACATTAACAATGCGTCTAACATCTGTTAAAACATCCTCTAAATTTGTAATCCCTAGATCTGGCACACCCAATGAGCCAGCTGCTACCCCACCACCAGAGAGGTAGATCGCCTTATAACCTGATTGCTCAGCCAAAAGTGCATGATTGGAATTTATTACCCCAACGATTTGCAATGGGGATTCTGCTGCTACTGCTTGCTTAAATCTATCCCCAGCTTGCGATATCACATCCCATAATCTATCACTTGGATCTGAAAAACAATATTTCGCACTTATTTACAGTATCGTAATTGACATTTACCACAACTTCGATAACTTAACTACATGCATGCAGTTGTAATTGGCGCAGGTGTAATTGGCTCATCTATCGCCTTGCAGTTAAGACGATTAGGTCATGATGTAACTGTGATTGATCGAAACTCAGCTGCGGGTATGGGATCAACCAGTGCATCAAGTGCGGTGGTTAGATTTAATTACTCAACCTTTGATGCAGTTGCACTCTCTTGGGAGTCCTACTTTTTATGGAAAGAGTTTAAAGAGTTAATTGATGGCACAAATGGTTACTCAAAGGATCCATTAAGTAATTCTCAAGAGCATTATGCACATTTAGAGGATCGTGGATATGTGATGTTAGATGTCCCAGTTCTTTCAAATGATAAAACCATGGCTCTCTTTGATCGGGCGGGTATTCCTTATGAGATATGGGATTCAAATACTTTAAAGGAGCGAATGATTGGTATCGATGCTGGCAGGTATTGGCCTAATAAACCAGTCAAATCAGATCAGTTTTGGGATGAAGCAACTGAGGAGTTAGGGGCAATATTTTCTAAACATGGTGGCTATGTTTCAGATCCTCTCCTCGCTGCGCAAAACTTTGCAGCTGCTGCCAAGCGTGAGGGAGTAATTTTTAAATTTAGAAAAGCAGTTGCGGGAATTGATAAAAAAGATGGCAGGGTGTGTGGTGTTCGAGTAAGTGATTTTGATTCCCAAGGTAAGAAAGCTTTGGATACAGGAGGTGAGGTAATCACCGCTGATGTGGTTGTTAATGTGGCAGGGCCTTGGTCGACCTTAATAAATCAGATGGCAGGTGCTGGTAGTGATTTCACGATGGAGTTAAAACCATTACGTGCTGAGGTGCACCAGATATCAACACCAAAGGATATTTTGCCTGGTCCCATTATGGGAGATTTAGATCTTGGCACCTACGTTAGATCTGGCCCTGGTGGAATTACTTTGGTTGGTGGCACAGAGCCAGAGTGTGATGTGCTGGAGTGGGTTGAACCAGAGAAGGTTGATGAGGTTAATATGACTAGAACTGTTGAGGTTTTTGAATCACAGACCTATCGCTTTGCTAGAAGATTTCCAGCAGCGCAAATTCCATCCACCCCGGTTGGGGTAGTTGGTGTTTATGATGTCTCATCTGATTGGACACCAATCTATGACAAAACTGATGTGCCAGGTTTTTATGTGGCAATTGGCACAAGTGGAAATCAATTTAAAAATGCCCCAGGTGCTGGCTTGATTATGGCCCACTTAATCAATGAGGTGGAAAAAGGTGCAGATCATGATAACAAGGCAGTGGTTTATCAATGCACAAAGAGTAAGAGTGCAATTAACTTAGCGACATTTTCTAGAAAGCGAGATCGGAACCTAACTAGTGGAACGGTGATGGGTTAAGCGGTATTAGTGACCTAGGTAGGCCTTTGTCACCTTGTCATCAGCGCTTAACTCTTTAGCGCTGCCACTCATCTTCACCTTGCCAGATTCAAGCACATAAGCTCTATCTGCCACTTCAAGTGCTGCGGTAGCGTTTTGTTCAATCAATAAAACTGTTACTCCTTGCTTTCTGATTTTTGCAATGGTCTCGAAAATCAGTTCAACCAAAACTGGAGCTAATCCCATGGATGGCTCATCAAGAAGAAGTAACTTTGGGTTACCCATAAGAGCTCGGCTAACCGCCAGCATTTGTTGCTCTCCACCAGATAAGGTGCCAGCCCGTTGATCAATACGCTCCTTAAGTCGCGGGAAAAGATTGAGCACCTTTTCTACATCAGCGGCTACCTCAACTTTGTCGGTGCGTAAGAAGGCACCTAGATCAAGGTTCTCCCGAACCGTCATCCGTGGAAAAATTCGGCGGCCCTCAGGAGCATGACAGACACCTAAACCCACAATCTCATGGCCTGGCATACCATCAATTCGTTTGCCGTTAAATGTGATTTGGCCCGATTTTGGTTTTATCAACCCTGAAATTGTCCTTAAGGTGGTGGATTTTCCTGCACCATTTGAACCAATTAAGGTAACAATTTCACCTTGATTGACTGTGATTGAAACATCCTTTACAGCAATAATTTTTCCATAGGCAACTTGAATATTTTTTACCTCCAGCATCGCACTCATTTTCGCGCTACCTTTGGTTTGCCCAGATACGCTTCAATTACCCGGGGGTTACTCCTGATTTGATCTGGAGAGCCTTCAGCAATTTTTTCACCTTGATCAAGAACGGTGACTCGCTGCGAGACAGACATGACAACCTTCATATCATGCTCTATCAACATTACTGCAATGTCACGCTCTGCTACTAATTTATTTATAAAGTCAATAAAAACTTGAGACTCTTGAGTGTTCATGCCCGCAGTTGGCTCATCTAACAATAAAACTTTTGGCTCCAAGGCGAGTGCTCGGGCTACCTCAAGTCTGCGTTGATCACCGTAGGATAAGTTTCTAGCATACTCATTAGTCCACCTACCTACACCAGCGAAGTCAAGAATGGCTTGTGCCTTGTCCACAGCCTCTGATTCCTCTTTGCGCTGCCTCTTTGTCCGAAAGATAGTAGCAAAAACTCCTGATTTTAAGTGCGAGTGCATAGCAACCAAAAGATTTTCCTGTGCAGTCATTAGGCCGAATAATCTGATATTTTGGAAAGTTCTTGCGATTCCTATCTCAGCAATCTTATGTGGAGGCAGATCGGTAATATCCTGATCACCAAACAATATATTCCCTCTCGAAGGTTTATATAAACCGGTTAACACATTGAAGAAAGTGGTTTTACCTGCGCCATTTGGACCAATTAGTGAGACGATGGATTTCTTGGGGATATCAAAACTCACATCATTAACCGCCAATAACCCACCAAAGGCTACCGAGATATTTTTAGCCACCAAAAGATTATTCACGCCCTTACCGCCCCACTTTCTTCTTCTTTTCCACGGACTCTTCCTCATCGAGCTCACTCTCGTGCATCAAAAGCTTCATTCGAGACTCTGGCACAAAACCTTCACGTTTAAATAACATCATGAGTATTAAAACCAGGCCAAAAAGCAGGAAGGTGAAGGAGGTAAAATCAATTGAGGTGCCGAAGGTTTCGTTATAAACCGAACCAAAAGCAGCTAATCCATTGCCATTAACCCAAGACAATACGAATGCTCCTAAGATAACGCCCCAAACATTACCCATCCCACCAAGCACCACCATTGCAACTAGGAATATTGAGATTGCGAAGTTGAATCTTTCGGCATAGACGCCATCAACATGTGTAGCAAATGCCACGCCACCAAGCCCACCTGAGAAAGCACCGATTGCGTAGGCGGCAAGTTTAGTGCGCATCAGTGGCACGCCCATCATAGATGCTGCCAACTCATCCTCCCGAACCGCCAGCCAGGCGCGACCCAATCTGCCACGACGAAGACGAAGGGAGATAAAGACCATAACAGCTGCTAAAAATATAAAAAGCAACAACTTCCAACCAAAATCAAATGGGCCCAAATTCTTAACTCCAGCAGGAATAGGATCTACGCGGACAATTCCTTTGGTTCCATTTGAGATATTAAACCCGAAGAAATCTTCACCGTTGAAAAAAACCTGTGGAATAATCTCACCAAAACCTAAAGTTACCAATGCCAAGTAATCACTCTTTAGCCGTAGCGTTGGCGCCCCAATTAAGGCTCCAAAAAAGGCACAGACAAGTCCTCCGATGAGAAGCACTAGCCAGAAGTTGATGTGAATGCCAGGAGATTCAGCAGGGACACTGCCAAAAAAATTGATATTTAAGAAGTAGAAAAACTCAGACATAAACCAGCCCGCACAATAGCCGCCGATAGCCCAAAATGCGACGTAGCCAAGATCTAATAATCCAGCATATCCAACGATGATATTTAACCCCAAGGCCATAATCACATAAACAAGTGATTCATTAAGCGCTGCAGGAGGCATCCACTTATTAATGCCATCATATATTCCAAGTGGCAGTCCCTCCCAAGGAAGTAAGTATTGGTAGGTAATAAACATTACGAGAGCCGCGATACTATATCCGCGAATCCAATTGCGATTTGATCTTGTTAAGTTACTTGTCCCAGTACTTTTTACCATCTCTTTAAACCTTTTCCGTTGTCACTTTGCCCAAAATTCCAGCGGGCTTAAAGACTAAAATAATAATCAAGACAGCAAAGACCACAGTTTGTGACCACGCCTGGCCAAATCCAATAGGTGCTCCATCATTTAAACCTTGGATTAAACCAATCAGTAGGCCACCGATTACTGCACCCCAGAGATTTCCTATGCCACCCAAAACAGCTGAGGTGAAGGCAATCAAACCTAGTTGGAATCCTAAATTGTAGTTAGTAGTGCCTATAGATTGCTGATATAACAGACCGGCTGCACCTGCCATCGCCCCGCCAATAGCAAATGTAAAGGCAATTGTCTTGTTTACATTTATTCCCATAAGGGTAGAGGCATCTTTATCTTGTGAGACAGAGCGCATTGCTTTGCCTTGCTTGGTGTTAGTTACCAGGTAATTTAGGCCAAACAGAAGTGGTAGTCCAATCAAAAACAACTGTATGGTAAGAAGGCTAATTCTCACCTCGCCAATATAAATATCACCACTAGGAATGATGGTCGGCCACTGACGCGGGGTTGAGCCATTCCACTTCAGACCAATGAATTGAAGAATGAATGAAATGCCCACTGCGGTAATCAGCGCGGAGAGCCGGGGGGCGTGGCGTAACTTTCGATAGGCAAACCGCTCAATCAAAACATTTATTACTGCCCCAAATATCATTACCGCTACGAGGCACAAGCCAAAGGCAAACCACCCGAAGCCATTTGATTGATCAGCACCGATCCAATAAGTAATAAAAAATGAGGAAAAGACTGCACCAAGCATGAATAGGTCCCCATGGGCGAAATTAATCAACTCAATAATTCCATAAACTAATGTGTAACCGAGCGCGATTAGTGCGTAGATCAGGCCATTGCGTAATCCTGCGATAGCAGCTTGCGAAAATTGAACAGGTGATTCAATTATATTGGCTATGATCCATAGGGTTAAAAGTGCCCCTACAATAATTGCGCCAGTTGTTTCAATTTTTTGTTTTCGAATTTGACCACGAGTGCCTTTAAATTGCATACCCTCAACGGTTTTAGCCAACTTTACTCCTTACAAATGAAAAAATCTTGGCCAACTCTCTCACTTTTATTTATGGGCGAGATTTAGTCGGATTCAAACCCTTCATAATCTACACCAAGGCGGCGAAGGGAGCAATCACCAACTTGAGGGCGACCTTACTATCACTTAATACAGATATGAGTTTGGGTGGCTCGCTTTTAGGCGAGCCACCCAAATTTTTACCTTACGGAGGGTGTATTACTTAACTGTCAACTTCTTTACGAAAGTCTCAGTCTTATCTTTTACGATAAGAACTGTAATATCTTTTGACAAGATATCTCCATTCTTATCAAACTTCAACTGAGTTCCCACTACTGATTTACTAGCAGGGATGTTAACTGTCTTCATTTTTTCAAAGACATCCTTTCGAGTTCCATTTGAGCGAGCAATTGCATCAAGAAGTACTTGGGTTGCTGCTGCGCCGTAAACGGAGAATGAGCTAGTTGGTGGCTCACCATACTTAAGAAGGTATTGATCCTGGAAATCTTCTGCTGCTCCACCCTTAGGGAACTGATCAATTGAAAGACCAGTGAATGAAAGGTAAGCACCAGCAGCCTCTGGCAGTGCCAAGAAGTCTGGATATCCAGTAAATCCATCTGGCATCATCATCTTAACGGCGGTATTGCTACCAAGGAACTTAACTTTGTCCTTTACCAATTGACCACCATTTAGATCGAAGATTCCGCCGATATAAATCATGTCTGGGCCAAGAGCTTTAATCTTGGTGAAAAGTGCTTCATAATTTGGAGCCTTTTCATCCCAACCTTCACCAGCATCACCTGAAGAAAGGACTGTGATCCCTTGCTTCTTGGCATTGGTAGTAAATGATCTTGCGACACCTTGTCCGTATGTTTGGCGATCATTCAACACGTAAACCTTGGTAACACCCAACTCTTTTGCGTATTGGGCTGCAGCTGCACCCTGGTTGTCATCAGTTGTGACAACTCGGTAGTAGTTGCGCTTTCCAGTTGGATAAAACTTCGCAGGCTCACCTGGATCCCATACCTTTGTTAAACCTGGGTTTGTATTGGCATTAGATACCATGACCATTGGACCTTTAGGATCTTGGTTCAAGATTGGCACCATAATTTTTGCGCAACCTGAGTTGTATGTACCCATAACCGCAATCTCGTCACGGGCTGCAACGTGTGCTTGTGCATTTTTTGCACACTGAGCATCATCCCATGATCCTTTAGCGGCGGTTGAGTTGTCGTATTCTCGGAATTTAATCTTATACTTTCCGGCTCTGTAATTAACATTTTCTAACAATAAGCGGATAGCTTTGTTTGTTGATGCACTCTGATCAGCAGATCCACCTTGCTTTGGAAGATCTGAAGCGATAACCAGAGTTTTGTTCGCAGATGCAGGACTTGAAACCATCGTCAAACCTACGGCTGCGGCCGCAACAGCAACAATTGCCACCCTTAAAGGGTTTTTCTTCATTATGTAATGCACCTTTCCTAGGAGTTAAACAACACGAGTTTGGCCCGTGATGTGTGGGGAAAGATTATGGGAATATCCAGAATTTAGCCACCCCGTACGGACCTGATGACCATTGAATACACGCTTGATTTTAAGGGTTAAAGGGGTTAGCGCTCAGTTCCCATAACAATTTCGTTATCAGACCTCATTTGAGTTCATGCCCAAAAAAACCTTGATGGAGTGTTTATTTGACGCTGATTCGTCCCAAGTAGAGCAAGGCCAACATGGCAGAGGCTGGGATGACAAGTGCAACAGTGATAGAGGTTAATTCCACTACCCACGCCAGTGCCACTTTCGAAGTAAAAATTAGTGCAGAATTCACAAAACTTAATTGAGCAACTGCAATTGCATTTTTTCCATTAGATAATTGACCGGCGATTGAAAAAAATATGGGAGCAAGAGCTGAACAACCGAGACCTGCTAAGAAAAAACCTATGAAAGATAATGTAAATGCAAAGTTTCTATCATTATTAACGACGAGAAGTGATGCGGTTGTCATTGAGGTAAATCCAACACCGCCAATAAATCCCCCCGATTTAATCCAAAACTGCTCACTTTTATATTTTAGCGCCCAATTAATTGAGTATCTGCCAACAATTATTCCAATTAAACAGGTGAAATAACATAGAGTGGCGATAGAATTATTCATTCCCAACTCCTCTTTACCAAAAAGTGTGGCCCAATCTGCGATCGTAAACTCCAAAAGTGTGGCACAGAAAAATCCCAAACTCAGAAACCAATTAATTTTAAATTTGAATTGTTTGATTGATGTAACTTGGTACTGATCATCATTAGATGGGTTATTTGGAAATGTTGGCGAGAGTTTGCTGATGCAAAATTGTGTCAATAACCAGACTACAAACATTAATCCACTGATGTGAGTGGTGATTGAAAATGTGTTTGAAATCAAAAATGCAATCGCAGTAGTACTCATTGCGCCAACCGCCCAAGCGCCATGAAGTTTTGGAACAATCACTGCACCCACCTCATCTTGTCGATGCAGAGAGTGTCCACTTGTTGCAATGTGGTAGATCGACACTGATGAGCCAGCTAATATACTTAAAATCAAAAAAAGTAGTGGTGAATTAGTGTTAACCAAACCAGTGTAGGTAATGGCAACTGCAGTTGAACCAATTTGCAGCGAGCGCTTGGCACCAATTCGGTGCACAATCTGACCACCGATCAATAACATAATGATTGATCCGATTGAGGCGCTTCCTAGCAGGGTGCCAAAAGTTCCATTGTTGATATTTAGATTGGCCTTCAAGTCCGGTGTCCGTGGTGCTAAGGACATAATCGCCAACCCAAATAAAAAGAAGATCAGGCTTAAGTATCGTTGTTCAACTTTACTGTAGATGGATTTATGAAATTTTTTCAAAATAATGCACTTGCCAATTG
>Ga0194116_10006566_pt1 | contig 12347 bp, 14 predicted proteins | sample TA2MahsurfametaG_4_FD_148617 | JGI IMG/M metagenome (GOLD analysis project Ga0194116, IMG submission 148617) | Freshwater microbial communities from Lake Tanganyika, Tanzania - TA2015008 Mahale S9 surface | ecosystem: Environmental > Aquatic > Freshwater > Lake | place: Tanzania: Lake... | reverse complement strand
GCTGCAAATGGAGATGGAATGGCTCAAAAAAAGTCTCAGCTGCTCTGATGCCCGTGAACTGCGAAAGCTGGTCGATCGCGAGCACCCAGAGCTCAGCGACAGTCGCCAATGTGGGCTCTTGGGCTTGCCCAGGTCCACGCTGTACTACCGGCCGATGCCCGGGCGGGATTCGAACCTACAGAGAATTCTAATCTGCCTCCGATTATAGTTCGCAAGCAATAGTATCTAAATCCAAGGTCTGAAACTGGAAAGCAATGGAGACCCAGAGACAGCCCTGCTTGAGGCTCTTCCATCGGAGTCGACTGGATTCATTTTATTTCCAATCACTCTCCTTAGTGATGCTAAGACGTAAGGGTGGTATGACTCTAATGGCATAGAGGATGGATAATTTACAACCAGCCGTGTCAAAGATCTGAAGTGTGATAAAGTATATGGTGTATCAAAAAACTGATATGGCGTCGAGGCCGCTATAGAAACCAGTATGCACTGCCAATCACCGCACACGTAGCTTCTAAGCACACCATCGATAAACTCGAGGTGGGAGCCGTCATCTGGAAAGTATCTTTCAGCAGGCGTGTCTAGGCGTTCTGCATAGAGAAAGACTTTTATAATTGAATCATCAAAAACAACTTTCTGGAATCTTTGGAGACACCGAATAAAGTACTCACGAGATTGCCCCAAGGGTTTGTGAGGATTGTAGAAGTAAGGAAATCCATAAATTGGGATGAGTTCCCCAAGGTTGTGATAGGGCGATTCACACGTATTCTTCTTACCTATGCCAGGTTGATAGTACGATCTGTTTGGTTGGTGAAAGTGCCGGTAATAGCAATCATTGGGCTTAAGGATGAAGAGATCTTCGAGTATTGTAGAGCCCGATTGACCCCAGTCCAATGGATAGCTGCAGCATCTTAAGTTGCCAGCCTTAAGTATACCGGCAGCTAAACATGCGGGACCCATTGGTATGAATGCTGCCTTCACCTACAATCCTGAGCCTATCTCTAAAGCTTGTATGATACAATCATCAATATCTACTTCGTAGCGATACGATCCGGCTCTTCCTATGGAAAAGACGTCCTGCGGTAGCAGTTGCAGGTACAGGTCAGCAACTGCTTGCCATTTTTTCATTGGGAGAGGATAGTGTCTTCCATTTAATGAGGGAATCTCCATGCCTATTAGTGAATGTGGTGACTCATGTCTTGTGAACTTTTTGTACTCAACTAAACGTGTAAATGGCTCAGAGCCTGCAAAATATATGAAGTAAACATCCTCAGGAAACACATTCTCACTAGGAAGTACAAACTTTATCAAGTCTCTACCAATAAACGGAAGTTCACCATAGATGTTGTCAAAAAGATCAGATGGTGAGATTGTATTTATAATTATATCATATGAGTTCCACTCTCCTTTAAAAAATACACGCTTTCTTGGTATGTCAAAGATGTCTAATGACGTCTTGAGAAGAACTTTGCAATTTCTTGTCGCATAGTCAAAGAATGAGTTATATCCACTTGGATCATATGGATATCCCGAGATTGCCGTATCCCATGCAGCCCTCGGCCCCTCTTTAAGAGCAATACCTTTTGGCGACCATTTGAATGTATCAAAGAGTGAATTATCTTCGATCAACCACATCTTTTTATTGTAGTCACGTACAAACTTTGAGTAAAGTGTTTCACCCACGCTGGCTATCCAGTACTGCTCGAAATCGTAAACCTCTGATGGGCCTTTCAGAATTGACAGTTCATGATAAATCTGTTCTTTATCGGGCATCCTTGGTATATCGTCTTTGTTAATTGGAAAGTTATAGAAGTTACTGTCTTTTTCGACATAAGTAATGAACTGGTGTTCTGGGCACAACCGAATAGGAGTAATAGCATTTAAATATTCATATGCTCGCGGCTCTTGAGTAAGGAAATGCCTGGGGCCAAATGTGTAGGGATGGCCACCATAGTATTGCGTACGATTCCCAGCCCCAAGATACTGTGACTTCTCAACAAGTGTAACGTCATACTTATTTTCGCCACCAGAAAACTGATCAGCAGCTGCACATCCAGCAAAACCACCACCGATTATTAAAACCTTGATCATCTCTTCTACGGTACAAAAAACTCCCAATCTCTATCATAGCATACTTCGTCAAAGAGGGCTTCCCACTCGGAAACAGATAGGATTGTATCGGCGACAAGGTTCCATCTGTGCAGGGCAATTCTTTCTTTTTCAGTACGGTAACCATTGATTTTTACAAATGATCGCTTGCTCACACGCATAAGTTCTCGAAGAGAACGCTTCACGCCGATCTAGGTTGTGTATGGTTGCTATCGAAATTGCAACATCAAATGAATTGGAATCGTATGGCAATGAAGAACAGCAACCTAAGTCTATGTGGGGGCGTATAACTGGCAATGAGTTGTTAATGCAGTACTGTGACTTCTCTAGACCCCTTAATCTTATATTTGGATAAAGCATTGAGAACTCAAAGAGAGTAAAGCCTTTCCCGCAGCCCACGTCCAAGATAGAAGAACTATTTCCCATTGAGTAGTATGTAGCAATGTCTTCGACTGCATCCCTCCAGAAACCCTTGATATACCTATAACCACCAAGCCCTAGCCTACGTGGGCCATCAAAATATTCGTAATCAAATTCTCTGGCAAGTCTGCGGTCCTCAGGCAACACCGAATCCCTTGATTCTAATAAGTTATTCCTTGCCGTCTTAGGATAACGATTCAATAGTTTCTTTTCGGGCATCATAGAACAGCGACCTTAATAACTCTACATCAAGATACCCATTGAGGTCAAGCAGGTTGCGAAGCTCATATGATCTAAACTCTGATAGAAAGTTGTCAATAGTAACCACCCTTCTTGATTCCAGAATGAAATAGAAGCTAATATTCTTCGATTCTGATAAAGCGAAGATGCTCTGCAGCCTATTAAGTGATGTTGGCATCATCATGATTGAATACATTGCTATAGTGTCCTCTTGGTGTGCCATGTTCACTGCAGTATAAAGCTGCATATAGGAGCCAGTTATGACGTGCTCAAGAGGTGGTAGCACATAGATTGCATCAATCGATCTGGCATACTCGCGAAGGCAAGAATTCTGCGCTGGCACAGGTATGCACAAGTCACCAATCGACCTAGACGTTACATATCCAACAACTCTCATGAAAAACAGATCAGGTCATCACGGTAAGCCAGTGCAAGCTCGGATAGTGGCGATAACGTTAGAAGTTTGTAGAACGAGCCAAGCCTCCTTTCACCAGACCTGGACTCAGGTGAAAATACGTTCTTTACCCTGCAGTTGATACTTACACGGGTGGTTCCTGATTGGTTTAGTATGTTGCCATGGAATAGTGTTGGAGAAAAGACCAGTGCTTGTCCAAAATTTACCGTTAAAAACTTTGCAAGATGTTGATATTTATTGAATAAGCCATCCATACCCAGAGATTCATATCGAGGCAGCTCCTTAAGGATTTCATGAGATATACTTGGTTCGAAGATGTACATTGAGTTTGTGTAACTTGCGTCTGTAAGTGGAAGCCAACACACTAACTCGAATACTGACTGACCTGCAAGAGTATCTGTATGCATCTGTAGTACTGACGTCTGGTCACTTGGCATTTGGATGGAAAGATTCAACTTGCTTTGAATCGCAACATCCGGGCCGATAAGGCACTTAATAGCAGGCTCAAATAAGCTAGAATACAGTATTTCCCACGATTCTATGCGGTTGAGAGCAGAAAAGCAGGCAAGTCGCAGTGCATTTACTTTTGTGCTGTCTAAATGTTTGTGCAGCAAGCTTAAGTCCTGAACCCCTAAAGTTGAGGTGACTACATCATGAAAGCGAAAAACTTCCTCGATGATAGGGATATCAAAAACTGTATATCCCAGCTCTCTGATTTGAGTTTTTATGCTTTCAGTCACAATGTCAATCACAGTTAAGACGCGTATGATATGTTGATATTATATCACTCAGGCAACTACTTGTATCAAGTTCATAAGACGAGTTCGCAATTGTAAACGATGGACTACAGCTCTCATCACAGACTACATTGATGGTTCTTCCTATAAGTTTAGCAAATAGCTCAAGAAATTCACCTATAGTGAGTGTATCAGCAGAGTGTAGGTTTATGATACCACCGTTACCGTCTCGTACTATCTGCATAACCGTTTTAAAGACGTCATCTGCTAATATTGCATTGTTAAAACCTGCATCTCTTGAGCGAACACGTATAACATGCCCACTATAAAGTGAGTCATAACAGCGTTTAAAGAAGATGTTGTGCATATCCTTATCTACTACACCAGGAAGGCGCAGAATAGTAAGACCAACAGAACTAGTCTTACATATTTTTTGAAGGAGTATTTCACCCTTTAGTTTTGACGCCCCATAAATATTAGTATTTAACGGGACGTAACGCTCATCAACAAGTTCAGAGCGGATGTCACCATATACAGCCATTGTTGAAAGGTATGCTACAACTGCTGGCTTTGTTTTTCCGATTATATTTACTAACTCCATATCAATTTCCTCATTCAATGACATACACATGTCCAGCGGAGTATTAAATGGAGTTGCCGAAGCGCAGTGAATAATTAGATCAACATCTGACTTAAGTTCATTAATATGATAACAATGTGAGCCGCCAATTGATGACAGAGGACGGGATCTTCCATAGGTTATAACATCAAAATCACGCTTGTGCGCCATTTTGTAGACTCTTCTTCCAACTAGACCTGTAGCCCCTGTGATTAATACTTTCATAGAATCACCTCATCTATCGGTGTGTATTTTTTAATGAGCGAACTTCTTTCGTCTATGTCAAAGATATAATGATTATCTATGTGGCAGCCTTTCAGGTCAACTCTAATGGACAGCTCATGTGCTCTCATTGCTATTTCTGAGTAAAGTGAACCACAACGATAAGCCTCTTCAACAACAATGACGGTTGGGATTGTTGCATCTACTCTTGAACAAATCTTAAAAAGAAGGCTGTCTACAGCTGCTGTATTCAACTTTCTAAGTGCATATACACTAAAATCGTTTTCTGCACTTTCTAGTTTATCCATCACCATGGATATTATGCAACCATGTGTTACTACTACTTTAGATGACTTGCTATTTTTAACTAGATCAATCGAGTGATCAAACTTCTCTATGCAAGGAATATCTGGTTCACCACCCTTGTAAAGTCTAATATAACTAGGAGTTCCCCCCGACTGTTGTAATAAGGCATCTTTTAAGCATATCTTAGCTGTGGGTCCGTCATAGGGCAGGTATACGTTGAGGTTTGAAATCGAGCGCATTAGTGCTATGTCTTCATATGCATGGTGTGTAGGGCCTAACTTGTCGTATGCAAAGCCCGCTCCAACCCCCACAAGAATTACATTAGTGTTATTGATTCCGATATCAACGCGAATCTGTTCAAATGCACGCATTACTAGAAATGGTATAATTGTATAAACAACTGGTTTCAACCCTTCAGACGCCATGCCCGCCGCTAAACCGATCATGTTCTGCTCTGCAATCCCACAGTTCAGAAACTTTTCAGGATGATTCTCCCTAAATGTATCGAACACCCTGTAACCAATGTCACCAACAAGTAGTCTTATGGAGCTATCCTCTGATGCTGCAGAGTCAAGCTGTTGTGCAAAGGAGTTTCTCATGAATTACGTTCAACGTCAGCGAGGGCAAGCTGAAATTCTTCATGCGTTAGTTTACGGTGATGCCATTTCGGGTCGTTTTCCATGAATGAAACTGATTTACCTTTTACTGTATCCGCAAGAATCAACATTGGATGTCTTAATATTGTATCTTGACCTTCAATAAACTTATCATACATTCTTATCAACGAGTCGTGATCGTGACCGTTAACAGCCGCTACATCCAGGTTTGTAGCCTTTAGCGAACTAACAAAGCCCTCTATCCCCACTATATTGTTAGTAAGATCAAGCGATTCTTTTTTGTTGTTATCAATAATGACCAGGACATTTGTTAGCTGATGTTGGCTTAGGAACATTAGACTTTCCCAAACAGAGCCTTCGTTAGTTTCGCCGTCTCCCAATATACATACAAATGTCTTGTTGCGACTTGCGAATGCTTTCCCACAAGCCACAGCCAGACCATGACCTAATGAGCCTGTACTCCATGTAATTGCAGGCACTGAGAACTTTTTCGGGTGACCACCAAACAAACCTCCATCCTTGTAATAGCTAGCAAACTGAACTTCAGTTATCGACCCAATGTTTTTTAATACGGCTAACCATGCAAGAACACAATGGCCTTTACTGAGTATTAATTCAGTATCCTTCGCCAAACTTGAGTAAAAGCTTGAAATTAAGTCCACAAGACTCAACGACCCACCTAAATGTCCACCCTTTTTTTGATAGACTGTTGTTAATATATCAATACGGCTTCGATAGCTCAGCTCTCTCGCTCTCGCTAATCTCTGGCACAAGGCTCAATCCTGCAATGAGGGATGCTGCAATCTTAGCGTATGTCCTGGCTTTTCCTAGTTGGCCCCTCAGTATCTCCTGTCTTCTCCATCGCCTTTCAGAGTTAGCAAGAACTCTCCTTGCCCAATTTTCCGGAATGAATTCATTTAGGACAATAAGCATCCATTTGACGGCAAATGCACCTCCATATGTTGATAGGTTTGCCCTATCGGTGTCACTAATTATGCTTATAAAGTATTTCCTGAGAGCTGATTGCATAATCTTACTAAAGCTGCAACGTGGGCTTAACAGACAGTCGTAAAGCTGCTTAACCGGAGAGTCCAAACCTGAGTATTCAAGATCTATGATAAGGAGTTTATCCTTCTCGTCCCTCACACAATTATGTAAGCCGAAGTCAGCATGGCTAAATAACATACTTGATGTTGGTTTTAACTCCGATGCTTTTGCGATTATCCTGTTTATGAGTGCCTCCATTCCGTAGATTAGCCCCTTCATCTCACAATAGACATCGTTATATTCGGAACTGGGAATACTTACATCTAAAAGAGTTCCTATCCGCTCTAGAATTGGCGAAGTAATACTGTTATTATTTATTAAAGCTTCTTTAGCGTACAGTGGGAATTCAATCCAAGAGGCCGAAACTGATCTGTGTAGTTCCTGTAGGCATTCAAGATATTCTTGTTCAGCATTTATATCATGTCGTGTGATAGGGCTTAATAGCGGATAAGTTATCTCACAAGTCAAGTGATTACTCCCGTGAACAGGAGGTGTCAGGAATGAGTTGATACTATTAATATATGCCGAGATCATGAGCTCTCTATGGTATTCGAAACGCCTCTTTAGACCAAAGTGTTTTACAAACAGAGGAGCGCCTGCGTTTGTCCAAAGGATTCTGCTCTTACTGTTTCCGGAATTTTGCCCCATGGATTTACATGAACCTGTACAGTGATGCTATCGCACTTCCACTATGACCACCCTAGAGATCACTACTTCCCTTGGCTGTCCACTGGCTTGCACATTCTGTCCACAGGACACACTTATTGAGAATGCGAAGCAATCAGGTATAAAGCGTGGAAGGATGAGTCTCGAGGAGTTTAAATCCATACTTCAAATCATACCTCAGCATGTAAGAGTTGACTTTTCTGGCTTCAGTGAACCATTCAGTAACCCCGACTTTACCAACTTCCTTAAGCATGTATCTCTTAGGCCCAACAATGTCGCACTCTACACAACATTACAGGGAGCTACAACCATAGACAATAGTGTAATCAACTACCTTACCTCTAAAGGACAGCTTGTAATATTCACTGTTCACTTGCCTGATGATCATAACAATATGCCCGGCTTCCGCTTAAATGACGAATACATAGATGTTCTTGTTGGTGCCCTACTTAATCCACTATCCACAGCAATGACAATGAGTAAATCAGCAAACATACACTCTGGCGTCTTAAATCTACTCAGATCCCATCCTAAATGGCCAGATATCCAACATAAGTTGCCAAAGTCTGTCTTTATTGCCGGTAGACGTGCTGGATCTCTTAATACTGACAAACTAAACGAAGGTGATCTACATGAGCCTCAACAATGGAAATGTACAATATCATGTAGCTCGACACCCTTTTATGACAGAAATGTCGTCATTCCCGGAGGCAATGTCTACCTCTGCTGCATGGACTATGGATTAAAGCATCCTTTGGGCAATATTCACGATGGCTATTATAAGTTATTTGAGTCAAACGAGCTTGGAAAAGTTATTTCTTCGAATCTAGATTTAGACTCTAACTATAGTATATGCAAGACCTGCGAGAATGTAACCTGCCATAGTCTTAATACTTCCCACATGTGGGCTAAAACCTAATATACAATATGCTCACATCCACTGACACTATTCGAAGGGCCGCTTCAACGTCTCTGTTCATGCGTTATTTCCATTATATTGGGTCTGTATTAAAGAATGACACTATTTTTCATGAACTGTTCATTTCCTCAGAAGTAGATACGATTCCTGATCTCCTTAACCCTTCAGTATCATCGATAATCAGATTTGTCCAAACAATTGAAAACTCTACGGACAATGTAGACCTCCTGATGCATCTGCCGGTGCTATATACACATCTCAATTTCTTCTATCCTGAAAAGTATACATCCTGGTCCCTTGTTCCCTTGAGTTTGCTTGAAAAGTTATTCTTAGAACATAATTGTATTCATTTGCTTGGCTGGTTAATATGTTCAAATCGTGAGCTTTCTTCGACTCTGGCCACTCCCTGTATTCCTTACACTATATCTGAAATTGACGTTTTATCGAGGTACCAGTATTTCATCGGCTTAGAGAAGAGGCGCCATTTTCTTTTTAGCCCCCTTTTATCAGTTTCACACGCGCATATCTTTCACTCTTTATGTTCCGGTTGGCTTGCCGCGACTTCTACTACATTCAAACTTTCCTTATTCACAATCCCTCAGTTTTCAGCAAATTCTGTTCATATTCGCTACCTTGCGGATCTCTGCTCTGCCTCTTGTTATGACATCGATATTTCCTCAGCATCTATCAATCTACCACCTACTGAACTATTGCATGAGTTTTCTTTATATGGGGACCGAATTTCACTTCTTGCTGCATCTTTAGTTTCAAACACATATCAATCGCCGAGCCCCCAATATCTCTCTATGTACAGGAGATGTCTCCCGTCTGTTCAGATAACAATTACCCATACCCGCCTACCTCAACTTTCAAAAGCCCCTCCAGCAAGTAAACCGAACCGTAGTCAGTTTCAGAACTTCATTCTCCTTCATAATCGTGATAGTGCCTACAAGGGGCAGCCACATCTATCCTGGAGGGATTCTTCTATTGATGCACTAGTTGATGGTTGCCTCTCGTTGTTTAGTTCTAAGCGATTACTACGGATTGGAGCCTCGGGCTATCCTGTACCTGCATCTAGTGGCGTAATTGATCTACCAAATGATGAAAGCTTAATATATAATGAGCAGACACTTTTACATGACGCTTTACTGCTTATTTCGACAACTTCCGGTCCTGGTCATTTTGCTCAAGAGCTGTATGGTCTACGTTCCCTTCTTCTTAATGCCACGACCCTTGTTACTGGTGATTTTATTCATGTTGGCAAGATTCTCAGTCTAAAACATATACATGTTGATTCCGTTTATCAAAAGCGTCTTACTGCCAAGAGTTTCATTCATGCTTTGTTCAGGGATTGGTGCATAGCTCCCTTCTCCTTCCGTGAGTTGACAGCCTCAGAGATTACTCAAGATATTCTTTGCCTTTTGTCAGACAGTTATTCTTCCTTTACTTTTTCAGATATACATCCATATTTCATCACGCTTATGGGAGATCTGTCTTCTCAAAAGGTAACATTAGGTACTTTTAATAACCTCCATGAATGCATAACGGCAACGGACACTTTTTGTTGACTTATACTATTGCAGACTTCTTGCATTCACTAACTTACTGTTTGCAATTTCCAAGTCCCCTTTAAGTAGGTGCCTTTTACTGGACAGTTCCAGACCCTGACATCGTTATCACCGGGTAGGAGGAACAGGGTTCAATCTCATTGTAGACCCCATGGGGAGTTCTGCCTTCCAGAGAGCTGTGCAGCCTTACATGGCAGTACCTCCACAGGAATCGGTCAAGGCTGATTTCAGCCTTCCAGCCATCGCTGTAGGCATGCAGATACACCTCCTCGTATTTGACCGTGCGCCACAACCTCTCCACCAGGATGTTGTCGTAGCAGCGCTGCCGGCCTGACCAGCTGATCTTGATTCCCTCCCCCCGCAGCTTGCCCACGAAATCAGCGGAGGTGAACTGACAGCCCTGGTCGGAGTGGAAGATGCCTGGTTTCTTCTCACACAAAAAATCACTCCCTGAACTGGCAGATAACACCAGGCTCTTTCATTTTTGCTTTAAGCGCTTTAGTGAAGGCAAGACCGAGGCAACACAACGCTGACTCAAAGTATTACCAAAATCTACCCTGTTGGACATGTGCGTATTCACACTAATCCAGCAGATTCGCCGTTGCGAGCCGAGGGTTGATTTATATGCTACACTACACTGGCATAAATTACCAAACTCAGCTTAGCTTTTGCTGTCTAAATCAATGAGAATATTAGTCACCGGCGGTTGCGGCTATAAAGGTTCCGTGCTTGTTCCACAACTTTTGGCGGACGGTCACGATGTTGTGAATGTTGACACCCAGTGGTTTGGTAACCATCTCAAGGAGCACTCGAGGCTGACAAATCTCAAGGCTGATATTCGGGATACGCAATCAATACCCTTCGACTCCATAGACGCTGTTATTCATTTAGCGAACATCGCTAACGACCCAGCAGTTGATCTTAATCCAGTGCTTAGTTGGGATGTTAACGTATTAGCAGGACAGCAGCTTATTGATCGTGCAATACGATGTGGCGTCCAACAGTTCATATTTGCCAGCTCAGGTAGTGTTTACGGTGTACAATCTGAATTACATGTAACTGAAGATCTTCCACTCGTTCCTATATCAACCTACAACAAAACAAAAATGGTTGCCGAGCGGATTTTTTTGTCCTATTCAGACTTTATTCAGGTACATTGTGTAAGGCCTGCGACGGTATGCGGTGTTTCTCCAAGAATGCGCCTTGACGTAAGTGTAAATATGCTTACATATCAGGCACTGAAGAGTGGCACTATCACAGTCTTTGGCGGAGATCAAACTCGACCCAACATTCATATTGACGATATCACTAATGTCTATCGCCACTTCATAGGTAACCCTGCAATTCCAAGTGGATGTTACAATGCCGGTTTTGAAAACATGAGCATCGGTGATATTGCCCACGAGATAAGTAATCGAGTTGGCGCACAAATTGTTGTAAGCCCCTCAAATGACCCTCGATCTTATAGGCAAGACTCCAGAAAGCTTCTCGCTACGGGCTTTACCCCTACCAAAACCGTGGACGATGCGATCAACGAAATCACGCAGGCATTTTCAACCAATAATCTCTTAGATGACGATACTTGCTATACCGTTAAATGGATGCAGCACATTCAGCGCTCAATGCAAAGTTCCCTTTAGCATCCAGCCCCCCTACATCGGCGTAAATAACCCATCTAAACATGTCCCCGTGTGGCAAGACCCTTCGCATTCTGGTAATCCTAAAATCATCTGGGAATTACAATGTTAATAGGACTTGATTTCGACAATACAATAGTTTCATACGAGTCCGCTATCCCAGTTTTGGCATCGTCATATCTTTCTCTCCCAGATTCTCTAGCCCTTAGTAAGACTAGTATTCGCGATTATCTACGTTTAGAGAACCGAGAGCATGAGTGGACTAAGTTCCAGGGTCAAATGTACGGCCCTGGTATGCTTCATGCAAAGCCCCACCAAGGCTCAGTGTCTGCCATGCTCGAACTTATCGACTATGGGCATAAGTTAGTCATAGTAAGTCACCGAAGCAAGCATCCTTATGCTGGTCCACCCTACGACCTCCACTCTTTTGCTAGACAGTGGATTGAGGAGCACCTTCATCCTTTCTCCCTTTTTAGAGGAGCGGGAATAGAATCCAGTGCTTACTTTGCTGAAACACTCCCCCTCAAGCTAGAGAAGATCACGTCTCTGAGTTGTGACGCCTTTGTTGACGACCTGCCTGACGTTCTGTCATCACCTCTATTTCCTCTCACCACCAATCGAATACTCTTCGACAGCCATTGCTCGCCTGACAGTAATTCCTACGCTTTTGAAGCGGTAATTAACGCATGGTCTGACCTACCACGTGTCTTATCTTCTTGCCAAGCTAAGGATTCACGCTAATAAGAGCAGCGACTATCCTCTCGCGATAAGGATATGGTGGCTTGTCCATATTGCGCACTGGCATTATTGCACCTTTCCTTGATATCA
>Ga0194116_10006564_pt1 | contig 12349 bp, 8 predicted proteins | sample TA2MahsurfametaG_4_FD_148617 | JGI IMG/M metagenome (GOLD analysis project Ga0194116, IMG submission 148617) | Freshwater microbial communities from Lake Tanganyika, Tanzania - TA2015008 Mahale S9 surface | ecosystem: Environmental > Aquatic > Freshwater > Lake | place: Tanzania: Lake Tanganyika... | reverse complement strand
AATAGCACTGGCGCTAGCGCTGAGGTTCTGCCTGCTTTAAGCCTTCTGCAACATAGTGTAAAAATCCTGCCAGCAGTGGCTTCAGTATTAGTAGATATCCCAGAAGTTGATGTTTTATTTATTGATGCCAGGCGAGATCTAAGCGCCGCTAAATCACTCACCAAATTAATAAAGACAACTGGAGTTGGCTGCCCAATTCTTTTAATTACTACTGAAGGCGGCCTCTCGGCAACGAGCGCCGATTGGGGATTTGATGATGTCATCCTTGATAGCGCAGGGCCAGCAGAGGTTGATGCACGAATCAGAGTAGCGATTGGAAAACTAGAAGTGCTTCGAATTCAAGCAGATCCAACATCAGGTGAGATAAAAAGCGGCGATGTAATAATCGATGAGAAGAGCTACACCGCAAAGATTAAAGGTCGCTCCCTTGATTTAACTTTTAAAGAATTTGAACTTCTTAAATATCTAGTCCAGCACCCCGGCCGCGTCTTCACACGCGCCCAACTATTACAAGAGATCTGGGGCTACGACTACTTCGGTGGAACTCGTACTGTCGATGTCCATGTCCGTCGCCTCCGCTCAAAACTCGGCCCCGAATTCGAAGCCATCATCGGAACTGTAAGAAATGTCGGTTATCGCTTCAACGCCAGTCGAGATGCTGCCCTCCAAGATGAACGCTCTTGATTACTTGCTACTCACGAGCATGATCATGATCCAATTGGCGAGATCTGAATAATAGGAGTTAACCCGAAGTTCCAAGGACGTGAAATTGGCAAAGCAGTCACAATTGCAGGGTTAAAGCACCTTCGCTATGAGGGGATATTTAGCGCAATGCTCTATGTTGCTGCTGATAACACTGGTGCGATAAATCTCTACACCTCACTTGGATTTAAGGAGTGGGGAGTTGATCTTGAAGACATGAGATTTTCACCTAAAGATAAAGATGCTCCCAGTTTACGAGAACAATTAGTTCGTGGCAATCTTCCGAAGTTTTAGGAATTGGAATTTGCCTCAAAGATAAATTTTCCTGGATTGCAAATCCCACAAGTAAAAGGTAAGGAGAAATTTGAAAAGATTCTCATATGTCTATGCGCTAAATGTTCTTGTTTACTAGATAAATAAAACCCTATTGTTTTAGAGGATATTAAAGGGTGAGGGGCTCGAAGCAATTAACAAAATAGGCGGTACACAGAAATCAAATATCTCCGAACGACTCTATTCTAACGCTATACCTCATGGGCTTAACATCGTTTACCCAATTCTAAATGTTAGAATTGAGTATGAGCAGGAAAAAAATCGAGCACTTTTTCTACATCCAACATATCGATTGGAATTGGCTCCCTCAGCGGCCTCAATTCTTAGCATCAAAATTAGAAAAGCTATTTGAGAATCTAGTTTTCCACACCTTTTATATACGGGCAACGAGAAAGAGCAGACTAGTTACAAATTCTATTAAAATGGAACAGTCTCCAGCATCACTAGGAGGAACACCGTTTTGGAACTTTCCAATTCTACGTTCGATTTCTAAATGGCAAATTAGACGAAAAATGACTAAGTTTGACCTATCGGATTCTATAGTTTATATCACGCATCCCAGAGTTTTCGCCGGTATTGAGAATCGAGATATTGGATTTTTGATTTACGACTGTATGGATGATGCCGTTGGAATGACTGCCATTTGCAAGAACTATGTCAGTAGTTTGGAATCAAAACTAATCAATAAATCTGACTTAATCATTTGCTCTTCCATAAAACTGCAAGAAAATGTGAAAGGAAAATTTGGTAAGGATGCTCAAGTAGTGAGTAATGCAGTCAATGAGCATGCATTACAAATGAATGAGAACTCCTTAGGTAGATCGCATAGAGTGCCCAAGCGCGCCATTTTCTTTGGAGTTATGGGTAATTGGATTGATCAAGATTTGTTGGTGGAGATTAGCAAACAAGAAGGTTGGGAACTGGAAATTTATGGAATATTAAGTACGAGATTGAGAAGAGAATTGGAAGAAAACTATAAAGGCCTTGTCAGCCAAGATCAATTGTATCAAATTGCTAGGCAAGCGGATCTAGGGCTTCTACCTTATCTTGATAGCGAGTTCACCAGAACAATTGACCCTGTTAAAATGTATGAATATGTAGCTCTTGGTTTGCCGGTGCTTGCTACACCTCTACAGTCCCTTACTGATTTTAGGGATCTTTTTGTACCTATAAATAGACTAGAGTCAATAGAAACGTTGCTCCGAAATACTCAGGAGATATATCCAAAGAATGAAGAATTAAGAAGATCAATTGTAGCAACAAGCAGTTGGACCAGTAGAGCAAAACAAATTGAAGAAATGATCAACGACGGAATAACAAAAAGACACAGATCTACTCCGACAATCTCTGTGGTCATAACCACAACTGGTTCAGTTACGTTGCAAGCGGCACTTTCGTCCGTGCTCCATCAGAGTTTGCCAGTGAATGAAATTATTGTCGTCATAGATGGCGACGCCAAAGTAGGTATCCCAAATGACAGCAGAGTAAAAGTGATAACGCTTGGAAAATGGATGGGTGCGAACGTAGCACGAAACAAGGGAATTGAAACGTCAACTTCTGAAGTTGTTTGCTTGCTAGACGATGATGATTCTTGGGAGCCTGATAAAGTAAAAAAACAAATTGAGAGAGTAATGTCAGAGAATCCTCCCGAAGAATGGCTTTCTTGGCATAAAGTAATGCCTATCGATTTATCAACGAAGAGGCGCATAAAGTTGTGCCCCATCCCTCGTAAAGATTTCGATCCACGCGAAGATCTCTTCACTTATATTCTCAAACGAGACAAGTGGATTGCTGGTACTGGCTTGGTTCAAACGTCAACACTTATGTTTTCTCGATCGTACGCTTTGAAAAACCCTTTCGATCAAGATGTTAAATTCCATCAAGATTTGTTGTGGTTTTTGAAAGGTTCTAGGAAGGATGTAAAGAGAATTTATTTAAATGAGACTTTGACTAGATTTGGAATTAATAAGTCAGGCACCTCTTCACTCATAAAGCCAGATGAAAGTGCAACTCTCTTCAGGGATACTTTTAGAGACATGGATCCAAAGTACTGGCGAATGTATTATTTGGAAGTGTACTTAAGATTGGCATCAAGAGAGTTTGATTTTGAACGAATGAGATTTGGTTTTGCTAGTTCTTTCAATAAAGGACTTCCTCCGTTCAAAAGTTTGCTGATAGCGCTTTCGAGGTACTGCATTACGTTTCTCAAAAGTGCGATTCGCTAGAGAGTGCCTTGATTATAGTTCGTAGGACATTTGGATTGTTTAATACCTTCCCATACAGCTAAAGCTGCTCGTCGTTGTCCCTTCAAAAATAGAATTACAGCCCATAAAAAACGAGCTATGTAAACAAAAGGAAGAAACTGAGGATTATGTATCCTGGTAAATTTAATTGAACTATTCGTTGACCAATAGGCGGTGAAATCTGATTTTTTAGACTTATTGTCAAGGGTAGTTAGCCCTCTTGAATGAGTCCCTACAATTTTATCAATAAAATGAATTTCATATCCGGCTTTATGCAGTTTCTTAGTCGTATCTATCTCATCAAAATACATGAACAAACTAGAGTAATTCCCAGCCTTAATCAGTTTAGAAACATCAAATAGTGCTAAAGCCCCAGTAAAGTAAGTGAATCTCAAAAAATGTTTAGAAATACGCTTGCAATTCATTCTGCTCCTCGTTGAGAACAAATTCATACTCGGATTCTTAGCGTCTATTTGCTTGTTTGGCCTAATAAGACATCCAGAAACCACAGCACAATTGCAAGAGGCCATATGTTCATACAGCTCACTCAACCCGTTCTCTGAAATTATACAATCAGGATTGATGATCAAAGCATACTGGCTGCGTGCTTTGAGGAATAATTTCTGCACGGCAGGGCCAAATCCAATATTGTTTTCAGATTCAAATACTTTCAACTTCTTGTGGCCTAAAACAAATTTGATGGCTTCATTCTCTTTTCTTCCTGGCGTCCAGTCCAGTATGCATCCTCGTTTGTTCTCAATAACCAAGACCTCTGAAACTAATTCTGAAGATACTAACTTTTCAATTGTTGGTATCGAATCTATACAAGTTCCATATGAGACAATTAAAGCCGAAATCACGTACGCACCTTACTCCACGAAGCAATGAATAATCTCTCTACCTAAGAATTCTCTTAGCTAGGTAATACAAGAAGCCGACAATTATCCTCGTAAATTAGAAGAAGGGTCTGGTAAGGGATTTACCCTATTGCTATACACCTCGGGATTTAATGTCTATGCGTGCATCAATAAACTCTGAAGTGCTTTTAAGCTCACAAGGGGTAATGTAACCTTGGTAATGTGAAAATTTTAGTAGTTTACGGAACAAGGCCTGAAGCCGTCAAATTGGCACCAGTTGTGAGAGCTTTGAAATTAAACCCCAATATGGACGTGATGGTTCTTACAACTGGACAACATCCTCATTTGGTAGAGACAATAAATGAACTTTTTGGGATCAGAGTCGATTTTAAGGAAGATGTTTTTTTACCAGGACAAACAATTAATGAAATTTTGAGTAAGTCATTAGTTTGTATTTCTCGGGTTATAAAAGAAAATAGTCCTGATTTGCTGGTCGTGCAAGGGGATACGACCACAGCCATGGCAGGCGCTATTGCTGCTTTTTATTGTGGGAAGAGTGTTGCACATGTTGAAGCTGGCTTGCGAACGGACAATATTTCCGCGCCTTTCCCGGAGGAATTTAACAGAAGAGTTATTTCCCTATGTACATCTTTGCATTTAGCCGCAACTGTTGCAAATAAGGAAAATCTCATTAGTGAAGGTGTACGAGAAGAAAATATATTTGTTACTGGAAATACTGTCCTTGATGCGGCGAAATTCGTCGCAAATTTAGACAAGAAAATCGTTTCCAGATTTGATTTAGATAGTTTCTTCAGAAAGGAAGAGGAATACTTTCTTTTGACTTTGCACAGAAGAGAATCATGGGGATTGCCTATGAAAAGTATATTACGGGAAATCGTGAATATTTCAATAGATTTTCCAGAAATAAACATACTATTTCCTGTACATCCAAATCCAATACTTGGAGCTTTAGCTCAAGAGCTCCTTGGAGACAGGAAAAACGTTTATTTGGTACCAGCATTAGATTACGTAGATATGATTCAAGCAATTTCTAAATCTAAGTTTGTGGTTACAGATAGTGGAGGGATTCAAGAAGAGGCACCGTTCTTTAAGAAGCCAGTATTGGTGCTTCGTAACGAAACTGAGCGACAGGAAGGTATAATTGCCGGTTGTAGCAAACTTGTGGGGACGGAAGGCCGAAAAGTGTATTCATCGATACACCAACTTCTGTCAAGTGAAGTTGAACTTAATCGCATGATATTGGACTTTAGTCTCTATGGGGACGGGGAATCGTCTGAAAGGATACTCAGCATTATTGAATGGTTCTTAGGCTTTTCACATGAACGCCCTAAGGATTTTGCATAATGAGCAAAGAAGTTGTAGCAAAGCCGACTATCGTGATGATCACTAGGCAATTCTGTGACATCAGTTATGGGGGCGTTGAAGCGCACATATTGAATTTATCCAGGAAGTATTGCGAGCTTGGATTGAAAGTAAAAGTCATAAGAATTGGTGAGACTGCGTCAAATAATATTATGGATGAAAGCTTTGATTTCATACACCTATCTTTTGGTGGTTCACGCGGCCAAATCAAGGGTTCAGTTGGTTCTTTGGGCACTAAGAAGGAATTCCTGGATAGATTACGAATGAATATGTTTTCTCCAAAGCAGTACGAAAATCTTTTGATGGAGATTGGTGATGCTAATGTAATTCATTTCCATGATCTAAGTGCTATAACTCGACTTGCACGAAAACTTTCTAAGAACAAATCTATAATTTGGACTAATCATCTTGGAGAATTTCTAAGAATAAGTAGGATACCATTTGGTCCATTTTTGCTTAGACAATTTAGCAAAGTGTTTGTTATAACGTTTGCGCCTAGTATAGAATTAGGTAATCCTAAATGTATTGCAAGTCCTGTATATGAAATTCCTAATGGTTTTGATGCAGAGAAATTTACTTTTGAAACTGATAAACTTCGTTTCAAAGAGAAACTTGGCTTGCCTACAGACAAGAGAGTTATTCTGGTGCCGCGGAGATGGGCACCAAATAAAGGAGTTGCGAATTTAACTCATGCGATGAAGCAAATTGAAAGAAGAGACTGTATTTTTGTCTTTCTAGGATCAGAAACCCAAGGCTACGCAGATTACCACGAGTCTATTTTGAATAACTTAAGACAGTGGCATATCGAATATCGGTTAGTAAAATCTGTATCAGTAGACGAAATGGCAGATTGGTTTCATGCCTCCGAATTCACTTTTATTCCATCTCTAGAAGAGGCCATAAGCTTGGCGGCACTCGAAGCCATGGGAAGTGGATCCTTAGTTTTATGCACCCCAATAGGAGGTTTGCTCGAGATAATTTCAGATAATGTGAACGGTTTGATGAGCGCTGGGACTTCTACGGACTCGTTGGGTGAACTTTTTCTTCGAGCAATGAATTTACCCCAAAATGCTTATGAAATACTAGTACATGCGGCTCGCAAGCATGTGGAAGAAAAGTTCACCTGGGATGCTGTTGCCACTGCGATGATAGCAAAAATGCGCAAGCACGCCCTATTTGAATGACTACCGAATCGTTTAGACTGAGTTCAACTTATCTAAAGCGTATTGTGACAAAATTGCAATTGGAAGAAAATTTCTATCGGTAACGATAAATCTGCCAACCGACAAGTGAAATGTCAAATAGACTAAAATGTTGCTACCTTCAATTAGCTCTTCTGATACGCTAATGGATCATGAAGTTGTACCTATATCTCGTTCGCTATAAGGTGCAATTTTTGCTTTTTCTTATAACCCATCAGGAAGACAACTCGAATCGCACCGTTGAAGCCGAGCGATTGTGCTCTCTTACTCTTCCCTCAGACACACCTTCTTTAGCAATGTGGACGCGGTAATAGAATGTTGACCTTAGTGACGATGAATCTCTTTGCAAATTTATATTTGTTTTTTAGGTTTCGGACTTTTTTCTATGAATTGCTTTACATTATTCCTCTTCAGTTAATAACCATCGGATTTTACTTGATTTCACAAGATAGAGGCTCCCCTGAGCACTCTTGGATAGTACTTTTGACCCCAACTTGGTTAATTCTGGGATTTGCGCTAGTTAAGAACAAAACCGTGAAAATACATTCACTTACTATAGAGAATCAAGAATATGAACAAAAGGCGTTCAACTTCTTATTATTTCTATTTACTTGTGCAACAGTTTATCACTTCACTCGGGTTGGGTTGGTTCTCTTTGCGGAAGACGTAGAATTAGGAAGATTTCGCCTTATTGCAGGATCAGGCTTTTTCGGAATTCCCTCTAGAATTGTCTTGTTTGGAATAGGTGCACTTGCTTTTTTTGGAATCGTAAATCGAAATAGACTTTCACGTTTTTCAGTAACATTTAGTTGGTTACTTTTCATGTTCTCAACTTTTCTACTAGGCTTCAAAGGTGCATTGATTGAAGTAGCTCTCGTCTATTTTCTTGCCATATATGTTCGTGACCAAACAAATATACTTAAAAGCAAAGTCAAGATACTTCTTTTTTCTATTTGTTCCCTAAGTTACGCAGTTTGGAGTGCAACTCTTTATTCTTCTTTGAGAATCGTCAATAATTTAGATCTAGGATATATGATTGAGCGTTTAACGATTATTCCAGCACTTCCCCAAATAACTACCCTAAAACTTCTCGAGAACAACCTGTTAGTTAATGGAGCAATACTCAATGATTTTTCCTATTTTACAGCAAAGTATTTCAATATTGGACAGGGAGTGCCATTTGCTTTTGATCAGATTGTATCTTCAACCATTTATCTCACTCGAAGAGGGAGCACCGAATTTATTGTTCCTGTGACAACTGGTGGAACCCCTTATCTTATTTCGAGCTTACCATTTTTTATAGTGCCATTCTTATGTATCTTTATAGGTTTTACTTTCTCCTTTGCAATCAAGTCTTTAATGCGGAGAGCTAGTTTGATAGAAACCATCGGCTATTTTCAGTTGGTCACATTACTTGGAACATTTGTCCTCAATGGCGGAGGCGTTTACTTGTTTATAAATCATCTCACAATGTTTGTAACATTGGCCACGTTCCTTAAAGCTTTTAGAAAATTGATGTCTATGGATAGAAGTAAAAGAGTTTCCTTGTCAAAAATTCACTCAAAATGAAAAATCGATTTTTTCTGATTGCTCCAATTATAGTTTCTTTACTAAACTCATTATTATATTGGCCGCTGGTATTGCGAGTTATCCCGACAGACGTGCTAGGTTACCAATTATTCTTAATGCAGATATCAATTCTTGTTACCCCACTTTTGGTTGTGGGTCTAAATGTTACTCTCATTCGACAAAATACTTCTGTAATCTACTTACCATCAGACACAATTAATCGATTAGTAACTTCTTATGCAGCCATTGCAATCCAATTCTCAATTATTGCACTTATTGTCCAAAACTCTTTGCTAGAAATTGCAGCTTTCACGAGTGCCCAGTCAACAGCTATTTTGCTTTTTTCTTTGTGCCGTAGAGAAGAACTTAATTCTGTCTTCGCATCTTCTACTTTTATAATTCAGTTTTTTGCTCCATTCCTCGCACTTGGCTTGATAGTCTTCACTGATTTCGAATACTTTGTACAATTAACAAGTCTGTGTACTTCTTTGGCTTCTATTATAATTTTAAGACTCTATTTTAGTAGCGGTAGAGCGAAATTAAAGGAATTCAAGTCCCTCTTTAGACAGTCGTACCGTCTCACCCCATTTCTCTTCGGGTCTCTTATTATGCTTTATGGGCATAAACTACTTTTGGGAATGTTTTTTTCTCCACAGTACGTCACTTTTTTTCAAATGCCAGCTGTGGTTGCTGGGGGACTATTAACTGCATATACAATGCTTTCTCCCATCATATTTGAGAGAGTACTTCGAGCTGACGAAGTTCATTGGTATAAGGAACTTGAACTTATTCAAGATCGAATTTCGAAGTATATTCCATCAGTTTTTCTCCTAGCGTTTCCTGCTGCTCTCGTAACATATATCCTTACTCCAACTCAATTTCCACGAAGCGAGATCGTTTTTGCAACAATAATTTTCGCATTTGCACTTCCTGTTGCGATTGCTACCGATATCTTAATCCAAGCAGCAATACGATTGGGAAAAAATGAGTATTTAGCAGTAAGTGTCTATGGAGCAATTACAGCTATCCTTCTCATGGTCTTCTTTCTCAGAGCTACTCCAGTTATTGGGGTCTCAATTGCAACAACATGTGGTTATTTAGTTAGGCTCATCTTGCTACAAACGATGATGAGAGTGTCAAATCCCATAAAGTTTTTCCTAAGCGATGAAATAAGAAGAGTGTTCTATTTGACAGTTATTTTGATGTCAGTGACATTAATCTACTTTTATAGAATACTTTAGTAGATTGAACAGAAGACAATTTTGATGAAGAAGTGGACTACTGATCCAACAACATTCTTTTAAAAAATGGCTCTGTTCCGTTTTTTACGACAAGAATTTCTCCTCGGAAAACTTATGCACTGAATCATGAATTATTCCTAAAGTACAACAACAGTAGTCATTTAGGCATTTGCAGAGAAAATTCTCGATTTAGGCACAACAAATCAACATCGAAAGCTCGCAGTTTGTCTCTAATAAAACCTTCTGTAGTTATACTTAAAACTTCAAAGTTGTTAGACTTTAACCATTGGAGTGTCTCAAAAATATTACTGGCTCCTTCGTACATTTCATGTATGGATGTTTCTATCTGCATCAATGCAATACTGGCTTTCTTTTCTGTTAATCCCTTCAAAACGTCCGATTCACTGCCTTGTGTATCAATCTTCAAGCAGACATTAGTTGCATTTGGCGTATATCGCGCCAGGAAAGAATCGAGGGTAATGGTTTCAATAGTCTCACTTGTCTTTATCTTACCCATCAAGAATGGATCGTCTTTATGTGGTCTGTAAATCGAGTTTAGCAGCGTACTTTCGTACTCGTGAATCTCTAATTGACTTTCGTGGCTAAAGACCGCAAATTGGAAGACTTCCAAAAGTGGATCTTTAGATTCAAGTACTTTCAATTTAGAGTATGCTCGGGAGCTAGGCTCAATAGACTTCACGATTCCTTTGAATCCATATCTTCTTAATTGATTGTAAAATTCTCCTCGATGTGCGCCAACGTCAATCACAGTATCAATTTTTAGACAATCTAAGATTAACCTTAATTGATGATTTATGTCTGTTGTGCTTCTCTGAACCGCAAACTTAGCCCACTTAGTAGTTACTGGGTTGATGCTTCTTAGTACAGAATTCAATAGTCTCACCGTCATACGATACCAGATTGTGAATTGTCCATAGTAATAGTTTTGTCCTGAATACCGCGCCTTAATCAGTTATATGTATTTCCCTTCTGGCCTAAGCGATAGTGTTGAGTCTTTTGAGGAGAATTTTGTATAGTGATTAATAAATCAAACATTTTGGAAATTAAGTAATAGGTTTATTTGTTTAGGGTATCAGTTATTAGTAAACGATTGGTATTTATCCAAAAAACAACTAACTGTCAGAGTACTTGATCGTGGTACTGCCTGGCTGGATTCGGGCACTATAGAGTCTATCCATGCGGCGTCATCCTATGTTCGAATCATAGAAGAGAGACAAGGAAGCAAAATTTCGTGCCTTGAAGAGATTGCATGGATAAATGGATGGATCACGAGTGAGAAACTTATTGAAATAGCAGATAGCTACGGAAGAAATCCGTACGGCACCTATCTCAGAAATTTACTAAGCTAGATTGAAATATTGATTTGCATTAATAACTTTGAACCATAAAGCATACTATTGCTCATACATTATGAGTAATCGGATAACCATATTTGAATCGTTAAAGTGATCCCTTGCCTGAAAGAAGAACGCCGATTGTCCGAAAAATCAATGCAAAATCTGTAGCTAGGCTCCAATCTTGAACATATGCAATATCGCCGGACATCCGCTCTTCCCATGAAGTTAATTTCCTACCAGATATCTGCCATAGCCCTGTTAGTCCCGGCTTAGCGATGAAACGAAATTGATGAGAGCTGAGAACCTGCGGTAATTCTTGATGGAGAATCGGTCTCGGTCCAACGAGTGACATTGTGCCAATTACTACACACCAGAGCTGGGGTAATTCATCGATAGACCAACGTCGAAGGAATCTTCCAATTGGAGTAATTCTTGGGTCTCTCCTATACCTCTCTGACATTTGAGCATCAGGTCTTCCTAAGACTTCTAAACGAAGATCGGAGGAGCCCACATACATGGTACGAAACTTGGGGAATAGAAAGGATCTACCTTCGAAACCCACTCGACTATCAAGGTAGAGAGCAGGTCCTTTTGAAGTCAACTTAACTCCCACCGCCGCCATAAGCATGATTGGAAGAGAGATTAGGAGGAATATTGATCCAAGAGTTAAGTCGAAAGAACGCTTTATAAATCTTCCGGAGTCCAAAATCCTTGGTTCGCGAATCTTTAGCAAGCCGACCGATTTACTCTGATCTAACCTATTGATAATCGGTGAAATTCTAGAGACCATCAACACTTCTACAACGAAATCTCTGGTTTCATCGCTTAGGCCAAGAAATTGGCTCGTTTCGGTTATAGCGCCAAATCCAATCAGGATCGTATCCAAATTGTTTTTCTTGATTATGTCTTTAGTTTCCACCATCCAATCTCTTGAGCTTCTCTTGTTTGGAGGGGAGATTCGAAAAAATTCAAAAATCTGACCCTCGGATATGTCTTCAAGTTCTCTTTTCGTTTTGGTAAAGTCCGCTCTAGAGCAAACAACCAGAACTCTTCTAGAACTACTTCTGGAAAACCGTTTACTTAGAAATTCCTGATAAAGAAGCCGACTAACTACAAGAAATATTGCTGTAGTTATCAGCATCGTTCCTACCCAGATACGGGAAATTGGCATCTTTATCAGATAGAGGATGGCAAAAATGATGAGTGCAACTCGCCAAGCAGCTGAGGCGATGGAACTGAGCGAGTCAATACCTGGGAGAAAGTTTGATCTTGCCCAACTAGAACTGAGATAGAGCCCACCGATCCAGATAACTGAATATCCAGTTAGACGGAGGGCCAAGATATTGGGACTATCAATAAATGAACTATCAAATTTTGAACGAAGAAAAGTTGCAAGAGATGCCGAAATGATTATTACAGACACGTCTAGGCGGAAGGCAATTCCAGCATAGCGACTCGTTA
>Ga0194116_10006562_pt1 | contig 12350 bp, 12 predicted proteins | sample TA2MahsurfametaG_4_FD_148617 | JGI IMG/M metagenome (GOLD analysis project Ga0194116, IMG submission 148617) | Freshwater microbial communities from Lake Tanganyika, Tanzania - TA2015008 Mahale S9 surface | ecosystem: Environmental > Aquatic > Freshwater > Lake | place: Tanzania: Lake... | reverse complement strand
TGAATTTAATTTTTACACAAATTCAAAAAAGAACTTTAAAGTCTTGACTGATAATGATTTAGGAATAACAGAAACAGGTGATTTCATTTACACATTATTATCAAACATTCAAATAGATGGAGTACTAAAACCTCTTGATTCCAAAAACATCAAATTAACCAAAGATCAAGCTATTATAAGATTCCCAAGATTCAAAAAAAATTTAATCATGTCAACTTCAATTAATACTTATTATTCAAATGTCAATACTAGGGAGCAAAAGAATACCTACAATATTATAACATTACCTACTAATAGCAGTAAAGAGATAAAAATTGATCCTCAAGGAGGAAAAGCTTCTATTACAAAAAGCATTGATCTGGGCAATAATATAACAGATTGGAGATTTTTGCAAATATCTTTATTATCATTACGTGAAATGGATAAAGATAAAAAATCACTTAATACATTTAACAACATTGATCACTTCATAAGTAACTTCACAAATTCTCTTTTTAACACTCAAGAATTTTCAAAGGATATATACGAAAAAATAAATGTTCAAAAAAGCCGTTTTTATTTAAAAGGAAAGCCAAATGAAGACTCTATAATTTATGGAGACTTGATTTACTTCGAAGAAAATGGAAGAATAATTCTTGATGGATCAAGAATAACAGATGTTAATCCAGGTAATGTAAATCTTCATTTTGAAATTCTCAACTGGCCATTCTGTCGATATAATAGTTTTGCTTCACAACAAAATTGTCCCGATGAGAGTCCAGATAAACCTCCAAAGGAAGGTTCTTTACTTGAACTTCAGATAGAATTCTTAGCAGATATAGCCCCTTATAAACTTCCTTATTCAGAAGATAGATTTTCAACACAAGACTTTTCTTTTATTTTTACTGGATATGTAGTTGTTGATGACCAAACACTAAAAATTAACAAAGATTCGAGTAATATAGAGTTAAAAGGGAATTCAACTATATTTACATTGCAGTTACCTGTTTTTTCTAAAAGAGCTTCAGTGCAAGTGTTTATTGATATGACAATACCAGAAGGGCCATTTTTCTTGATTATATATCTTATTGGGATGTTGGCTCTGCTTTCCGCTTCATTAATTATTTTTATGTGCATTAATAAAATGATGAAAAAACAGAATATTCAAAATCCATTATTAAAAAGATAAAAATGTATTTATTGTATTTGAGAAACTTTAATTCTATAAAGTTCAACAAAAGTTTTTAATTCATCGGAATATTCTAAGATTAATTAATTAAGACTCATTGATTTTATTGTTGATATATTAAATTCTTTAATTAAAATTAATTGTACATAAAAAGTATTAATTACAAAATCTGTTTATATATTCAATCAGTTTATATCTGATTTTCAGAAAATAAATAAATATTTAATTAAGATAATTTGATTAATTAAATAAGACTCGATTCCTTAATTATCTTTTTATTTTAAGATTAAAATTTAAAAAATTAAAATTTAGACAAAAATAAAAAAGGAATTTATTCCTCATCATTAGTTATCCTTCTTTTAAGTGCTCCTATTCTTTTCTTTCTTTCTTTGTTAGCGACATTCTCAATTTTTGCCATTTCAATGTCTTGCTGTTGATTTTGCGGCACAAACTGATTACTTAAAGGTAATAATTCAGGCGCATTGAATATTGATTCTTGAATTCCTTTTTCACCACCTTCGCCTAAGACAGGCTTATTATCTCCATTATCTATTTTCTTATCCATTAGCATTTTCTCAACTTTTTCCAAATATTCTTTTTGTGTCCTAGAATCCACTCTTTGAGGAACTAGAACAGTTGTCCATAATTTCATAAACGGAATTATCAGTGTAAAAAGAGCTACAGAAATCAAAGTAAAAACTAACCATCTGACTACTATATATGAGTTTTTTGTTTGATTTTCAGATATATTATATTCTCTATCTGTTTCAAGAGGGGTAAAGGCCATTATCAAAAACATAATCACTGGAACAAAAAATCCTATTAAGTAGAAAACTAAGCTATAAACTGTTGAAAATCCATATATGCAAATTATGATTCCAACTATTATAGAGCATATAATCGAGAAAACTCCCCAACCAATACCAAAAATTCCATCATATCCAAGGTTTGGTAATTTGCCAAGCGAAGTTATAGAAGTTGAATTTTGTGTGAAAATTGATTTAATCATTGCAAGAAAACTTAAAAGAAAAAATAAAGAGGTCTTTCCAGCTTTCAAAAATAATTTCATTTTTATTATTGTGTTTTTTAAATTTCTGTTTGATTATTAAATTAAAATAATTTTATAAAAGAGAGAAAGGAAAAGTAAATGTATAGAATTAGATTTATATATTTTCTTCTATCAGATTAATTAAATATTATATTTGAATCCTTTAGTTAAATGAAAGCTATATATTTTTTGGATAGTTATAAACATTCGGCTTTTTTTGATAATAACTGGTTTCTTTCCTTTTTTATAAAAAGAAATATTATAAAAATAATTCTTGTAATAAATAAATAAGTTTTGTTTTTATTAAATAAAAAATGATTTTCGAGTTTCCAAAGGCACCAATGCATTATGAGCAAGGTATTCCTGCATATAAAGCAGGGGAATGGGAAGGAATAAAACCTTGCAAATTTATGCCTACAAGGAAAATGATCAGGCCAATATCACATGGAATAATATTTACAGGTAAATAGTTATTTTTTTCTAAGAGTTTCGTTAATTTATCATAAAAAGAAAATGAAACTTTACTTCCAAAAAAAAGAGTATACAGTCAAGGCCCATCAAAAGAATATCAATTTAAACCCTCAATAAAGATTGTTGATACATCATTAATGAATCAGCCTAAGTAAAATTTAAATTATAATATTTGAAAGCAAACTGGTATCAAAATACTCAATCCAATTTTCCAACTACGAAAAGAAAGGGGAGAAAAATTACATTATTTTAAATACAGAGAAGATGCTAGTCATGAAATACTGGATAGGCAGAAAAACATGACGAGTAAATTAGCATTAGATCAAGAGTTGCGATTATTGAAATTGATTGGTTTTAAAAAAAAAGAAGAAATAACTAATTTCGATTTATTGAATAGTTTGAGTAATTTTAATTCTTATTATTTATTTGTATTTTAATTCAATAGAAAAAAAAGACTATTTTTTCAATAAGCCAAACACAGCTACTAATAATAGCCTTATGAGGCCTGAAGAAATGTTTGCACCAGAAAATAAATTTCAAAGAGAAAAAATTGCAAAAGATAATCTGATAAATGATACAGAATATGTTAAGACTCTTAAAAACTGGGATAAGAAATTCTTACCGAAAATCGAAAATAATAATATTAACAAAATAATATGATTCGTTAAAGGAGTAGTTTAAATCAAACAATTTATATAGATATTTATTTTTTTCCAAAAAAGTATTTTAAAATGTTAATTTTAAGAAATATATTATATATTAATTTCTTTATTTATACTTATTATTCAATAAATGATTAAAATAAATAATTTATTCTTCATCTTATAATGATATGATTTCAAATGTTTAATGAATATATTATTATTTTTTTCATTTTCGGCTTTTTTTATATTAAACTTCATTAACAATTGTTTATATTTTTTATTAAATATTTAAGAATGAATGAATATAAAATAAACTATAATTTACTATTTATCATTTGAATCGAATTGTATTACCTTTTTGAATTATAATTAAAAATTAAATGCTTTTTATGAATTTTTATAGTTAAAAAAATTCTTATTTCGAAAATCAATTTATTCTATAAGAGTCTTTTAATAACTCTTGCTGTTGCGATTTTAACCCAATCAATTTTTCACTTTGTTCTTGTAATGTGTGAGCGAGATTATTTATATTGACCTTTATCAAATTCGCTTCTTCATTATTGCTTGTAGACTTTTTATAAAATTAATAATTTCTTTAATAAAAAAAATACATTCATTTTAACCAGAAGATTTTTATAGTTTCTGTTTAACTCAAAGATATTTCTCTCCAATTCAAATATTTGATTATTAATATCTGTTAATCTTGTAGATTCTACATATTTATCATTTGCTTCAAAAGTTGCAAAAGAATTTTTGCTATTAAGTTGAACAGGAGCGTCTATTTTATTAATCAAGTTCCTGTTTGAATCTTCGACAAAAAAATTGTTGTTATTTGATAAATTATTGTTTAACATTCTATTACTACTAACTGATAATGTTATGTGAATTATCAATTATTAATTACATTCATAACTTCTGTTGCTATTTCTATCATTATAGTAAAGATTTAATGAATTTTGATCCATGTTATTATAGTTCAAATTTTCAATGTTATTTGGAAATTTATTGTATATTCCATTGTTCGCTGGAGTATAGTTTAAATAGTTTTGATTCGCTTTTTTTAGAAGAAATATTAAAAAATGCAAATTTTAATTACTTATAAATGAAAAAAATTAGGTTGGATTTTATCATTAGCTTACATGGAGATATTAGATCTCTTTGTGAATTAATGTAAATCGGATTTGATGAACCGATAGTGTTAATACTATTTATTTGCTGAATGTTGCTTAATTTATTAACATTATTCGAAGCTCTCTGATTCATTCTATTAATTTCTTCGCTTGAAAGTAAATCATTATTTTGATTAAAATTATTGTGATGTAAAGACAAAGGCGTGATTAAATTGGAATTAATGATATTATTATTTGAATAGCTTTCTGAATATTCTTCTGTTTCTTTAATTTGTTGATCTTTTTTAATGCTTTTTTTATTCGCAATTTTCTTTTTTCCTTTGGAATTAGACTTATTTTGAGAATTAGTAAGATTGTTATTGGTATTTGAACTTTCTAAATTATTTTATTAATAAAATAAAAAATAGGCATAAATTTTATTTAGAATAAATTAAGAAAAATCTGATATACTTATAGTTGACTTTTTTTGAAAATTTGCGCTACTAGTAACAGAATTATTAAGGTTGTTCTTAAAAACATTACTTGAGTTGGAATTTTGCAGTTTTTTAGTTGGTTGAATATTGTTTATTTTATTCGAATTTGTTAAATTATTTTTGGATTTTTCTTTACTTTTGCTTCTATTTCCATTTTTAGTTGTCAAATTAGTGTTATTACTGCTGTTTATTTTAGTTATTTTATTTTTCGATTTAGTTTTGCTATTAATTACGTTTTCATTGATTACTTGATTATTATAATCTATATTGTTATTGTTATTCGATACGAAACCCCTTGCGTTGAAATTATTTGATTCTATATTTTTAATAAGAAAATTTACGATTTTCTAAAAGAGTGAACTTATTAGCCAAGTCATTGATGTTATGTTCATATTTGAATATTATATCATTTTTTTCTTTTTCTTGCTGTTTTATTATCTCTTTTAGATTTTTGATACTCTATCAATTAATTATTTATAATTTTATGATTTTATAATTTTTAAAGTTATTTCTAAAAATACATTTAACAATTCCTCTCTATCTGTTTCATATCTGATACGCATATTATCTATTTCTTTGTTGCAGTCGTATATCTTACTGTTAGCCTCAACTTTTAAAGATTTATTTTCTTCTTTCAAACTCTGCAACTGTTTTTCCAGACTTAGAATTTCATCTTGATTCTAAGAAAATTTAGTAAACTGGAGTAGTAATTAAATTTATCATTTATATCATAGGTTAAAATTAAAATACATTCATTTATGCAAATTAAATTTACTTTATTCAATTTATCATATAATGCCTGATTTTCACCTGTCGTATTTTGAATTATTTTTTCAGATTCTTCATTTTGAATCATCAAATTTTCTAATTGAGCTTGATACTTTTCTTTTTCAACTGCATTTACTTCTAAATGTCTTCCTTTCTCTTTTTCTAAAATTAACATGTTAGTATTCATCAAAGATAACTTCATGTATAGTTCATTATAATTATCATTCAAATTTTTATTTTCTTTTTCCAATTCCGCTATCTGATTTTTCAGTTGCGTCTCTAAATTGTCATAATTTGTTTTTTCATTTTGTATCTTTGATTCAAATTCTTGTTTTTCCTGTTAAAAATAAATATTTTATTGAATAAAAACTAAATTTATACTTTTTCGTAAATCTCATTTATTTCAATAAAGTTCTTTTTAACTTCTTCATTTTCAGCTGTTAATTGTTTGATTTTTTCTTGTAAAGACTTTAAGTAATTTGATGCTGCGTTTGAATTTAAATTGTTTGAATTATTGCTTTCATTTTTATTATTTGGGATATTTGAAAAAGAAATAACGGAATTGTTTATCTTCGAATCATTCGCATTTGAAGTAGTGTTAAGAATTGAATTGTTTAAATTATTAGTAAAAACATTTCCTGTGGTGGAATTTAAATTTAAATTATTAATGGGGTTTTTACCTATTTGATTATTTGCATTATATTGTAAATCTCCTTTTTTATTAGAATTCATATTTTGTGAATTTTGAATATCAAAATTTTGTTTTGAATAATTATCATTTAAATATTTAACAGGAGAATAATTCTTAACTGGTGTATTTATCGATTTTGGAATTATATTTACACCACAATTATTGACATTCAAAGTATTATTAGGAACATTGTTTCTGAAAGTTCCATTATCCAATAACTTAAAATTATTATTAACATTATTGGCATTGTTTACTGTTGTATTGGAAACTGGATTTTGTAAATTATTATTAAAACAATTAATTTCATTACTATGTAAATTAGAGATAAAGGAATTATTGCTATTATTATTATTATTATTCAAATTAAAAGAACTTTTCACAGCATTTTCATTTTGATTTAAAGGAATATTAGTTGCTATTCCGGTTAATATATTTGTTGATTGATTATTACTATTATTCATATTATTATTCAATGGAGACATAGGGATAGTTGTATTATTATTATAATTTGGTAGAAATTTGTTTCTGAATTTAAAATACTTTTCTTCTAAATCTGCAGGAGAGCTCATAGGATCTGAAAGAAAATTAGAATTGTTAAAAACTTTACTATTGTTTACATTTACAATCTGATGATTTGGATTTGTAGCAGTAGATTGATTCGTGGCCAAAATCTCATTTTTTGAAATATACTCCTTACTAAAGCTTGTATTGATGTTAAGATTATTTGTTTTATTATTGCTTGCTAGATTGGGAAAGGATGTTAGGTTATTTGCATAAAGCTGTGTATTACTTGAAAATAAAGAATTATTATTGTTATTATTCTCATTATGATTTGGATTCATATTCGTTGCAATATTATTGATGCTATTCTTTGTAAATAATTCACTGGAAAAATTCGATTTATTTTCAGAGGAACTTCTATCATTATTTTTTTTTAAATCTGCATTCATTTTATTAAAATTAAACTTCGTATCGTTATTGGTATTAAAAGAATAGTTTAAATTTATTTGTGATTGGAAACTTGAATTTAAAGACCTTGAGTCATCATTTTTATTTTTAAATTTATTTTTATTTCGATTAATATATTCCTCTAATTCTTCTACAGTCATTGATTTAGGGTCTTTTCTTTTTTTCGGTAATTCGTTTGCAGAAACATTTTCTTTTTTAATTTCACGAGACATTTCGCTTGACATAATTTACTAAATCAGAATTTTTAAAATATTTTATATTTTAATATAAAAAATTTTCGAATATAATAAATATTATTATTACTATTGAAATAAACAAAACGTATTTGAATTTAAATTTGATTAAATTTAAAAATTAAAAGTAAAAGTTTGTAAAATGTTTTTGGTTGTTTAGGTATTTTAATATTGATTAAGAAACAGTATTTTTTGAGAAGTGAGTTAATTATTTCAAATTTATTTTTTAAGGCTTTTTGAATTTTCATGCAAAAGGGTTTAACTGTAATTAATTTTTATTAAAATAAAGCATCTGAACTTAAGGTTAAAAGCCTGGAAATTCAGCGTCATATGATCGAATTTCATTATTTTTTAGGGATTCTTTTCTTGTTTATGGTTATTATATACGCTCAAAATTAAATTATTTATTTAAAGTTTTTAAAAAAATTAAATTTATCTAATTTATATTAAATATATAATTTTAATTTTAATTAGGATTTTAATTAAAATAAAAATAATTTAGGCATAAAAGATAATAGCAATCATATCGATAATGTTTAAAAGTTTATGAAATTTCAGCTAGTTGATTATTCAGGTTTAAAAGTCCTTTTTATTTTTAGTATTCTTCTTGGGACATTAAAAGTCATTTTATTTTCTAAGCTTAAATTGATTCTTCTCGTGTGAAGAATTTCATTCCAAAAAGTTTTATGATTATCTTCTAATGAATTTTCCCATTCTTGAAAAATTGAATTTTGAGAATTTTTTAATTTATAAATAATTTTCGCAAAAATGTCATATTCATCAAACTCATTTGCAGGGTTACTTGCAATTTGAACTAATTTCGTAAATTTTTTCTACAATTGAATTTTTAGAAATTAAAATTTTAATAAATAAAAGAAAATATTACCGAGCCATCCATAAAACCTAATTGATCATATATATCATCTTTTGCTTTTTTCAAATTTTTTATCGCTTGTTTACTAATTTTAAATTATTTCTTATTAAAATTACTATTCCATCAATTCAGTATCCATTTCGTCTTGTTGATCTTCTGCATTATCTCCAATTTCTTCATCATCTGAATCAACAAAGTTACAATCAAATTCTTTATTTAGCATTTTTTTCATTTTTAAAGCTTCCTCAGTTTTCTGACGATATAATAAAGAAAACAGTTGTGTTAAAATCTTGCTTAATAATGGATTTATCTCAAAGATTATTTGATCACAAGATAAAATAGAACAAATTCCAAGAATAACAATCTAAAAAATATGTTTTTAGATTATAATATAAATATATTTAAAATGAGATAAGATTGCTAATTTTTTAAATGATTTTATACCTTTGATTGATGTGTCGAAAAATAGTTGAAGAAATTAATTAAATCAGTCAATTGAATTAAAGTTTGGAAAAAGCATCTTTCATTTAAAATTCTATATGTAAGCTCAGGGTATTTAATTAAATATGAATAAATTGTTGTAATAAATGAATTAATTTGATGCATATGCATAGTTCCATTCATCTTATCATAATCATTAACATAAACACAATTTAAAAAGGTAATTTTTGACATCATTTCTTGAATTATTTTTGAAATTACTGTTTCTGGTAATTGTGCATTTAATTTATTCTATAATTAAAGTCAGTAAAATTTATACATATTTAAAAATAAAAAATATATTCAAATTACGTTAGGTAGAATCTGCATCAAAATTGAACCACAGATAGATGAAAATGTTGAAGTTTCATTGTATTCAAGTGCTTTGAATAGTGAATTAACTAGAGATTGAAGATTGTTTTCATTTTGGAAAATAAAACCATTATCTTTAATTATGTATAAATTGAAAATCCTGAATAATAGCATATCCATTTCTTCTGATTTTTCTAAACATTTGTGCAAATGTCCAAATAATTCTTGTGAAAGATTTGTTGTTCTATTACAGTTGATCAAAATCAATTTCAATATATCCAATAATTCGTCTTCGAAGGAAATTTTTTTTGGATTTTTTAGATAGTTCATTAGAGGTTGCAAGATTAATTCAATTTCATCTATATTTAAGCTATTTTTATCAGTTGTTATTATGTGATTATTTTCATTTTCATTGGATTCAATATTATCATCTATCGGATTATCTTTTATAATAGTCTTGATTATGTTTATGCATTTAGAAAAAATAACATGATTATATTTATCAGGAGAATCAAAAGTTGGTGATTTTATTTCTTTTAATATTCTTTTTGTAGAAAAAGAAATTGCTTTTATTAAATAATCTTCAATTACACAATTATCTAATATTTCGATCAAAACATCAAAGAATATCGCAATATCTATAATTTCAATATGCTTAATTAATTGATTGAAAGCATTTGATAAATAATCAGAATCAATAAGATCGATATTGATTTCCTTAAATATATTTATAATTGCTTTAGCTGCTTGTGCTGATGTTCCTGGGTTGCTTTCATAATTAGCTAAACAAACAAATAAAAAATCAAGTCTTTTAGTTAAATTTTGTAGATCAGTATTTTGCAAAGAAGAATTCTCCATTAATGAAGACAAAAAGAATTCATAAATTAAGCATATGTCGAATTTAATTAAATCTGAAGCAACTAAATGAAGTTGATCTATATAGGAATCAAATATAAATTTCAGCTTATAAATATAAGTTTTATTTTTTATTATATGATTTTTAAGCGAACAAAGCAAGATAATTGCTACATCTATCAAAGATTCTTGGTTGAAAAAACATAAAATAGTTTGAAATTCATATGCAGAATTGTTTAGCAAATCATAGCTTTCTGGAATTTGAGAGTTAATAGTGAAAGCAATTTCTGTAGATTTAATTGCAAAATCAAGCATTTGAATGCAAAAATTAATAACAAAAGAGGCCAAGCCGTCATATTTATCGCAGATTCTTATTAATAAAAAATCTATTGATGTTCGAGAACTTTTGCTTTTATGTTCACCTATAATATCTTGAATGTAAATTTGGTATTCTTCACCTTCTGCTTTCATATTGACCTTTTCCTTTTCAGTTGCAATCATTAACGGGAAAAGAGTTTGAATAATAAATCTATAAGAATAAAGATAATTATCAAATAAAAAATTAAATATCATAGTAATACAACTTAACAATAAATAATTAAATTTAAGACAGATATCATTAAATAAAAATGTTTTAGAATAATTTTGATAATTATTGAAAGCTTAATTATTATTAAATATAAGCTTTTTACTTTTTTACGTGAGGTGAAAAATTTGATAAAATTGGTTCTCTATTCAAGCATCTTGATAGGAATAAGAAAATATGGTATAACAATAAATCAATATTTTTATCATATTTTTCTAAATTGAATAGATTTTGACTTACAAGAAAGTTCAAATTTTTGATAATATAATCTATTAGAGAATAACAAATTTCTTTAATTGTGGTATTTTTAATTTCAATAGACCCATATTGAATAATCGCGCTAATCATTTGGAAGCTTTTAGCTTTTAATAGATTCAAAACTTTATCTAATTCTTCTTCTTGAGTAATATAGATTATCAAATTATTATTCGGAATGCTTTGATCAATGATAAAATTTAAACAAGTATGAGCATACTTACTTGTTAAAATTTCGATTTTCTGATATGAGTTTTCAAAATCTTTTATTTTTAGAGTTGCAATGAACATTAGTTCAAGAATTAAGCGATGAATATCAAATCTATAATTATTATAAAAGATTATTTATAAATTAAGTATCAATTAGGTAATTTAAATAAAATGAGCTTAATTTATTGAATTATTTTAAAAATAGAAAAGAGGAAAAATTCTTTAAGAAACTTCAGATTAAAAATCATTAATTTATAAATTGTTACTTGTTTATTAAATCGTTTGCATTTCTGATTTTAGGTATTATATTCGATAAAATCTTTTGATTTTTCAAAAGAATCATATCCATTATATCCAAGGTTAAATTAAATACTTGATCACAGTTTTTCGAATTAATTGATTTTGTAGGAAAAAGCATCTGTAAAAGGCTAATTAATCTTTTGAAAATCCCAATATCAAAGCTTTCATCTTCATTTGAGTTTTGATCTAACTGAGTTTTTAGGAAATTAGATAACATTGAAAACAAATCAACTATCGCAGAGAAGTTTTTACTGATTTTTTTATAATTAAATAATCCTTGTAAGAGAGTTGTTGTATTGTTGATTATTGTTTCTGATAATTCAGAAGAAATTAGAAAATCAATAAAATGTTTTATTATTATCCATATATGCTCCTCAGGCAATTTTTTATTTTTTAGTTTTCCTTCAATAGTATTTTTAAGGTAAATAAGAGCAGAGAGTTTAAGATCTTCGTTGAATGCGTCTTTCATTGCTATTCCTTCTAAAATTAATTTAAAATTTTCTAAAATATGTTTATCCATTTCTAATAGCTTAGTTTGAGCTTCTTTTATATCTTCACTTTTAGATCCTTTGTTAAAAGTTTTTTCTAAAAGTTTGAAAATTAGTTCGACTGAAAAGTTATTTGCCTCTATTTGTGACATTTTTAGATATAAATAAATTTGAAAATAAATAATATTAATTTAAAAATTTTATTAAAATTTTTTAGTTGGATATAGTGAAATAAAAATCAGTTTTGGATAGGGAAAACGCAATTTGAGTTGAATTTTCAATCTCGAAATGTTATAAATTAATTTGGGGATTGGGGTTTGGGGATGGGGGATTGGGGATTGGGGATTGGGCCCAATCCCCAATCCCCAATCCCCAATCCCCAATCCCCAATCCCC